>JAEIGA010015863.1_pt1 | contig 11468 bp, 11 predicted proteins | sample 9270691 | NCBI WGS metagenome assembly JAEIGA01 (sample SAMN17057246, study PRJNA624740) | gut metagenome | biome: biome; isolation source: fecal sample | host: Bos grunniens | place: China: Xizang | collected 2019
AGACGGGAAAAAACGCAAGTTTTACCGTTGTAACCCCTGACTTTGATGTTTTAGCTACGGTAGTTAACGGAAAGGTAGTTTACAAAAAAGATTAAAAATTATAAAAGCCTTTTACTTTTTTGGGTAAAGGCTTTTAATTTAAAATAAAAAACGATTAAATAATTATTGCAATTTGTAAATATTAGTTGTATAATTATAACGAAAATAAGAGTAATTGCTCGTATAATTTGCGCGAGAGAAATATGAAGATATTATTTTTAAACGACGGAGTTCATCCAGACGTTGCGGGGGCAACCCTGATTTCAAACGCTTGGTTAGAATTTTTTAGAAAAGAGATAGAAATTTAAGGAGAAAAAAATGAAAGTACCATTCAAAGTAGATTTAAAAGACAAAGTTATTGTAATAACGGGTGCAGGCGGAATTATTTGTAGCGAATTTGCAAAAGCCCTTTCGGAATGCGGTGCAAAGGTTGCTTTGCTTGATATTAATTACGATGCAGCGAAAGCGTATGCCGATGAAATAGGCGAAAATGCTTTACCCGTAAAATGTAACTGCTTAGATAAAAACAGCATTATAGAAGCAAAAAAAGAAATTAACGCTAAATTTGGTGCAGTTAACTTTCTTATAAACGGCGCGGGCGGAAACAACCCGAGAGCGTCTACCGACAACGAAACTATGACCCCTGATTTAGAAGGTGTAAAAGACTTCTTTGCACTTGAAGAAAGTGGGTTAAAATTCGTTTTTGATTTAAATATTACTTCAGCGTTTTTAGTTACTCAAGTTTTTGCACAAGATATGATTAAAACTGGTGGTAACATAATAAACGTTTCTAGTATGAACGCATATCGTCCGCTAACCAAAATTCCGGCGTATTCTGCTGCAAAAGCGGGTATTTCTAACTTTACTCAATGGTTAGCAGTTCATTTTGCTCCTTGCAATATTCGTTGCAACGCAATTGCACCCGGCTTTTTTGTAACCAACCAAAATCGTGCGCTACTTTTCAACCAAGATGGAACTCCTACCGCAAGAACGGGCAAAATTCTTTCGGCTACACCCATGAAAAAGTTTGGTGAAATTTCTGACCTTATAGGCGCACTTTTATGGCTTGCCGATGATAACGCAAGTGGCTTCGTAACGGGTACTATAATCCCTGTAGACGGTGGTTTCTCTGCATATAGCGGAGTATAATACAAAAGAAAAAATACTTGACAACACATTGAGTTTGATTTACAATTTTATCAACTCGTGGGGGAGTAGTCAGCGTTTTTTACGTAGTAAATCATCAACACGACCAAACGGTCTGGTTTACTTTAAATGACAAGACTCACGTTAAGCGCTAATTGCTTTGCGTGGGGCAAAAAATGTTTTTTCCCGAGAACTGCAAAACGCGGTGCTCGGTTTTTTATATAACTAAATTTTATAGGAGAGAATATGGTATTTTACAACAAACCTGTAAGCCAAGTCGTTTCCGAATTAAACACTAATACCGACGTAGGTTTAACTGACGCGGAAGTGCTTTCAAGACGGGAAAAATACGGCTTAAACAAACTGAAAGAACAAAAGAAAAAATCTTTATTCTTAAGATTTATCGATCAGTTTAAAGACGTAATGATTTTAATACTAATTGCCGCGTCGATAATATCGTTCGTGGTCAAATGCGTTGAAGGGCACTACGGTGAGTTTTACGAACCCGCATTAATTTTAATTATTGTAATATTAAACGCAATAATGGGCGTAGCGCAAGAAAGTAAGGCCGAAAAAGCGCTAGAAGCGTTAAAGAACATGTCCGCTCCGCACGCCCGTGTTTTAAGAAACGGGGTAGAAAAAATTATTAACGCAAGCGAGTTAGTGGTTGGTGACGTTATTTTATTAGAAGCGGGTGATTTCGTTCCTGCGGACGCGCGTTTAATAAAAACCGTATCCCTAAAAAGTGAAGAATCGGCTCTAACGGGTGAGAGTGTCCCGTCAGAAAAAGACGCGCTTGCCGAAATAAAAGAAGGCGCTTCGGTGGGCGATAGAACGAACATGGTTTTTATGGGCTGTTCAATAACCTACGGCACGGCGATAGCAGTTGTTACCGCAACGGGTATGGACACCGAAATGGGAAAAATTGCAAATCTTTTATCGGGCGAAGTGCAAACTCAAACGCCACTACAAAAAAGGCTTGCTTCTCTTGGTAAATACTTAGGCATAGTTGCTCTTTGCGCGTGCGCGGTAGTATTTATCGTTGGTGTTGCAAACAATATCCCCGTGTTAGAAATCTTTATGACGTCCGTTTCACTTGCGGTATCGGCAATTCCCGAAGGCTTGCCCGCGATAGTTACGATAGTTTTATCAATCGGTGTGCAACGAATGGTTAAAAAGAACGCTATCATACGAAGACTTCCCGCCGTTGAGACTTTGGGTTCGGCGTCGGTTATTTGTTCGGATAAAACGGGAACGCTTACAATGAACCGTATGACGTTAGTGAAAGCGTTTGTCGACGGCGAAAAGGACAGTGAAGATATAAGCGAAACTAATAGTGAAAAAATAAGGAAATTATTGACTTTCGGTACTCTTTGTTGTGACGGAAGCGTTACCTTTGAAAACGGGAAAGAAACTCACGTTGGCGACCCTACGGAAACGGCTATTATCGTTGGCGCTCACAAAAACGGTATAGTAAAAGAAGATATTTTTGAAAAATACCCGCGTTTAGCGTCAATACCGTTCGACTCCGATAGAAAGTTAATGAGCACGATAAACGTTATAGACGGCAAAAAGATAGTAATCGTTAAAGGCGCGGTAGACGTTATAGAAAGTCGTTGCATAAAAGGCGACTTTGAAGAAGCCAAAGCGATGAACGAAAAATTAAGTTCTTCCGCATTGAGAGTTTTGGCGGTTGCATACAAAGAGATTAGCGAAGTTCCCGATACTTTGACTTCAAACGAAATAGAGAACGGTTTAACCTTTATGGGATTAGTGGGTATGATAGACCCGCCAAGACCCGAAGCGAAAATCGCTGTTGCTACCTGTCGTGAAGCAGGTATTAAACCCGTTATGATAACAGGGGACCACGTTGTGACTGCTTCTGCTATAGCAAGAGAGTTGGGTATATTACTAGAAGGCGACAAGGCGATAACGGGCGCGGAACTTGATATGATGACCGACTCTGAACTAGACGACGTAATAGAAAGCATATCGGTTTACGCAAGGGTTTCGCCCGAAAATAAAATTCGTATAGTAAAGGCATGGCAAAGAAAAGGCCAAGTAGTTTCTATGACGGGTGACGGCGTTAACGATGCGCCTGCGCTAAAAGCAGCCGATATCGGTTGCGCTATGGGTATAACGGGTACTGACGTTGCAAAAGGCGCTGCGGATATGACGCTTACCGACGATAATTTTTCTACTATCGTGCACGCGGTTAGAGAAGGGCGTGGTATATATTCTAACATTAGAAAGAGCGTAGGATTTTTACTTGGTACAAATATCGGCGAAATAGTTTTGGTATTTTTTGCCATGATTATTTTCCATGCAACACCGCTACTTTCAATGCAACTTTTATGGGTAAACTTAGTTACTGATAGCTTGCCTGCAATCGCTTTAGGTATGGAAAAAATAGACCCCGACGTTATGAAACAAAAACCCAAACCCAAAAATGAAAGTATTTTTGCTAGGGGGCTGGGTGTTAGAGTGGCGCTTCAAGGTTTAATGTTCGGTGGATTAGCGCTTGGCGCATTCTTAATCGGTAGAGCAAGCGCGCCCGTTGGTTGTACCGAAAAGGTTGCCGAAAGTTACGGTCAAACGCTTGCGTTTATGGTTATTGCTCTTTCGCAAGTATTCCACTCGTTTAATATGCGCTCGCATAGGTCGATTTTCGTTATCGGCGTGTTTAACAATTTAAAGTTAACAGGTGCTTGTATTTTATCAACAGTATTAGTTGCGTTCGTTATGTTTACGCCCGTTATTCGAGAAATATTCGGTTTGCAAATTTTATCTTATTCAAGTTACTTGATAGGCTTAGGTTTAGCCTTAGTGCCTGTTCTCGTAATGGAAATTGCTAAATTATTCAAATTAATAAAAGACTAATCAAAAGGAGAAATACTATGTTAAAAGGTATACCAAAAAACGTTAGTCCAGAACTACTAAAAGTCTTGTGCGAAATGGGACACGGTGACGAAATGGTTATTGCCGATGCAAATTTTCCAAGTGCTTCTATAGCAAAAAGTGCTCGTTCGTTTAGACGGACAGAGTGTTGAAAAAGTCTTGGATAGCGTATTAAAACTTATTCCGTTAGACACTTATTCTCCATCGAATATGATGTATATAGAGACTACCGCAGGCGATCCCACTCCTGAAATTTGGAAAAATTACGAAAAGATAGCGAATAAACGCGATAAAAATGCAAGAATATCCCAAATAGAACGTCAAGCTTTTTACGAAAGGGCAAGAAAGGCTTATGCAGTTATAGCAACAGGTGAAGAAAAAATTTATGCAAACGTTATAATAAGAAAAGGCGTTATAAAATAACAAAAAGCGTGGAAAAATTCCACGCTTTCTTATTTATTGCTACGCAAAAATTACCTTATGGTAATTTTCTCCCCATTCAAGTCCCATCAATAAAAAATAAAAAGACCTACTATCGTAGGTCTATTTTGGTGTGAAGGATGGGACTTTCGCCTGTGCGACCTTCTCCGACAAACAGTAGGTGGCTACTGTTTGGTGCTACGCACAAATTACCTAAGGTAATTTTCTCCCCATTCAAGTCCCATCACGTTGATTAATTAATATAAAAAATAGTCTTAACAAATACTGTCAAGACTATTCATGGTGTGAAGGATGGGACTTGAACCCACACGGATAACCATACGCCCCTCAAACGTACGCGTCTGCCAATTCCGCCACCCTCACGTAGCCTATATATCTTACTTGAAAAAATTTTATTTGTCAAGAATATGAAAGTACAATTTTTTATATTTTTTTCTCAAATTTTTAATTTTATTATAGTATTCTTTTGTCTCTGAATAGGGTATATCTTTTAAGGTTTTTTTATCGTTAGAATATTTTTCCGTATTAAGCCAAAGCCTAACGTTTCCTTCGCCCGCGTTGTAGGCGACAACGGCAAGATCTTCATCATTAAATTTTTCAATCAAATATTTCAAATAAAAGCACCCGAAATTAAGGTTAGTTTCCACGTCGAAAATGTCGTAATTTGTAGCTTCTAATAGGCTAGCAACGTATTCGGCGGTTTTATCGGTGATTTGCATAAGTCCTTTTGCGCCCTTTTTGCTAACCGCCTTGGAATTAAAATTGCTTTCTGCTTTAACAAGCGAAAAAACTAGCGATTTATCCAAGTCGTAATACTCGGTTTTGGATAAGATTTCCGTTTTGTATCGTAAGGGATAAAACAATTTTTCGACGCCGTTAAAAAGGAAAAACGCACCGAACACAACCCAGTATATCGTTATAACTACCGATAATATTTTAATAACTTTGTTATTAATTTTTTTGTTTACTTTCATTATAAAGAGTATATGCAAAAAAACTCGTTTAATTAAAAAATGATGTTAAAATCCTAAAAATATCATTTTGCTTGACTTTAATTTCTAAAAAGTATTATAATAGTTAATATGAAAATAGTTATCGTAGGCCTTGGAAAAGTAGGCGCTACTATAGTAGAAAACTTTTCTAGAGAAAACCATGAATTAGTAGCAATAGACAGCAACGAGCCTTGTGTTGAATCTATTGTAAACGTTTACGACGTTAAAGGGGTCGTAGGCTCTGCAAGTGATAGAGAGGTATTGTTAAGTGCAAACGTGGATACTGCGGACTTCTTTATTAGTTGTACTTCTAAGGATGAACTTAATATCATTTCTTGTATTTTGGCAAAAAAACTTGGTGCAAAGAGCACGATTGCGCGTGTTCGTGACCCCGAGTATTTTAGCGAGATTGAAAATATTAAAGGCGACTTAGGGCTCGATTTAGCGTTTAATCCAGAGTATCAAACGGCAAAAGAGATTAATCAAATTTTGCGTTTCCCGTCGGCAAAATCGGTAGAAGAATTTACAAATACCAACGTTCGAATGGTAGAGTTTGACGTCGCCGATAATAACCCTATAATAGGTATGTCGGTTATGAACATCATCAAAGAATACCAGTGCAAAGTTTTGTTTGCCGTTGTTAAACGAGAAGAAAAGGCGTTTATCCCGCGTGGTGATTTTGTGATAGAAAAAGGCGACGTTATCCACATATTTGCAACTGAAAACGCTATAGCGCAGTTTACTAAAAAGTTAAACATCTTTAAACCAAAGGCGAAATCGGTTTTTATTATCGGTGGAGGCAAGATTGCTTATTATCTTGCAAAACAACTTGAAGCCTAAAAATCTTTTGTTAAAATTCTAGAGCATGACGCTAATAGATGCAAAGAACTTTCTGCGAATTTAAAAAGCGCCACTATTTTAAACGGTGACGGCGCGGATAAGACTATTTTAACCGAAGAAGATTTCGACAAGGCTGATGTATGCGTAAGTTTGACGGGAATTGATGAAGAAAACGTTATAATCTCTTTATACGCAAAGCAACAAAACTTATCAAAAGTAATCACTAGCGTTGATAGGCACTCTATGTTAGACATGGCTAACAAATTAGGGTTAGACACCGTTTTGTGCCCGAGAGACGTTATAGCAAATACCATAATAAAATTTGTTCGTTCACACAAGCGTGGCGTTGGTGCGGGGATAAATTCGTTTTATAAAATTCATAACGAAGTAGAAGTTTTAGAATTTAACGTTGATGAAAGTTTTCCGTACCTTAACGCATGTTTAAAAGATTTACCGCTTAAACGAAACGTACTCATAGGTGGAATTATAAGAGACGGTGAGTTTATATTACCAAGTGGTGATAGTTCGGTAAAAGAAGGGGATAAAGTTTTAGTCGTTACTTCAATGCAACTACTAACACAGCTAAATGAAACGTTAAATTAACTATGAACTATAAAATCGTACTCAACATAATCGGTAAAACGATGTTAATCTGCGCGCTACTGTTGGCGTTTCCACTACTCGTTGGTTTTATATATCAGGAAAACGAATGGGTATCTTTTGTTGTGCCAATGGCTTTTTTAGCGATAGTGGGCTTTATTTTTTCGATTATTAAACCTGATAGAAAAAACATACGTGCAAGAGAAGGGTTTGTTATCGTTGCGTTAACGTGGATAGTTATATCCGCTGTAGGTTGTACGCCGTATATGATTGCTGGCTATATCCCTAATTTTTTCGATGCGTTTTTTGAATCCGTCTCTGGCTTTACAACTACGGGTGCTAGTATTTTAAGTGACGTTGAGTTTTTGTCTAAGGGAATGAGTTTTTGGCGTATGTTTACCCACTGGATAGGAGGAATGGGCGTATTAGTGTTCGTTCTTGCGATACTACCAGGCTATAACGAGGGGGTTATGCACGTTTTTAGAGCCGAATCTCCTGGTCCTTCGGTTAGCAAGTTAGTAAGCAAGATATCTTATACAGCTCGAATACTGTATACCATATATTTCGTTATGACGCTTATGGAAATTATAGCGTTATTGCTAAGCGGTATGTCCTTTTACGATAGCGTTGTGTTTTCCTTTTCGACTGCGGGTACCGGTGGATTTTCTATAAAGAACGACGGTGTTGCTTCTTATAGCGTTGCTTCGCAAATGATTATGGCGGTATTCATGTTCCTTTTTGGTATAAATTTTAACGTTTATTATTTGATTACGTTAAGACAAATAGGGAAGGCGTTTAAGAACGAAGAATTGAGAGTGTACTTAATAATCGTTGCAATAGCAACGTTGACAATTACGTTAGACGTATTCTTTAGTGCACTAACTTTATACGACAATTTTGGTGTTGCGTTAAAAGATTCTTTTTTCCAAGTAACGTCTATAATATCAACAACAGGACTAACGTCAACTAATTACGATTTGACTTTTACTACCTTGTCTAAGTCGATACTTGTGTTTTTAACGATACTAGGCGCAAGCGCAGGCTCAACGGGTGGCGGAATAAAAGTTTCACGTTTCGTAATTTTAATTAAATCAACTTTTATTGACGTTAAAAAACAGTTGCACCCAAGACTTATTGAAACGGTTAAATTAGACAATCAACCGCTTGCAAACAATACCGTAAGCAACGTTAAAACGTTTTTTATTGCTTGGCTTTTACTTGTGCTTGCAACCGTTATAATATTGTCGTTGGACGCGTTTGGCAACCTTTTTTCAAACTTTTCTGCAACACTTGCTTGTATAGGCAACGTTGGGCCTGGGTTCGATCTTGTTGGCCCTGCATGTAACTACGGTGGGTATTCGGCATTTTCTAAACTATGGCTATCACTTGTAATGCTTGCTGGTCGTCTAGAAATATTCCCGATGATATTGTTGTTTTTGCCTAATACTTGGAAAAAATATTAAGTCGTTAGTCGTTACATACGTGATAAATATTAGTTAATAACTAATATATATTTATTTTATTATTGACACTGTTGTTAAAGTATAGTAAAATAATTAAGTATATAGAAAAAATTATTTTGGCTAAACTTTGCCAATTTGCATATGATAAGGAGTTTTTATGAAAGTAGTTATTCTTGCCGGTGGTTTTGGAACTCGTATAACTGAAGAAAGTCAATTTAAACCCAAGCCCATGATAGAAATCGGTGGACAACCGATTTTGTGGCATATAATGAAAGAATACTCGCATTACGGGTTTAACGAATTCGTTATTTGCGCGGGATATAAACAACAAGTTATAAAGGAATATTTTGCGAACTATTATCTTCACCACGGCGACATTACTTTTGATTTCACTCAAGGTGAAAAGAAAGAGTTTATATCTAGTAGCGTTGAACCGTGGAAAGTAACCGTTGTAGATACGGGCTTGAACACCATGACGGGTGGAAGAATTAAGCGAATTAAAGACGTGGTGGGGGACGAGTCGTTTTTCTTAACCTACGGCGACGGAGTTTGCGATATTGACCTTAAAAAAGAGTTGGAATTTCACAAAAAACACAAGAAATTAGCGACTATATGCGCGATAAGCGTTGATCAACGCTTTGGCGTTATGGAGATTGATAAAAACGGCAGAGTTAATTCTTTTAGAGAAAAGAATAATGAAGACGGGTCGGTTATAAACGGCGGATATATGATACTTGAGCCACAGGTTATCGATTACATAGAAGGCGATAAAACCGTTTTCGAAAAAGAGCCGTTAGAAAAACTTGCAAAAGAAGGTCAATTAATGAGTTATAGACACGACGGGTTTTGGCAATGTATGGATACCCAACGTGATAAATTAAAGTTAGAACAATTATTAATAGACGGCAAGGCGCCTTGGAAAAAGTGGTAATTAAATGAGAGATTTTTACAAAAACAAGCGAGTGTTAGTTACGGGGCATACTGGTTTTAAGGGTAGTTGGCTAATCAAAATTTTGTCATCGTTTGGCGCGAAAATTTGTGGTTATGCATTACAGCCCAATACAACGCCCGCACTTTTCAATTTAATTAACGGCGAAAAGATATGTTCATCTAATATCGGCGATATAAGTGACTTAGAAAACTTAAAGAAAGTTTTTTTTGACTTTAAGCCTGAAATAGTATTTCATCTTTCAGCGCAACCATTAGTGCTTGAGGGGTATGAGAAGCCCGTATACACCTATCAAACCAACGTTATGGGCACGGTAAATTTGCTTGAATGCGTTCGATTAACAAATTCGGTTAAAAGCGTTATAAACGTTACTACTGATAAAGTGTATAAAAACGTTGAGAAAGAAGAGGGGTATAGAGAAGACGAATACTTGTGTGGTTACGACCCGTACTCTAATAGTAAATCTTGTTCGGACGTTTTAACTTATTCTTACAAAAAATCGTTTTTAGAAAGTTTAGGCATTAGCGTTTCGGTAGTCCGTGCGGGTAACGTTATCGGTGGCGGAGATTTTTCTAACAACCGAATAATCCCCGACTGTGTTAGAGCGGTTGCGGAGAAAAGAAAAATTTTAGTAAGAAACCCCTTTTCCGTTAGACCTTATCAACATGTTTTAGAGCCGTTGTTCGCCTATTTGCATATAGCGAAAGAACAGTACGAAAACCAAAGCAAAACGGGTTGTTATAACGTAGGTCCGGATATGAAAGACTGCGTTAGAACGGGCGAACTTGTAAAAACGTTTTGTTTGTTGTGGGGTGGCGGTGCAGAGTACACCGTTAACGAAATAGTTGGTGCTCCGCACGAAGCAGGTTTATTGACTTTAGATAACTCAAAGATAAAACGCGATTTTAAAGTGTATCCCGTTTGGAACGTTGAAAAAGCAGTAGAGAAAACGATAGAGTGGTCTAAAGCTTATTTAGAGAATAAAGACGTCGTTTCGGTTATGGATAAACAAATAGACGAATACGAAAATTTATTTTTGAAAAATTAAAATTACAAAGACAAGGCTGGAACCTTGTCTTCTTGTCGTTAAAAGTAATATTTCGGAGATTAGCATGGATAAACTTAAACAAGAAAAAGACAAACAAGAGATATTAGAGAAAGTAAAAGAATACTACTTCAACTATCACGTTAAACCCGCGTATAAAGAAGGGGATAGAATATCTTATGCATCACGTTTTTACGGTGCGGAAGAAATGGTGAATTTGGTAGACAGTTCTTTGGAGTTTTGGTTAACTTCTGGAAGATTTACCGAAAAGTTTGAAAAAGATTTTGCAAACATGCTAAAGGTTAAATATTGTTCGTTAGTAAACAGTGGCTCAAGCGCAAATTTATTAGCCTTCATGGCTTTAACTTCGCCTTTACTTAAAGAAAGAGCCATTAAGCGTGGCGATGAAGTTATAACCGTTGCGTGTGGTTTTCCAACTACGGTAACGCCTATAATTCAATACGGCGCAGTGCCCGTTTTCGTTGATATTTCACTACCAACTTATAATATAAACGTTGAAATGCTTGAAAAGGCTTTAACCGAAAAAACCAAAGCGGTTATGATAGCACACACCCTTGGCAACCCCTTCGATTTAACTACTGTTAAAGAGTTTTGCGATAAAAACGGGTTATGGCTTGTTGAAGACAACTGTGATGCTTTGGGATCTAAATACGAAATTAACGGTGAAATTAAATACACGGGTACGATAGGCGATATTGGTACTTCTAGCTTTTATCCACCCCACCATATCACGATGGGTGAAGGTGGTGCGGTATATACCAACAACCCATTATTAAACAAAATTATTCGTTCTATTCGCGACTGGGGAAGAGACTGCGTTTGTCCAAGCGGAAAAGACAACGTTTGTAACCACCGTTTTGATAGGCAATACGGCGAACTACCCTTAGGATACGATCATAAATACGTTTATTCGCATTTCGGTTATAACTTAAAAGCAACCGATATGCAGGCTTCGATAGGTTGTGTTCAATTAACTAAAATAGACTTTTTTGCGGAACGTAGAAAACATAATTTTGCTCGTTTAAAAAAAGGAT
>JAEIGA010015864.1_pt1 | contig 11467 bp, 12 predicted proteins | sample 9270691 | NCBI WGS metagenome assembly JAEIGA01 (sample SAMN17057246, study PRJNA624740) | gut metagenome | biome: biome; isolation source: fecal sample | host: Bos grunniens | place: China: Xizang | collected 2019
GAAGTTTTTCACGAGAACGATGCAGTTAACGTTATACGTATAAATTTCGGTTATCATGTTACAGGTTCGGCTGACGTCTCTTTTAATACGGCACTTTTGAGAGCCAAACAGGCTTTAAGTATGGCCGAAGATAAAAACGTAATATACAGCATGTGGGACAGTGCTAACGGAAAAGAATTTGAAAGAAAACTTAAAATTGAAAATAATATAGAAAATGAAATTGATAACAACAGATTTTTTCTTGAATATCAGCCTGTTTTAGATGCTAAAAATAATAAAATTATTGGTGCTGAAGTTCTTTCCAGACTAAATTCTTCTACAGAAGGCATTTTGTCGCCTCGAGTTTTCTTATCTGCTGTTAATAATGTCGGTTTGAATCAAAAATTTGATTATTATATTTTCGAAAAAAACTGCAAATGGATTTCAAACGACATAGAAAAACGAATGAAATATTTGTTTACTATTAATTTTTCTCGTTTCACTCTATGTGATGAAAATTTATCACAAAATATAATCAACATTATTGAAAAATATAATATTGATTATTCATGTATTGCTGTAGAAATACTTGAAGATAAGAGTTTGAGTAAAACCGAAAAATCAATAATGACGAAAAATTTGCTTCGTCTTAAAGAAAAAGGAATTTTAATTCTACTTGACGATTTTGGTAAAGGTTATACAAATTTTGGTGATTTGGCTGATTTTGATATTGATATTGTAAAAATTGACAAATCAATTACTCAAAATGCTGATAACGATACCGGTTTTTCTATTCTTAAAAATATTATCAGAACTGCTCACGATTTAGGTTTTAAAACTTTGTGTGAAGGTATTGAAACCGAGGAACATAGTAGAATTGTTGTTGATGCCGGTTGTGATTTAATGCAGGGATTTTATTTTTATAGACCGATGCCTGTTTCACAACTTGAATCATTGTTTGAAAAATAGTTGGGGGATTTTTTAATGTTATCTATAATACTTCCTTCATATAATGAAGAAAAATGTATAATACATGCCTACAATACCATAAATTCTTTGCTTAATGATAACGGTATTGATGGTGAATTTATATTTATTGATGATGGGTCAAGCGACAATACGTATGAAGTGATTTCCTCACTCTCAAAAACTAATGATAATATTATAGGTTTGCATTTCTCTAGAAATTTTGGAAAAGAAGCTGCTATTTCTGCAGGACTTGGTTCCGCTTCGGGCGATTGTGCGGTAGTTTTGGACTGCGACCTTCAACATCCTCCCGAAAAGATAATCGAAATGTATCGTTTGTGGGAACAAGGCTATGAAATAGTCGAAGGAATAAAAAATGAAAGAGGCAAAGAAAAACGCTTGCACGGTTTAGGAGCAAAACTATTTTATTCTGTTATTAGTCGCATGGCGGGTTTTGATATGGCTAATTCTTCCGACTTTAAACTTTTAGACCGTAAGGTAATTGATGTAATCAACAGAATGCCGGAAAGAGGATTTTTCCGTGCAATATCGTTTTGGGTTGGATATAAAAAAGCAACAGTTGAGTATAGTGTTGCTCAGCGTATTGACGGACAGTCAAAATGGTCCACCAAAGGTCTTTTAAAATATGCTATTTCAAATATTTCGTCATTCTCTACAGCACCGATGCAAATAGTAACCATTCTTGGCTTTGTTATGCTTATTGTGACTTGTGTTTTTGGTGTTTGGGCGCTTATTGATAAAATTATCGGTAGAGCCATAGAAGGTATGACAACCGTTATAATCATTACTATTTTTATAGGTAGTATAATTATGATTAGTCTAGGCATTATCGGTTATTATATCGCGCGTATTTACGAAGAAATAAAAGGAAGACCTAAATACATAATATCTTCAACTACAAAAAGCGATAAAAAAGACAGTCAATAGACTGTCTTTTAATTGAGAGGTATTTAATTATGAGAATGAGAAAAAAGAAAAACTTGGAAGATAAATTGCTTTCCTGCGCCAATTTATTAATTAAATATACAGATGACAGAGATTATAGAAATGCAGCTAATAATCCTGAATACATTAATTTTAGCGAATTATTTGGTAATGATAATCCCGTTCATTTAGAAGTTGGGTGCGGTAAAGGACAGTTTGTTTACGAAATTGCAAAATTAAATCCAAATATCAACTATCTTGCTGTTGAAAAAAGTTCTAACGTTATTGTCACCGCTTGCGAAAAATGTAAAGATCTTAAAAACGTATATTTTTTGAAGTGCGGTGCTGAGTATCTGCCTAAATATATAGCTGATAATTCAATTTCTCGTATTTATCTTAATTTTTCTTGTCCTTTTCCAAAGAAAGCTTATGCATCTCATAGATTAACCGCTCCTCATTTCTTGGCAATTTATGAAAAAATTATGGATTATTCGGCTGAAATTCATCAAAAAACTGATAACAGAGGTTTCTTCGAATTTTCAATAGAAAATTTGAGCGAATACGGCTTTACTCTAAAAAATATATCTTTAGATCTTCATAACAGTGATTTTGAAGGTAATATTGTTACCGAATATGAGGCACGTTTTTCTACACTCGGTTTTCCAATTTACCGTCTTGAAGCGTACTTAAAGAAATGAAAGTTTTAATCGTATCGCTTGCTTCTCAGTATATTCATTCAGCACTCGCACCTTGGTACCTGTTGGAAGCGTCTAAGAATAACTGTAATAGTGGAATTTCAGTAAAAGTAATAGAAGGAACCGTCAATGAAAACGTCATTGATGTTTTCAATCGAATTGACAACGAAAAGGCTGACGTAATTTCTTTTTCGGTTTATATATGGAACGTTAAAAAAGTTCTTAGTCTTGCAAAACAATTAAAAAATGACAACGTAAAGATAGTTTTAGGCGGTCCCGAAGTATCCTATTGCGCCGATAAAATTTTAAGTGAAAATAAATTTGTGGATTGTATTTTATCAGGTGAGGGAGAAGAGTCTTTTCCTGAACTTTTAAACGCTTTTTATAATGATACAGATTTAAGTTTAGTAAATGGTTTATCGTACCGTAATAACGACACCGTTTTTCTGGGACAGCCTTATATTTCAAAAAACGTTCCAGTGTGCCCCTATGGTGATGAATACTTAAAAAGTCTTAACGGAAGAATTTCATATATTGAAACGAGCAGAGGTTGTCCTTTTTCGTGCGCGTTTTGTCTTTCGGGCAGATGTGGTGGGGTGAGGTATTTTCCTATAGAAAGAGCTAAATCGGATATAATAACACTTGCTAATTCAGGTAGTAAAATTATAAAGTTTGTTGATAGAACGTTTAATGCTAACCGAAAGCGCGCTTATGAAATATTTTCTTTTATAATTTCAAATTACGGCAGCGCTATCCCCGATAATGTTTGCTTTCATTTTGAGATTGCGGGCGATCTACTGATTAATGAAGATTTTGAACTTTTAAAAACTGCGCCAAAAGGCGCTGTGCAGTTTGAAATTGGTATGCAAAGTTTTAACGAAAGAACCCTTGAAGCCGTAAATCGAAAAACTAATGTTGAAAAACTTAAAGAGAATATTTTGCGCTTGATTTCTCTTAAGAATATTCATATTCACATTGACCTGATTGCCGGTCTTCCATATGAGGACTTCAATTCTTTCAGAGATAGTTTTAATACTGCATTTATATTAAAAGCCGATATGTTGCAACTGGGTTTCTTAAAACTTCTTCACGGTGCTTCTATGCGAGAAGATAATAAAAAATATCCTCTTGAATATTCTGATGAACCTCCCTATGAAGTTATTGCAACCCCGTGGCTAACACGCAATAATATTGAAATGCTCAAAGCTTGTGAAAATGCGCTTGAGAGGTTTGTTAACAGCGGTAGATTCTCATATACCAACAAATTAATTTTTGAAGATCAAGGTCGCAATCCGTTTGATACTTTGACTCAGCTTGGAATGTTTACCGGATATGTGTCTTGTTCTCTAAGCGAATACGTTGACAAAATCTATAATTTTTTTGCTGTTGGTTGCGATAATAACCTTCTCAGAGATGCTCTTATTTGCGATGTAGCTTCTTCTGTTAAAAGTAACGTTTTACCTTCAAGTCTTAAAGTTGATGACAAACGTCTTTCTAAGTTTAAAAAAAGTTTAGAATTGAATGAAAGTACAAAAAAGAAAGTCGGAGTTATGCGAAACGCTTTTCTTTTGTATGGTGAGGGTTGCGGTGCATACGTTGATTACGATGCAGAAATAAACGGTAAATTCAAGATTAATAAAATTAAATTTGAAATTTAAAAAAAGTAGGCAGAACAGCCTACTTTTTTGTTATTTTGACAAGAAAAAAACCTTCATATTCTTTTGTTGGACAGACGCATACCGCATTTTCTAAAGAGCAGGGGAGTAAAGGTAACTGTTTTACGATATTTTGGTCAAGTTCTACAGTTTTTAGTTCATATTTATCAAGTATGGGTTTAACTATCTCTTCGTTTTCGACGGGTAATACCGAACAAGTCGAATAAAGAATTTCTCCGCCTTTTTTTAGTACGGACACTGCTTTATCAAGAAGCTTCTTTTGTGAAGCAACGCACTTGTTTATAAGCGCATCGGAAAAACCTTCTAATGATTTTGGGTTTTCTATATTCAAGGTGCCGCTTCCGGAACAAGGCGCATCTAAAAGTATTTTATCGAATGAAAAATAACTTTCAATATTTCTGGCGTCTGTCAGCATAACATTGGCGCCTTTAACACCTAATTTTGATAAATTGTATTTTAGTCTTTCGGCGCGTATTTTATTCATCTCACAAGCCGTAATGTTGCATTTATTATGAGTAATAGCAGCGAGTTGTGAAGTTTTTCCTCCGGGTGCAGCACACATATCGAGAATATCGGTATCAAGGGAAGGCGATAGTAGAATTGGAGGTAATTGTGAAGATAGACTTTGAAAATATATCTCCCCGTTTTTATAATTTTCACTATTTCGTATCAGTTCTTCGTTATTTTGGATTATTAACGCATTGATATTATAATCAACTTCTTTATAATCAACAGATAATTCTTCAAGCAGGTTTAATATGCTTTGCTTATCTGTTTTAAGAGTATTAATTCTTATTGTAGTTGCTCTTTTTTCTCTACTGCCATCTATTATTCTTTTTACGTTATCGTTATCGTAATATTTTGAAATAATGGTTTCGAAGAACATATTATCACTTCCTTTAGACTATAAATATTTTAAAATATAAAAGCTTTTTTGTCAATATTTGCAAAGTTTTAAAAAATATGTTAAAAAAATAACATTTTTCTTAAAAAAGGGGTAGAAATATTTTTAATAGTGTGGTATAATCTTATGCAAGTATGGAGTATTCTGCCGAAAGAGTGTTTAGGCATACCACCAACTGAATATTTTTGCTAAGGAGGAAATGGCAAATGCAAAAAAAGATTAGCAATTATCCCTTCAACGGTACTCCCGAACAGGAAGCTAAGCTTCGCAAAGTTATTGATGAAAAGAAACATGATAAAAGTCTTCTTATCTCTGTAATGCAGGAAGCTCAGGATATCTACGGATATCTTCCAATCGAAGTACAGGAAATTATTTCTGAGGGGATGGAAGTTCCCATGGAGAAGATTTTCGGTGTAGCAACCTTCTACGCTCAGTTTTCTCTTTCTCCTAAGGGTAAGTACAACATCTCCGTATGTCTTGGTACTGCTTGTTACGTTAAAGGCGCAGGCATACTTATGGAGAAACTTGAGGAAGCCCTTGGAATCGGCGCTGACGAATGTACTGCTGACGGAAAGTTCTCGTTAACTGCATGTCGCTGTATCGGTGCTTGTGGACTTGCTCCCGTTCTTACCGTTAATGAAGATGTTTACGGCAGACTTACCGGTGATGATATAGCCGGAATTATAGCAAAATACGCTGATTAATTCTTGTTTGCTTAAAGGAAAACGAATGTTATGAAGATAAGTACTATCAAAGAAATACTTGAAGCTGAGGTTTTATGCTGTGAAGAACTTGTAGGAAGTCACGTATATTCTGCTTGCGGCAGCGATATGATGAGCGACGTTCTCGCATACGTAAAAGATCAAGCGGTTCTTCTTACAGGGCTTGTAAACCCTCAGGTTATTCGCACCGCAGAAATGATGGATATGAGATGCATTGTATTTGTGCGTTCTAAAAAGCCGAGCGATGAAATGCTTGAACTTGCAAGAGAAAGTAATATAGTGTTGCTTTCCAGCGCAAAGCGTATGTATGATGCTTGCGGTTTGCTCTATCAGGGCGGTCTTGTCGGAAAGAAGGGCTGATATGTCTGATGAACTTATTTTCCGTTTTGATGTAGACGGAGACGATTTCACATCAGCAGGTCAGGCATCTGTTCAGATAAAGAAAAACCTGCGTCAGCTTGGTATTCCTTCTGAAATTATTCGTCGCGTATCTATTGCCATGTATGAAGGTGAAATTAATATGGTTATTCACGCCAAGGGTGGCGAAGCAATCGTTAAGGTTACTGAAGACTATATTGAAATCATTCTTGAAGATAAAGGCCCCGGTATTAAAAACGTTGAACAGGCAATGCAGGAAGGCTTTTCTACTGCGCCTGACGGGATTCGTTCTTTAGGCTTTGGCGCCGGAATGGGTCTTCCTAACATGAAACGTTATACCGACAGTATGGATATAAGCACGGTTGTAGGTGAAGGCACTACCATTACGATGAGAGTGAATCTCTGCTAAAAAAATAAAAGTGGAGTTATTTGACTATGTACACTTACGAACATTCCGTTCAGCTGGATCCTAATAAATGTACCGGCTGTACTACTTGTTTAAGACGTTGTCCTACTGAGGCTATCCGAATTCATGACGGCCACGCCGTTATAAATCAGGAGCGTTGTATTGATTGTGGAGAGTGCATACGAGTTTGTCCGCACAACGCAAAAAAAGCTGTGTGTTCAAAACTTGATTCGATGGATCGCTTTAAATGGAAAATCGCGCTTCCTGCACCTTCTCTTTATGGTCAATTCGAAAATCTCGAAGATGTTGATTATGTCCTGGATGGACTTTTAAAAATAGGTTTTGACGACGTTTTTGAGGTTTCTAAAGCTGCTGAACTTGTTTCGGCTTATACTCGTCAGTATTTAAAAACGGATGGTATAAAGTTGCCTGTTATTAGTTCTGCGTGTCCGGTTGTAGTCAGACTTATAGGACTTCGTTTTCCATCTTTAAACGAGCACGTAATGCGAATGCTTCCTCCAATGGAGGTTGCGGCAAGACTCGCGAGAGAACGTGCAAAAGAGAAACATCCAGAACTTAAAGACGAAGATATTGGCGTTTGTTTTATTTCTCCTTGTCCCGCAAAGGCAAGTTATGTTAAAAACGGTTTTGCTGAGTATAAAAGTCAGGTTGATGAGGTTGTTTCCATAAGCGATATTTACTTTTTGCTCATTAATGAAATGAAACAGGATGTTGAGCCTCTTGCTCTATCCGAATCGGGTATGATAGGTATTGGTTGGGCTTCCAGTGGTGGCGAATCAACCGCTGTATTCAATGAAGGATATTTAGCGGCTGATGGTATCGAAAACGTTAACCGCGTTCTCGACCAAATAGAAAACGGAAATATTCCGCCCCTTAAATTTATTGAGCTCAATGCTTGTACCGGTGGTTGTGTAGGCGGAGCTATGACTATGCAAAATCCTTTTATTGCTAAAGCTCGTTTGCATAGTTTGAAACGATATCTGCCTGTATCACAAAACTTCCTGTCTAAAGAAGAAAAAAGGTACATACCTGATGAATATTTCTTTAATGATCTTCCCGAATATAAGCCGATCAGCAGGCTGAGTGATAGTATGGCTGAGTCAATGAGAATGATGGCTGATATTCAAAAACTTAGAAAAGCTTTGCCTGGCATTGATTGCGGTTCGTGCGGTGCTCCGACTTGTCGTGCATTTGCAGAAGACGTTATCAAAGGTATGGCTGATGTTAAAGACTGTATTCTTTGTAAGAATTTGTGGAGTGAAAACGAATGACGGTTGCATCCCTTTTAGATTATGGTTTTAAATCAGTAGTTATGCCTGATCCCGACAGAAAAATAAATGGTGTTTATATTGGTGATTTATTAAGTTGGGTAATGAGCAGTGCTCAATGCGATAACGTTTGGTTAACGATTATGTCTAATATTAACGTAATCGCTGTTGCAAGTTTAGTTGACGTATCTTGCGTTATTTTAACCGAAGGTGTCGATTTGGATGCAGATGTTTTAGAACAAGCTGATTTAAAAGGAATTAATGTTTTAACTACCGATAAAACTTCTTATGAATCTGCAAAGGTTCTTTCGGAGTTAGGCTTATGAGCCGTTATTATTACGATTTTCACGTACATTCCTGTTTATCGCCTTGTGCTGATGATGATAATACTCCAAATAATCTTGCCGGTATGGCATCTTTATGCGGAATTAACATTATGGCGCTAACAGACCATAACAGTTGTAAAAACTGTCCCGCTTTTTTCGAAGCTGCTAAACGTAACGGTATTATTCCAATAGCCGGTATGGAGCTTACTACAAGCGAAGATATACATATTATCTGCTTGTTTGAATTCTTAGAAACAGCATTAGAATTTGATAAAGCAATTGATCCGTTCAGAACTCATTTTCCTAATCGAGTAGATATCTTCGGTCAGCAAATGATTATGGATGGCGAAGATAACGTAATAGGTGTTGAAGATGATTTCTTGCCTGTTGCTACGTCCTTGTCAATTGATGATGCAGTTAAGCTTGTAGATAAATATGATGGGATTTGTTATCCCGCCCATATCGACCGACAGGCAAACGGAATAATCGCAACCTTGGGTATGATGCCTGAAAGTCCTGTTTTTTCTTGCGTTGAATTTCACGATAGCGAGAACAGGGAAGAATATACCGAAAAATATCATCTGTCCGATAAAAAAGTTCTTGTGGGTTCAGATACTCATTATTTAACCGATATGAGAGATGAGAACGATTGGTTGGAAATTGATGATACTCCTTATAGCAGCAGTATCGTCAGACATAAATTGTTTGAAATGCTGAGGTGACCCTATGAAAGAATTATCACTTAATATTCTTGACGTTGCAGAAAATTCGGTAAAAGCGAAAGCTTCGTTAACTGAAATTTCGCTTAATGAAGGTAACGATACCTTAACTCTTGTCATAAAGGATAATGGTTGCGGTATGACTCAAGAAATATTAATGGGTGTTACCGATCCGTTTTATACAACGAGAACTACCCGTAAGGTCGGTCTGGGAATACCGCTTCTCAAAATGTCTGCAGAAATGACGGGAGGCAGTTTTAAAATAGAATCCGTTTCTATTACTGATGACGCTGTTAATCATGGCACAACGGTTACAGCAGTTTTTAATAAAAAACATATAGATTTTACACCTCTTGGTGATATTGTTTCAACAGTAGTAACGCTTATACAGGGGCATCCCGATTGCGATTTTCTCTATAAGCATACTGCTAATGACAATGAAATATCTCTTGATACAAGAGAGTTAAGAGAAGTCCTTGAAGACGTACCTCTTGACAGTTACGAAGTTATTAAATGGATAGAAGGTAATCTTAAAGAACAATACCTTCAATCCGAATCAATATAATAGCAAAGGAAGGAAGATACTTATGAAAACTTTAGCTGAATTGCAGGCAATCAGAGACAAAATGAAGAACAAGGTTGTTATGCGTGAAGGCGTTGACGACATTCGTGTTGTTGTAGGTATGGCTACCTGCGGTATCGCTGCCGGTGCTCGTCCTGTTCTCAATGCTTTTGTTGAAGGCGTTAATGAAGCAGGCCTTAATGACAAGGTTGCTGTTTCTCAGACCGGTTGTATCGGTCTTTGCCAGTATGAACCCATCGTTGAAGTTCATCAGAATGGCGAAAAGGTTACTTACGTTCATATGACCGCTGAAAAAGCTGCTACCGTTATCGAGAAGCACTTAAAGGGCGGCAAAGTTGTTGCTGAGTTTACTGCTCAGAACGGATAATTAATTTGGAGGTATAATTTATGATTCGCGCACATGTACTTATTTGCGGCGGTACCGGATGTACCTCTTCGGGCAGTCAGTCTATTCAGCAGGCTTTTGTTGAGCAGCTCGAAAAGAATGGTCTTACCGAAGAAATCAAGATTGTGCAGACCGGTTGTTTCGGTCTTTGCGCACTCGGTCCTGTAGTTATAGTTCATCCTGAAGGAACTTTCTACAGCCGCGTTACTACCGAGGATGTTGCTGAAATCGTTAGCGAACATCTTCTTAAAGGTCGTATCGTTGAACGTTTGGTATATACCGACGGTGCATCTGAAGAGAAAGATATTGCTAATCTCTCTCTTAACGATACTGCTTTCTATAAAACTCAGAACCGTGTTGTTCTCCGTAACTGCGGTGTAATCGATCCTGAAGATATTGATGAATACATCGGTATGGATGGTTACGCAGCACTTGGTAAGGTCCTTACTGAAATGACTCCTGAAGACGTTATTAAGGTTGTTACCGACTCCGGTCTTCGTGGTCGTGGCGGCGGTGGATTCCCCACTGGTCGTAAGTGGGCTCTTACTGCTCCTAACAAAGCTCCACAGAAATACGTTGTTTGTAACGCCGACGAGGGTGACCCCGGTGCATTTATGGATCGTTCCGTATTGGAAGGTGACCCCCACTGTATTATTGAAGCTATGGCTATCTGCGGTTACGCAGTAGGCGCTACTCAGGGTTACGTTTACGTTCGTGCTGAGTATCCTATCGCCGTTAGAAGACTTGCTATCGCTATTGCTCAGGCAAGAGAATACGGTCTTTTAGGTAAAAATATTTTTGGTTCAGGATTCGACTTTGATCTTCATATCCGTCTTGGCGCAGGCGCTTTCGTTTGTGGTGAAGAAACTGCTCTTATGGCTTCTATTGAAGGTAAGCGTGGCGAACCCCGTCCTCGTCCTCCTTATCCTGCAGTTAAGGGTCTTTATGAATCTCCTACCTGTGAAAATAACGTTGAAACATTTGCTAACATTCCTCAGATTATCCTTCGTGGCGCCGATTGGTTTGCTTCTATGGGTACTGAAAGAAGTAAGGGTACTAAGGTATTTGCTCTTGGCGGTAACATCGAAAATACCGGTCTTGTAGAAAGTCCTATGGGTACAACTCTCCGTCATATCATTTATGATATCGGTGGTGGTATTCCTAACGGTAAAAAGTTTAAGGCTGCTCAGACAGGTGGTCCTTCCGGTGGTTGTATCCCTGCAAGCCTTATGGATACCGAAGTTGACTATGATAACCTTACCGCTATCGGTTGTATGATGGGTTCCGGTGGTCTTATCGTTATGGATGAAGATACCTGTATGGTTGATATGGCTAAATTCTTCCTCGAATTTACCGTTGATGAATCTTGCGGTAAGTGTACTCCTTGCCGTGTTGGTACTAAGAGACTTCTTGAAATGCTCGATAAAATTACCGAAGGTAAGGGCACTCTTGAAGATATCGATAAGCTTGAAGAACTCTGTAACTATATCAAGC
>JAEIGA010015865.1_pt1 | contig 11467 bp, 12 predicted proteins | sample 9270691 | NCBI WGS metagenome assembly JAEIGA01 (sample SAMN17057246, study PRJNA624740) | gut metagenome | biome: biome; isolation source: fecal sample | host: Bos grunniens | place: China: Xizang | collected 2019
CGCATTGTAGAGGTTGGCGTCCTCGACAACCCATAAAACGGGACGTCAACAAGTGCCGTCCCCTACGAAAATCCTATATTGCGCAAACATTGCAGGAGATGCGTTTATGCATTTACATCGTAGGGTGCAGCGTTTACGATGCACCGATAACGGAATGTCGAAAATCGCCATTCCCTACAACATTTATTTGTAAAAAATCATTCTTCTACGCACCATTTGGTTTCAAGTCGTTTTGGGAAGGCTTTTTCTGTTGGTCTCCGCTTTTTGAAAGCCGAAAAAGGCGAAGAAAAAAAGATGCAGAATAGCCAAACCGAAAGTCTGCGACCCGAAGGCGTACAATGGTACGCCGAGAGGTGAGGTTTGGCTATAACATAAAGCATATAAATAAAAAGAGAATATCACAAGTGATATTCTCTTCGTTAACACAATTTAAAATTCCATGCTTTATGTGTTCTGCGCTTTTTTTCAAGCTAGATTATTTTTCAATTTTTGTTTTTCCGCCCATGTATGGAACAAGAACTTCCGGAATAGTAACTGTGCCGTCTTCGTTCTGGAAGTTTTCTAAGATTGCAGCAACAGTTCTTCCGATTGCCACACCGCTGCCGTTTAAGGTGTGAATATACTGAGCCTTGTCTTTAGGATTTCTCTTGAATTTAATGTTTGCTCTTCTTGCCTGGAAGTCTTCAAAGTTTGAACATGAAGAAATCTCTACATATCTGTTGTAGCTTGGCATCCACACTTCAATATCATATTTTTTTGCTGCAGTAAATCCAAGGTCACCTACACAGATTTTTACAACTCTGTATGGAAGTCCGAGAAGCTGAAGAACCTTTTCTGCATCGCGTGTAAGTTTTTCAAGTTCTTCGTAAGAATTTTCAGGGTCAGCAAATTTTACAAGCTCAACCTTGTTGAACTGATGCTGTCTGATAAGACCTCTTGTATCTCTGCCCGCAGAACCTGCTTCTGCACGGAAACAAGCTGAATATGCAACATGCTTTATAGGAAGATCTGCCGCATCCAGAATTTCGTCTCTGTACATATTTGTAACAGGAACTTCTGCAGTAGGAATAAGGAAGTAGTCAGTATTTGCAACCTTGAACGCGTCTTCTTCGAACTTAGGAAGCTGACCTGTTCCCACCATGCTTCTCCTGTGAACCATAAAAGGTGTGAATACTTCTGTGTAGCCGCTTTCTGTTGTGTGGGTGTCGAGATAGAAGTTTATAACTGCTCTCTCGAGTCTTGAACCAAGACCCTTATAATAAGTAAATCTTGCACCTGTAACCTTGGCAGCCCTTGTAACATCAAGAATATCAAGGTCTGCACCAATATCCCAGTGTGCTTTTGGCTCGAAACCAAAACTTGTTGGCTCGCCGAATTTTCTTACTTCAACATTGTCCTCGTCTGTGTCGCCGTCGGGAACATCATCTGAAGGAATATTAGGAATAGAATACATAATTTCTTCTATCTGCTCGTCAAGTTCTTTGATTTTCTCATCATCAGCTTTTATAGTATCTGAGAGTTCTTTCATTTGTGCAAAAATAGGTGCAACATCTTCTCCTGCTTTTTTAAGAGCAGGAATTTGTTTGCTCACTTCGTTTTGCTTAGCTTTTATGCCCTCTACCTGAAAAAGAAGTTCTCTCTTTTTCTCGTCGAGTGCCAAAAGTGCATCGATGTCTATATCCATCTTTCTTCTTGCGAGTGCTGCTTTTACAACCTCTGGTTGAGTTCTGATTAATTTAATATCTAACATGTCTGATACATCTCCTTACTTGGTAATCTTATTATAAATATATAACTGCTCCTGTGTCAACAGTTCTTCGTCAATTTCTGCAATTTTTTCTCTTGCTTCTGTTCTTCTTCCTTTTTCATAAAGACGATATGCCTCCATTATTCTGGTAGATGCATCGTCACGGGAAGTTAATGTTTCGAGTTCTTTTTCAAGTTCTTCAATTTTTGCCTTGCTTGCAGAAAGTTCTTCGTTTAAAACTTTCATACTGTCAGTCAATGTCTGATACTGTTCTGTAATTTCAACAAGATTTTGTTTGATACCCTGACTCTCGGCAAGCTCTTTTGCATAATTGTTTTGTGTAAGACCTGCAAACAAAATCAGAACAACTGCAAAAGAAAACAAAATGGCAATATAGAGTATAAGATTTTTTGTGTTTTTCTTCATTTTTAATTTTTCTCCTTTACAAAAGTGCCTATGCTTAAAATATTCAAAATTTTGGGTTTTAAGAGCTTTTTTAATTTGATTGATAAATCATACTGCCTATGTTCAGTTCTCCTCTTAAAACGAATGGGTTTTTAGGGTTATTTTTTTATTTTTTCCAATAATTTTGTAATTCTGTCCAAATCTTCTTTTGAATAGTAATCAATAGTGATTTTTCCTTTTCCCTTTTTGTCAACTATCTGAACCTTGGTTGAAAAAATGTTTGAAAATCTTTTTTCTGCATCTTCAAATGCAAGGCGAAGATTTAAATCTTTTTTTATTTCTTTTTTCGGTTTTTGTGTATCTGCTTTTATAAGATTTTCAAGCTGACGGACAGAAAGTTCTTTTTCTGCCACTTCTTTAGAAAGTGCAATCTGTCGTTTTTTGTCGGAAAGACCAAGAAGCACTTTTGCGTGACCTGTAGATATTTTTCCTTCTCTGAGCAATTCCATAACCTCTTTTTCAAGATTGAGAAGTCTTAGTGAGTTTGCAACAGAGCTGCGGCTTTTTGAAAGTTTTTTTGCAACTTCTTCCTGAGTAAAGCCAAACTCGTCCATAAGTCTCTTGTAGCCAAGTGCCTCTTCAACAGGGTTTAAGTCCTGCCTTTGAAGATTTTCTATAAGAGATACTTCGTAAAATTCTTCCTTGTTATAGTCTTTTATAATTGCAGGAATAGTCTTTTTGCCGGCAAGTTTTGATGCTCTCCAGCGTCTTTCGCCTGCAATTATTTTGTAAAATCCGTTTTCGCTTTTCTGGACAAGAATAGGCGATATAACACCGTGTTCTTTAATAGAATCTGCAAGTTCGGAGATTTTTTCATCATCAAAATCTTTTCTTGGCTGAGTAGTATTTGGTTCTATATCCATGATTTTAAGTTCTGATACAGTTTCTTTTCCCTGCACCTTAACTTCAGAAGATATTGGCTCGTCGCTCTGCAAAAGTGCGTTAAGTCCTCTTCCCAATCCTTTTTTCGCCATATATTATAGCCTCTTTTCTTTTATTTATTTGCCTTTATAACCTCTCTTGCAAGAGACATATAGCTCTCGCAGCCTTTGGAGGTCTTGTCGTACACATTTATAGGTTGTCCAAAGCTTGGAGCCTCGCTGAGTCTTACATTTCTTGGGATTACAGATTTGTAGAGCTTTGACTCATAGAATTTTTTTACCTCGTCTGCCACAAGAACAGACAAGTTTGTGCGTGTGTCATACATTGTAAGAACAACACCCTCCAGCTGAAGCTCAGGGTTTAACAGTGCCTTTATTTTTCTGATGGTGTTTGTAAGCTGTGAAAGCCCCTCTAAGGCATAGTATTCGCACTGAATAGGAATTATTATACTGTCAGCTGCCACAAACGAGTTAAGAGTAATAAGTCCTAATGACGGCGGACAATCTATAATTATAAAATCATATTTGTCTTTCACAGAATTTATTGCCTCTTTAAGACGGTATTCCCTCTTTTCGCCTGACACAAGCTCTATTTCTGCACCGGCAAGGTCAATGCTTGACGGACACACAAACAGTCTGTCGTAATCTGTCTTAACTATAACCTCATTTATAGGTGTTTCGTTTATTATAACATCATATACAGATTTTTCAAGCTCTTCTCTCAAAAGGCCAACACCGCTTGTTGCGTTGCCCTGAGGGTCTGTGTCTACAAGAAGAACTTTCTTTCCGAGAGATGCAAGACAGGAACTCAAATTTATGGAAGTGGTGGTTTTGCCCACGCCGCCTTTCTGGTTTGCAATGGCAATACACTTGCCCATAAAATCACCTCTTGTTTATATAAAATTTATGCTTTTTTAATATTTAAACATATTATATCACAAAAATGTTCCACATGGAACATTTTTTTCAAAAAAAAATAAGAATTTGAAAAATTCTTCAAATTCTTATTAATTTTGTTCCACGTGGAACATTATTTATAAACTTTTAGATTATATTCATACCTGTCGTCAAACTCTTTTAGTGATGTGGTGCATTTTTTGCCCGTCTCGCTTATAATTGCAGCAGCTTTTTTTACTGTGTTGGTAAAAATTCTTATGTCATCTGCACTCTTTTTTCTGCTTCTGGACAAAATTGGCTTTTCTTCGGCATTTATTTTGTCTATAAGGTCATCGGTCTGCTTTACATTAAGAGTCTTTTCTATTACAATGTCAAGAACCCTGAGCTGAGTTTTTTCGTCGCTCAATCTAAGAAGCGCTCTGGCATGTCTTTCGGTAAGGTTGTGCTCCATAATAACACCTCTTACCACATTGGAAAGGCGAAGAAGCCTTACCTTGTTTGCAATAGTTGATTGATTTTTTCCAAGCTTTATGGCAAGTTGCTCCTGAGTGTAACCAAAATCGTGAAGAAGTTTGTAGTACCCCTCTGCCTCTTCTAAAAAACTTAAGTCGCATCGCTGAATGTTTTCTATAAGAGCAACAAGGGCACTGTCGGTATCGGAAAACCCGACCACTATGGCAGGTATTCTCGACAGCCCCGCAATAATGGCTGCGCGCAGTCTCCTTTCTCCCGATACAAGTTCGTAAAGACTGCCGCCAAGGCGGCGGACGGTTATAGGCTGAATTACACCGTAAATTCTTACAGAATCAGCCAGTTCTTTTAAATTGTCTGAAGAAAAGTATCGTCTTGGTTGATTTGGATTTGGTTTAATTGCGTTAATTGGCAGATGAATAACTGCATTAGTGCCCACATTTCCTTTCTTGGGCACAAAGGATAAATTATTCTCCTTTTTGCGAAAAGCCGTCAGTATTTCCATAAAATCACCTCTTATGTATTTATTTAAAATCTTTTGCTTGATTTTATCTTAACATACATACATATGAAAGTGAATTTATTTTCATCGTGAAAAAATTACACAATTCTTCTAAAAACCAATTATACAAGGGGTTCTTTTGACGGTTTAGGTGCTTTTCTCGGATATTTTTCGCTTATTTGCGATATCTTTTTAACAAGTACCATGTTGTGTTCAAGGTCTGTGCCCTCTATAGGATAGCTAAGAACATCTACAATCTCGCCGCCAAGAAGTTTTATGGCTTTTTTGCCCATTTCTATTTCTTCTTCCGCCTTAGGTCCTTTCATAGCCACAAAATATCCACCAACCTTTACAAAAGGCAGACAAAGCTCTGAAAGGGTTGCAAGATTTGCCACGGCTCTGCTGACACAGACATCGTATTTTTCTCTGTGAGCCTTATCTCTTCCAAAATCCTCTGCCCTGCCGTGAACGCAGGAGATATTGTTGAGCCTCAGGGTACTTATAACCTCATTTAAAAAAGTTATTCTTTTGTTGAGAGAATCCAAAAGGGTTACAGAAAGGCTCTCGTCATAAATCTTCATAGGTATGCCAGGAAAACCTGCTCCTGTACCTATGTCTATAACCTTATATCCCTCGTTTATAACACCGCTTTTAAACACAGATATGCTGTCTAAAAAATGTTTTGTTGCAACATCTGTCTCTTCTGTAATTGCGGTAAGGTTAATTTTGTTGTTCCAGTCAATCAGGAGTTCAAAATATTTTTGAAATTTCTGACACTTGTTTTCATCTACACCGTTTTTTGAAAGAATATCTGAAATAATCATATATATCTCCTATCTGTTATTTTGCAAATAAATAAGAAGCATATTAAGGTCTGCAGGGGAAACACCCGAAATTCTTGATGCCGCACCAAGAGATTCAGGCTTTATTTCCAGGAGTTTTTGTCTTGCCTCAAGTCTTAAACCTGTTATTTTTTCATACTCAATGTCTTTAGGGATTTTTCTTGATTCAAGCTTTTTAAATTTTTCTACCTGTTCTATCTGCTTTTTGATATATCCCTGATATTTAATTTCTATATTTACCTCTTCTGCAATATCCTTAGAAAGAGATGGTCTGTCGTTATCTATAGCAGAGAGCATATCATAGTCAAGCTCAGGTCGTCTTACAAGCTCTCCGAGCTTAATTCCCGATTTTAAAGGAGTGGAGTTGTGGCTTTTTAAAAAGTCCAGAACATCTTTGCCGGTGCCAATGTTCTTGTGCTCAACCCGCTCTATTTCGTCTTCAATTTTCTTTTTCTTTTCAAGAAACTTTGCATATCTTTCTTCTGATATCAGACCAATGTTATATCCTTTTTCAGTAAGTCGAAGGTCTGCATTATCCTGACGGAGAAGAAGTCTGTATTCGCTCCTCGAGGTCATCATGCGGTAAGGCTCTTCTGTTCCCTTAATGGTAAGGTCATCTATTAGAGTGCCTATGTATGATTCGCTTCTGTCCATAACGAAAGGCTTTTTGTCAAGAATTTTAAGTGCGGCATTTATACCTGCAACAAGTCCTTGTGCCGCCGCCTCTTCGTAGCCTGAGCTTCCGTTGAACTGACCTGCACCGTAAAGACCGCCGTAATTTTTAAATTCAAGAGTCGGATAAAGCATTCTGGCATCACAGCAATCGTACTCAATGGCATAGGCAGTTCGCATCATTTCTGCATTTTCAAGCCCTGCCACAGAATGAAGCATTTTAAGCTGAACATCCTCGGGCATACTGGTTGAAAAACCCTGAACATACATTTCCTCAGTGTCAATACCCATTGGTTCAATGAAAAGCTGATGTCTTTCCTTGTCTTTAAATCTCATTATCTTTGTTTCAATAGACGGGCAGTATCTTGGTCCCACACCCTCTATTAAACCTGTGTATATTGGCGACCTGTCGATGTTATCCAAAATAATTTTATGTGTTTCAGGATTTGTATAGGTGAGGTGACACACAACCTGATTTTCACCCACATTTTCTGTTTCAAATGAAAACGGTGTGATTTCATCATCACCAGGCTGAACCTCCATTTTGGAAAAGTCAACGCTTCGCTTGTTTATTCTGGCAGGAGTACCTGTTTTAAATCTCATAAGCGGAATTCCGTTGTCTATAAGACATTTTGAAAGCTCGTTTGATGGAAAAATTCCGTCAGGGCCTGAATCGTAGCAGTAATCTCCGACAATTACTCTGCCTTTTAAAAATGTGCCTGTGGCAATGATTGCCGCTTTTACATTATATCTTGCGCCAAGATGTGTAAGAACAGATGTTACATTTTTTTCTTCGTCAAACCCAATCTCTACAACCTCGGCTTGTTTTACATCAAGATTTTTCTGCTTTTCAAGGGTGTGTTTCATCACAGATTGATATTTTTTTCTGTCAGACTGAACTCTTAAAGAATACACCGCAGGGCCTTTGCCTTTGTTTAAGGTTCGCGACTGTATAAAGGTTTTGTCTGCAACCTTTCCCATTTCACCGCCGAGAGCATCTATCTCTCTGACAAGGTGACCTTTTGCAGTGCCGCCGATACAGGGATTGCAAAAAAGATTGGCAATTGAATCAAGGTTTATAACAAACATAATGGTCTTCATGCCAAGTCTTGCTGAAGCCAATGCCGCCTCGCAGCCGGCATGTCCGCCGCCGATTACAGCCACATCATAATTGCCTGCAAAATATTCTGTCATAAATAGCCCTCCTTTACTTACCGATACAAAAATTGTGAAAAATCTTGTCTACAACTTCTTCTCCTACTGTGAGTCCCACTATTTCTCCAAGGTTGGAAATGGCAGACTCTATATCAACAGACACCATGTCCTGAGGTACACCTTGAGAAAGTGCATCTATAGCGGACTGAATGTTTTTTTCAGCCTTGATGAGTGCATCCTTGTGTCTTGCATTGGCAATAACAGAGCCGGAATTGTTTTTTATTTTTCCCATATCAAAAAGCTCTGTGATGGTGTCTGTAAGTTCCTTTGTGCCAAGGTTTTCGTGAACAGAAAACATAATTGTTCTTGGGCAGAAATTTTTTATTTCGTCTGCATCAATCACGCATCCGTTCTCTGTTTTATTTATAATGGCAATTGCGTTTTTGCCCTTTATGTTTTCCATTATATATCTGTCATTTTCGTCAAGAGGTCTTTTTCCGTCAAGGACAAAAAGAACAAGATCGGCATCTTCAAGATATTTTTTTGATTTGGACACACCAATGTTTTCTATAACATCTTCTGTATCTCTGATGCCTGCAGTATCGGCAATTTTTAAAACAACATCAGAAAGATTGATTGTTTCTTCTATGGCATCGCGGGTTGTGCCCTCAATGTCTGTTACAATTGCCCTTTCCTCGCCTGACAAAAGGTTTAAAAGACTCGATTTTCCAACATTTGGTTTGCCGACTATAGCAGTGGAAATGCCGTTTCTGGCAATTTTTCCGCAGTCGGATGTTGCAAGAAGGCTTTTTGTTTCAGAAAGCACATCGGTTAAGACTCCCGCAAATTCCTCCTCGCTCATAGGCTCTAAATCCTCGTCGGGATAGTCTATAAGCACCTGAATGTGAGAAAGAAGAGAAAGAAGCTTTTCTCTTAAAGAGTTTATTTCTTCCGAAAGCTTTCCGCCAAGCTGATTTACTGCAATGTTGTGGTCAAGATTTGTTTTTGAATTTATAATATCTATTACAGACTCCGCCTGCGAAAGGTCTATTCTGCCGTTCAGGAAAGCCCTTTTTGTAAACTCGCCTGCTCCTGCCTGAACCGCACCTGCACCAAGTACAAGAGAGAGAATTTTTCTGGTGCTTACAAAACCGCCGTGGCAGTTGATTTCTACAACATCTTCTCCTGTGTATGTGTGCGGAGCACGCATAACCGACACAAGCACCTCGTCGACAATGTTGCCGTCGTTGTCCCTTACAAAACCATAGTTTATGGTGTTTGACGCCACATCGGAAAGCATTTTTCCATGCTTACTGTAGTAAACCCTGTCTGCAACAGAAATGGCATCTTCTCCGCTTATTCGTATAATTGCAATACCTCCCTCTCCGGGCGGAGTGGATATTGCAGCTATGGTATCGTCTAAAATATACATAAAAAAATCTCCCTGAAATACAGAAAAAGAGCAGGCAACATTAAAAAATATTGCAAGCCCTTTCACAGCTTAGTAAATATAAATCTTAAGATTATTTTTTAAGTGCAATAACAACTTTTCTGTTTACGCCCTGTCCTACACTGTAGGTTGTAACATAAGGATCGTCCTGAAGAGTTGCGTGAATAATTCTTCTCTCGTAGGCATTCATTGGTTCAAGAGTTGTGTTTCTGCCTGTTTTTGTAACCTTTTTTGCAAGTTTTTTTGCAAGACTTTCCAAAACTGCATTTCTCTTTTCTCTGTAGTTTTCTGTATCGAGAGAAACCTTAACAAAATCTTCGTCGCCTCTGTTTACCACAAGGCTTGTAAGGTGCTGGAGAGCATCAAGAGTTTCGCCTCTTTTGCCGATTACCATGCCCATGTCAGGACCTGAAAATTCAACATTTACAACGCCCTCTTCCTCTTTGGCATCAACAGTTACATCTTCGCCCATTATGGAGAAAAGTCCGTCGAGGAATTTTTTTGCTTTCTGGTCTGCTCCGCCATTTAAAGTTACAATGACTTTAGCATCTTTTCCGCCAATACCGAGAAAACCCTTTGAGCCTTCTTCGATAGTATATATTTCAACATCGTCTATGCCGACACCAAGCTCGGCAAGTGCAGCCTGTATAGCTTCTTCTTTGGTTTTAGCTGTTTTTTCTACGCTTAGCATTTATTTTTCAACCCCTTTTCTTTTTCTTGTTGTATCTGGCAGCCTTTTCAGCTTTAATCTTTTCAAGAGCAAGCTCCTTGTCGGAAATTTCTGCACTGAGTTTCTTTTTGTAATATCCGTTTAAAAGAACGGTCTGTGCAAGAGATACTATATTTGAAACTGTCCAGTAAATACCGATTGTTGCAGGGAGAGTAAAGGTTATCCAAAGTGTCATAAGAGGCATCATAATGCTCATTGACTTTGTCATACTCTCTGCAGAATTGGCTGATGGTTGCTTTTTCTGATCGGGAGAGAGTACTCTCTCTTTTTTAACCGGTTCTTCCGCTTTTTTCTTCTTGTCTTCCTTGTTGCCTGAAATTGTTGTGGTAATCTTGCTTGACAAATATGTGGTGAGTGCAGCAAGGATAGGAATTGCCCAGAGCACAGATATCTTTGTTATGCTTGGTGTTGCAGAAATGTCTACACCAAGGAAATCAAAGTTTATAAGGTCGTTTGCCTTGGCAATAAGAATCTGAGCCATATTTGCAGCTTTGCCTGCAAGGTCGCCGAATTTTTCTATAAATTCAGGATTGGCAAGATACTGTTCTCTAAGAGCTGCAACCTCTGCATCTGTGTAATGGAGCATATAAGTAATAGGGCTGTATATAACCCTGTACAGTCCAAAAAGTATTGGAAGCTGAATAAGAAGGGGAAGACATCCGCCTGCGGGATTTACTCCGTATTCTTTGTAAAGCTTCATTGTTTCTTCGCTGAGTTTTTGCTGGTCGTTTTCATATTTTTTTTGAATTTCAGCAACCTTAGGCTGAATCTGTTGCATCTTGGTAGTAGATTTTTGTTGTTTAAGACCAAGAGGCAAAAGAATAAGCTTTATAAAAATAGTAAATATAATAAGGGACCAGCCGTAATTTCCTACAAAATCATAAATAAATCCCAATATGTAACCAAGAGGGATTATAATTAATGTTTTAAACATACGTCAAACCTCCTATTTGAGAGGATCGTAACCGCCATCATTCCACGGATGGCATTTTAACAATCTTCTTACAGCAAGAAAACTGCCCTTTACTGCGCCATATTTTTCTATAGCCTGTATAGAATAGACCGAACAGGTGGGATAAAACCTGCAACATGGTTTTTTTAATGGCGAAATAAATTTTCTGTAAAATTTAATTACTCTGATAAGCAGCTTCTTCATAATAATTCTGACCTTTTCAAGCAGTAATGCATAGCCTTATCTACATCGTCGAGTGTTGCATTTTCCATTTTGGAGCGTGCAACCACAATAACATTATATCCCTGCTTCATAAGCGGGGAATATTTTTGCCAGCACACGCGTATAAGCCTTTTTGCGCGATTTCTGTCTACCGCGCGCGAAAGCTTTGACACGGTAATGCCTATTTTGTTACTGTCGGTACGGTTTTTTACATAGTGAAGAACGATATAAGAGGACACCCACTTGTCTCCTCTTCGGTATGCATATCTGAAATCCCGGTTTTCTTTTATAGTTCCTTTCATAAAAAACCTCCGGAAATCCATTAGAAAATTTTAAAGGCAAATATTAAGAAAAAGACCACAAACACCCTGTGGTCTTCTTAAGATAAAGATTAAATTAAGCTGATAATACTTTTCTACCTTTTAATCTTCTGCGAGCTAAAACTTTTCTTCCGTTAGCATCACTCATTCTCTTTCTGAAG
>JAEIGA010015866.1_pt1 | contig 11466 bp, 16 predicted proteins | sample 9270691 | NCBI WGS metagenome assembly JAEIGA01 (sample SAMN17057246, study PRJNA624740) | gut metagenome | biome: biome; isolation source: fecal sample | host: Bos grunniens | place: China: Xizang | collected 2019
ACCAGTCGGATTGTTTGATAATAACACCAAAGTAACAAGTTTCTATGAAACGTTTAGAGGCTGTACAAGTTTGCAGGCTATACCGGCGGGATTATTCGATAAGTGTACAGAAGTCACAAGCTTTTATGGGGCATTCTGGGGGACGGGTATTACATCCATCCCAGGGGGGCTTTTCGATTATAATACGGAGGTGACGAAATTTGAATGGACGTTTGCAGGGTGTACAAGTTTACAATCCATTCCAGAAGGATTGTTTGACAAAAACACCAAGGTCACAAGTTTTGGATATACGTTTTATGATTGTACAAGTCTGACAGGGGAATCGCCGTACACTATTATCAATATAGATGGACTGGATACAAAAGTGCACCTCTATGAACGTACAAATCATCCGTCATATTTTACAAAACCAACGACATATTCTAGCTGTTTTGAAGCATGTACAGGACTGACGGATTATAGTGCTATTCCATCAAGTTGGTTATAACTATTTAATGACAGATATAAAATAAAATATCCCCGTTCCCTTTTACGGTTACGGGGATATTTCTGTTCTATATCTTTTATTCCATTGTTTAATACTCACTGGCAAGGCGCAAGCGGGCTGTCGCATTTTTTGCGTCTATGTCAAGGTATAATGTTTTGCTGCCTGGGTGCGGGTAATAAATACCGTCCTTTTCATAGCAGAAGTTCCATCTCTTTTCCTTGGGGTTAAAGGTTATATACGCATCCCAGGTTTCCACATACTGTACATCTCCTTCGGTGCGTATAATCTTCTTGTCGTACCAGTCACTGACTGTCTGGTCATAATCCTTTATGTCAATGTGCTGCCATTGGTTGTTCTCATACATGTACAGTGTGCAGCTGTAGTGGCCGTAACGTTCCATAGCACCGTGTTCGGAGAACAGATAATACATTCTGTCTCCGTATTCAAAGCTATATACATGGTTCGGCTTTCGGTCGCCATAAATGACCGGTATCCAATTCCCGTTACAGTCTTTCAGCAGCAAGGGCTTGGCATAGGTTTGGTATATACAGTCACCTACCGTTAGTATAGCCGCACGCTCATCACTTGTCATCATCGTAGCCATTTTTCTCATGTCCGGGCACCAGGCCAGCACCTGTTGCAGGTAACGGTAATAAAGCAAGTGGTGTATATCCGGGTATTCCGAACCTTCCGAGTTCTCCATCGACAGGTTTTCCATAAACTCATGCAACACATGCTGCGTTTCGGCATATGGGTAGGTCGCCGGTTTGCCCTTATTCACTGCATCAATATATTTTTGCAGCAATACCAGGCTTTCACGGTATTTCTCCAAATCTTCCATGCCCAGCCAGTCTTCATCGTCAAACAGCGTCTCACTGACGCTTGACAAGTGTTTCATCACATCTCCAACCGGTCTTGCCGGTGTCAGGCTCTTAATTTTTTTGTCCACATACACGCCAGTCAAACTGTCAATCCGGTTGGATATTTCATAATACAACGTATCCTCTTCTTCGGGATAATAACGGGCAGCAATATCCAACAGCGTATTTATTTCTTCGGCAACAGTGTGCCATTCTGTATCGAGTGACGGCAATGGGTTACCGTCAGTAGTCTGTGCTTTTTTTGGTTGGCAACACACGCACAGCAAACCAAAGACGCACAAAACAAGTGTGCTGTACAGGGTTTTCATAGTCATATTCTTCATGGCATATCATATTTATCAGGTGGCAGGCTTGTCCAATAGGGCGGCATTGTACAGTTCATTCATAATCTCTTGTTTTCTGCATTCAATACCCTGGTCTATCAGCGGTGCCGTAAACGGATATTTATCCTTTATTTCCGGCAACAGGTCTTTGGTGTATTTAATCACTTCAATGTTACGACCGATACCACAGGTGCGGTATGGGTCAAACAACAAGGTACACAGGTCTTGTATCATGTGGTGGTCATTAAGCTTCTCTATAAAGACTATCACCGTCATCAAATAGTTCAATAACTCACCGCTGGCATATTCCATACGGGCCGAACAGTTGAATTTCAGCTCATGTATCTCTCCGCACGAATCGGCATAGCTCATCGTAACCGTGTTGGTGTAGGTATTGTATGAGCTCAAATATTCGGTCTTGCTCTTTACTACATACGACACACCCTTGTTACCCAGGTCAATGTCCTGGATATAGGTTTGGTATATCAGTTCAATGTCATAAAATTTGTGGGTGCCATAATTCTGGTTCTCATCCACCTTGGTTATTTTCATACCAAACTGTGTGCCCGCAATTTCATTCTTGGGCATGCCACAAATCTTCACTTTTCCTAAAGTCCTGATAACCTTGTAGTATTCAGCTTCCCCTTTATTCATATCAGGTTGGTTTTTGAATTCAATGGTTTGTTTACTTGCTCCTTGCAAATATACAATTAAATTCTGACACCTTTATACTGCACATTATTAATTGTAAAGCTACCGTTATCAATACGGATAAACTGGCTACCCACTTTAATGTAGTCTTCAGTACCTTTCTTGTAATGTGGGTACGTTTCCTTTATGCCGGAGACGGTGCGTTCAACGGTGATGTTACCTTTATGTATCTTTCCGTCCGAATTCTCACCCCCACAAAAGGCTACCTGATTACCATTTTCTGCATGACTGGATTCCGCATAGTCATCTTCGGCGGCTGCATCCTCATAATCGTCATAGTCATCATATGCGTCAGTGCCGTCAAAATCAGCATCGTAGTCATAGTCATCATCATGCCCAATGATGGCCATTCCAAGTCTGTGTAATAAAGTCTTCATAATTACTCCTTGATTTTAGAAATCCATGTGTGCTTGCAATTCGGGTTCATGCAGTTAAACCGGTACCAGACATAGCCGTCTTTAGTGGTCTGGGTTCTTTTTGTCAACCATTTGGCGGCCTTGTTGCCACCGGTAGCTCCGATGGCAGCACCGACAGGACCTCCGATACAGAAACCCAAAGCACCACATACAACAGTTTCAAATGCAGTAAAAGTATCATCACCCGAATCTTTATCTACATGACCTTCATTAGCTTTTCTACCACAAAGCGGACAATCTTGACGTACAGCCATAACTTTATAATTTTAAGTGTTAGTAATCTTTTTGTTAATTAAATCCCATAGAATGTGATACACCTTCGGGCTTCTTTGACAATGCAAAGATAGACCGTAAATAATGTTATTTGACGAGTTCTACAATTTTCTTGAATTATAACCACTGGGAAAGAGCAGGGAGAGTTATCAGAATGAATCATCCATTTCATTGGTAAACAATAAAATATTTAAGTAATAATATATTGTCGTTTAATATTATATTTATAAATTTGCAAAATTATTTTAGTAGACTGGTAGTGAAAGTTTGTAATAAAATCGTATAATGGTAATTTTAAAATAAAGTTATTTATGTGTAAAAAAATCTTTGCATTCTTATTGTTTGTATGCATTTCATCATTATGTTCTTATGCTCAATTAAGTGGTAAATTTTATACCGGGCAAGATGGACATATTTATTTTCAATTATATAATCCGACTCCATATCCTATACCTGTTAAATGGGGTGTTTAAAATTTCTCAACTGGTGAACATACACAAAATATGGGTACAATGATGCCATCCAATAGTTTTATTTATGGTCCCAACACAAATTGGGTGTGGATTAAAGGTGAAATATTTTATGTTGTATATGGCAATGGCCAAACTGCTCAATGGACATGTCCGCAAACTGACCCTTCTGTAAATCGTTCCAACCCTACTTTTACAGGTAAGGTTTGTACAGAAACAGTCGGTTGCGATTGTACAGGTTTTGTTCCAATTACTGATGGGGCTGTATGGGAACAGTCAATATGTAAAAAATGTAATCACAAAAAAAGAAATCATAAACATTAATTTTATAGGAAGATACCTGCATGTAATTATGCGGGTATTTTTTTATCCATACACCCGATTATCGCAACATTCCGGCCGTACCTTCGACCCCAAGAAACAAATTTGATAAGCTTATGAACATTTTAAAGAATTCTTGGAGAAAAGGGACAAAACTCCTTTCCCAGTTGTTGTGTATTGGGGCTGTGTTTACAGCGTGTACCGATGACGAAGTTATCAATCAGACAGACAAGGCACCGCTACAGGTCAGCGTAAACACCAGCTTGGCCAAACAGTCACGTGTTATCGTGCATGGCGAATGGTTGCCGACTGGCAGCACCGTTGGTGTGTCACTCTTTACACCGGAGGGTGACGATTACGATGAACAAGGGTATTACAACATCCAGTACAAAGGTATGGGTGATGAAGAAGACCAGACTTGGTCTTCCATGGGTGTGACACCGGCCGTGTCAGCTAACGAGGCGGTACTTGTCGCTTATCATCCGTATAACGATAACCAAGACCTTGACATTACTGCTATCCCGGTCGAAATTGCTACACAGACCGATTATATGTATTCAGGTCTGGTGACTGGCTTTACCAATGCTGCTCCAAAGGCAGACATCGTTCTTGACCATGCGCTTACTGCCATCCGTGTCAAGCTCGTACTGGGTGACTTTACAGGCGATGCTAATGTTTCTGAAATCGCTGTGGCTTCTCCGGCACTCGCTTCTTCGGCTACACTTAATGCAGCAGATGGTAGTTTGAATAACATTGCCGGACAAGGCGATAAGTTCGCTTTACCGGTGGATTTCGGGTTGATAGCCGGTGGTACAGACAACGATATCATGTTTGTACCGGATGCTTCAGTTGAGTCAGGTGTGACTACCATATTCGCTACTATCGGTGGTAAAAAGTATACGGCTGGTATTGAGTTTGATGAAGCATATAAACAAGGGTATATCTATACCTATACGCTAACACTCAATAACTCCGGTTTCTCCGTTACTAAGGTCAATGTCAAACCGTGGGAGACTGGTACAGATGACAGTGCGTTGTTACAGCCGGAGGGGCCTAAGTTGCTTTCGTTCTCATTTAAAGAGGGTTACGGCTTGGATAAAAATGAACCGATATTTGTTACCTATCAATTTGAAGAGGGGATGACATGGATACAATGGCTCGAATCGGATTACAATACAGCTGGTTATATATTGGACATTAAAGAATCTCAGCCAATTTATTTTATATGTAAGCCTGGTCATGATGGCGAAAGAGATTTTATCTGTTTTTATGGTGATTATGATTCTTATTACAATTCGTGCGATGAAGAAATTGTAACCGATAAAAATTATGAATTACAATCTCTTCAATAATTTACTTACAACTCATTTTTTTTGCATTACACCCGAAAATTGAAACATTCGGATAGTAGATTTGCAGCGGGCTATAGGTTTGGCGGACACACTGCCTCGTTAGGTGGGTGCTTCGTCCGCCGCCAGCCCGCTTTTTTCATTTAATACATCGCATATGGCATCATTTCTGGAAAAACTCGACCTTGACTTGGCTTTCACCGATTCTCCCGAAGGTTATAACCCGGATTGTCTGCATCCTTCGTTGACCGTAAGCGGCAAATATATGGGTGGCGTTCTTCCTAAATCAGACCCTCGTCAGGGACTTTGATAAAAACATTTCATTATACGATAACGAGGGCGGTTATCACACTTATTATTCACTACCGCAGGCCCGGCGGATAGAACAATATTATTATGAATAAAATAAAAGTAGGCGATGTAGTCACTTATGTACATCGTGCATGTAGCTTGAGAACTTCCAAAATCCGTTCCATCCAAATCATCAACATTCAAAAAGAGTTGCAGGAGGTCAACGAACCCGATTTGGATGCTCATAATCAGGATGGTGTAGTCTATTTCGAAGATGGATGCTCCTGTCATTTCAACCAAATTGTATCCGTTCTAGGTGGGGTGACAATGTTGGTCAGAAAAAACAGTTTAGCAAGTCTTTCGTTCTTGGGACAGATGCGGTGCGAGAATACGAGGATGCAGTCGATAACCATACAAAATGGAGCGTGTCAAGTCTTTGCGATTGCAGTTCCGTTGTAACGGGTTCCTTTGATACACAAGCCGAACTAGATGCTTATATCCAAGGTATCGAAGATGAAGTGGGGTGGCTGGAATATGCCGAAATGATGACCGATGACCAATGGACAGCCTATCTCGCTGAATCTGACAAAGAGGATGATGAATAATCAGTAATCGATAACCTAATATAATCCCACCCAATCATTGGATGGGATTTCTTATTATGATTTCAAGAATTTTGCAATATCCGTTAAACATACGGCTGAAACGGATATCTTTGCACTTGGATTATTGAAGCAAACCGGTTATATCCACATTAAAAAATACATGAATGTTTAAAAATACAATTATGGCAAAATTCGAAATCACTTTACTAGGTTGTGGTGCAGCCGTACCTACTCAAAGACATATGACCAGTGCACAACTGGTGAACGTTGATGACCGGTTGTTTCTGGTCGATTGCGGCGAAGGCACGCAGACACAAGTCTTCAAATATGGGCTCAAACTGACTAACCTTGATGCTATCTTCATCAGCCACATGCACGGAGACCATTTCTTCGGGTTGTTGCCGCTGCTTTCGTCACTTGGTCTGATGTTCGGCCGTACCGCTGACCTTCATGTATTTGTACCGCAAGAAATGTTGGGACCATTGCAGCATGACTTGGATAATTACTGCCACTTGCCGTATAAGGTCGTTGTACACGCAGTGGACACAACCAATGCCGGTGTGCTGTTTGAAAACAAGACAATGACGGTCGAAAGCGTGCCGCTCGACCATCGTGTACCGTGTATGGGTTTTGTCTTTCGCGAAAAGCCCAAGGCAAATGTGTTGCTGCCCGATATGTGCAGACAATATGGCATCCCTTACAAGGAGTTTGGCCGTATCAAGGACGGGGCAGACTATGTGATGCCTGACGGGCAGATAGTACCTAACCATGTACTGACCGTACCAAGTGGGCATGTGCCACGCAGTTATGCCTATTGCAGCGATACAGCCTATTGCCCGGCTATTATACCTTTGGTTATGGGTGTTGACTTGCTTTATCACGAGGCGACCTTTACCCGGCAGGATGCGGCACAAGCCGAAGCGGCGGCACACTCGACGGCTGAACAGGCTGCTACCGTTGCTAAGGAGGCAGAGGTCAAACAACTTGTTCTCGGTCACTATTCCATCCGGTACGACAACGAGGATGCGTTGTTGGCCGAAGCGGTCGGGGTGTTTCCCGATACGGTTGCAGGGCAAGAGGGCATGGTGCTCAAACTTTGATAATGATTATATAATTGTTTACAGTAATGGACAGAAATACATACGATAGTATTAGAATGGCATTGGCTGAAGTGGTTAAGGGTACTGAATGGGAAGGTCACGTCTATCTGGTGGGCGGATGCGTCAGGGACGAGGTCATGAAGGGCACTGTCAAGGATATTGACCTGGCAGTAGACCTGCCAGACGGGGGCATTCGCTTTGCCGGTTGGTTGCAAAAGGGCGGACATACGGCAACGGATGTCGTGACCTATTCCGGTTACGGTACGGCCATGTTCCGACTGGCGGGGCATCCGGGTATCGAGCTTGAAGCCGTACAGACACGCAAGGAAAAATACCTTGACGGCAAGTCACGTAACCCCGTGACCGCTTTCGGTACGCTATTGGATGACTGTTTCCGTCGGGACCTTACAATCAATGCCCTATACTGCAATGTCTCTACGGGTGAGGTACTTGACCCTACCGGCAAAGGACTTGAAGACATCCGTAATCAGCTCATCCGTACAACAACTGACCCGGATGTGGTGTATGACGATGACCCGCTCCGCATCCTGCGATGCATACGCTTTGCCGCCCGTTTCGGGTGGCAGATAGATGACGGCACTTGGCAGGGTATGCTCCGGCATGTCGACCGGCTGTCCATCATCACTCCCGAACGTATCCGGGACGAAGTGGTCAAAATGCTTACTTGCCGTTATCCGGCAAGAGCCATGCAGATGCTGGCAGAGTCCGGTGCCATGCGGTTTGTCATTCCCGAACTGGAGCAGACCTACGATATGGGACAGAACCGCTATCACTTCGGTAGTGTCTGGGAACATACGCTCAAAGTGGTCGAAGAGCTTCACAGTGACAATCCCATGCTCATGATGGCAGGGCTATTGCACGATATCGGCAAAATCACGACTCGCACGGTGTCCCCTGAAGGCAAGGTACATTTCATCGGGCATGAGCACGAATCGGCAAGGCTGGTAGGACAGATACTCAAACGGTTGAAGTTTTCCAATGACTTCATCCATGAGGTACAGCTAATGGTCGATAACCATATGCAGACCAAGCCTTGGAAAGATGACCTTTCCATGATGAAGGACAAGCACCTGCGGAAGATGCAGTACCTGGCAGCATCCCCCGAACGGCTCGAACTGTGGCTGCAACTGATTGATGCGGACAACCGTTCACATGCAGAAGGGTTCTGTATGTATAGACAGGCAGACCTTATCCGACAACACTCAAGGCAGTTGGTAGATGACGGTACTGCATTGTTTACTTACCGACCGCCACTGAGCGGTGACGAAATCATGCAAATCACGGGGACTGGTCCCGGTAAGCATATTCGTGACTATCAGCTTCGGTTGTTAAAGTGGACAATCAAAAAGCCTTTACGTTCCCGTAGGGAATGGGTCACCCTTGTAAAATGTCTAACAATAAATAAAACAGAATGATGAAGAAGAAGATTTTAGATAAGTTGGCCGACATCGAAAGACAATATGATGTAAAGATTTTATTGGCGGCCGAAACAGGTAGCAGGGCTTGGGGGTTTGAGTCCGGCGACAGCGATTGGGATGTACGCTTCATTTATGTCCATAAGTTACCTTGGTACCTTCAGGTTGAACAAGGTCGCGGTGTCATCGAGTTCATGTCAGATGACCGGACATTGGATTTTGTCGGATGGGATATCCGCAAGACTATGGGATTGTTCAAAGACTGTAACCTGACCATGCTCGAATGGTTGCATTCTCCGTATTTGTATACCTTTGACAAGGAGTTTACAGACAGAATCAAGGTCCTTGAAAAGGATTATTTCCTGGTGAAGAACGGGCTGTACCATTACTTCAATCTGACCACATCCATTGCGGGACGGAATATTATCAACAGCCAATGTGAGATGAAACCCTTTTTGTACTATCTCAGAGGGTTGCTGGCATGTCAGTGGATTGAACGCTACCATACCGCTCCACCTGTACCGTTTGACCAGTTGGTCGATGCGGTAGTTGATGACAAGACCGTAAAAGACGGTATCAACCGGTATGTAGGACTCAAGAGAAAGAGCAAAGAGTATGACCGGGTATGCGTTGAACCGCAGTTGATGGACTATGCGGCCAAACTGGCAGCATATTACGCTGACAATATCAAGGATTTGGCAACCTCTGATAACTGGAATTCAAATACCACTGCTGTGGACAAGCTGGTATTGGATATGGTTCTCAAATATTCAGATTTGACTGTTTGACGATACATGACAGGGTCGGGATTTCCCGGCCCTTGTTTGTTTCAATTTCTTCTATGAAAGACCAGATGCTATCAACAACTGGGGTATGAGTTTATTTGGGGGTGAGGATGTTGATATAATCATTCATATATATTTGTGTATCTCACTGAAAATGAGTATATTTGTATATGATAACAAGGGCGGTTATCACACTTATTATTCACTACCGGAGGCCCACCGGATAACACAATATCAATATGAATAACATTATCAATGCAGACCTTTTAAAAAGAATCAGCCAATCATGCAGCAATCAGATGCAATGGAAACCGGTTGTTGGCGGTAGTTACTTCTTTGCAGAGTTTTCACACGAAGACAATGAATTCACACCGACAGAAGAGATTCTGGGTGTAGAAGATAACGACACCTTTGATTTCCCGATTTTCAGAACGGTGGATGAATGTCAGACTTTCTGTGGCAAATTGAACGAAGAAATCAGCCATATTTTGCCATAAAGGGCATCGGGTCGGGATTGTCCCGGCCCTTATCTGTCAATTCAAGGCTACGGGCTCCCTCGGTAACAGTTCCTGTATTTCCTTTGTCAGTGGACAGCCCATATGCTTGTCCTTCATCTCTTCACGCAAGAAGAAAAGCAGACTGACCGACAGTTTGAAATAGTCTTCACGCAACACCATACCCCTTCGCATGGTACCCAATACAATCTCCTGGTTATATTGCAACGCTTCTTTAAGCAGTTGCTTGTCTGCCTGGTCGGTGCAGTCAAGGGTTAATAACTTGTCAGCAAAGTCCCAATAGTCAAATTCTTCCAACTGCCCGATGTATTCTTCCAACAAAGCATGCATGGCAAGCAACAGACTGTCCATTTGTGGTATACGCACGGGTATAGTGTCCAGTACATCCGTCGGACACTGTATAAAATCCCATACCAACCGGTAATCCGGACGGGTATAGAAATAATAGTACTTCATTGAGTTGTAGACGAGTTGTGCACGGTGGTTGGTTGTTTCCATAATAGCAAATTTTAAAGTGAGTAATCCCGAATGTTTCCGACAGGACATACCTCTTCCTGTCTGTCATCCTTTCATTTGCTATTTGCTTGACCGTTTCTCCGACGCTTCGGTAGTGTTTCGTTTGCAAATATAACGCTAAAATAAAACGGATTCAAGATTTTCACAGTATTCTTGGGTAAAAGGTATGTTTTTTCCCCTTACACCCGAAAATTGAAACATTCTGTACGTTATTTTGTATCCGATCAAAGGGTAATATCATGTGGACAAATCATTTCAGAAAAATAAAGACCACAGGGAAACACATCCTTTCCCAGTTGTTATGTATCGGGGCTGTGTTTACAGCGTGTACCGATGACACCAATGTCAACCGGATTGACGGCCAGCCGTTGCAGATTGCCGTACACACGGATAATCCGGAATCGTCACGTGCCGTCAAGACGGCGGCTATCTGCCTGATGGGGCTTCCATCGGAGTGACACTCACAGCCGAAGACGGGTCAGCCTACGACAGACAAACATTCAACAACCTCCTATATACAGCGGCGGGGGAGGGTCCTGCACAGATATGGAGCACCGATGTGCCTGTTTCATTATCCGGTACTTCCGCTAAAATAACCGCATACTATCCGTATAACGGAGCCGATGACCTTGACCTGACGCCCATACCCGTCGAAACGGCTTCAGAGACCGATTACATGTATGCCAAGCCTGTGACAGGGCTATCCTTGGTGTCACCGGTTGCCTACCTCACCATGCAGCACGCATTGACAGACATTCGTATCCATGTCAAAAAGGGCACCTATACCGGTACTGGCGAGGTCACAAAGATTTCGGTCAAGGCACCGGCTTTCGCTATATTCGCTACCATGGATGTAGAGTCGGGTGTACTTGCCGATGTATCCGGCAGCGGGGCACAGTTCGTGCAAGAGTTGACCGGTGCTGCTATATCTTCGGGTAATGTGGTACATGATTTCCTTATTGTACCGGATTCCAGGAGTACAAGCGG
>JAEIGA010015867.1_pt1 | contig 11466 bp, 8 predicted proteins | sample 9270691 | NCBI WGS metagenome assembly JAEIGA01 (sample SAMN17057246, study PRJNA624740) | gut metagenome | biome: biome; isolation source: fecal sample | host: Bos grunniens | place: China: Xizang | collected 2019
ATGGCAATATCGTTGTTCTTGAGGTTGCGCATAATGTAAATGTGCGTGTAGACATCTCGGTGGTGTTTGCCAACCCGGGTGCAATGAATGAGCAGGGTAAGTAATTTGCTGCAGTTTGGATATCAATTCCTTTAAACAGGCATTTGAAAAAGCTAAGGGGAATAACTTGGTTGTATTCCTCTTCTTTTTATTGGTCTCGTGTAGTCTTTGGTTGTCTATGACCCTCAATAGAGTATACGAGACTGATATTTGTGTGTCGGTACGCGTGAAAAATATCCCCGAGGGTGTAGCGCTCGAGGATGAGGACGGTGTGTCGACGCATATGGTGCTGAGCGGTGAGGGTACCGCCCTCTTCGGCTATCTCTTTGATGACGCTATTGAGGTGGATGTCAATTATTCCGATTTCTACAGGAGAGGCGGGCGTCTTGCCATGCCGACTGCTTCAATAAGGAGCAGGGTGGTGGAGAAACTTGGCCCTTCGCTCTCGTTGAAGAATTTCCTTGCCGACTCGGTTGTTGCTCAGGTGAAGCGCGTTACGGCAGTTGTTCCGGTGAAAAAGAACCGCCTTGACTTGAAGATGGCTGACGGTTGCGAACTTGTCTCAATCGGTTACGAACCCGAGGTGGTGACGATAACGGCGCTTGTGGATGAGGTGGCCGACATTAAGGAGGTAAGGACTCCGGTGCTGACGTGTGAGGATATTCAGTGTGACACTATCCTCGAACTGATTTTTCTGCCAGGACGCTACATTGATGTCAAACCCAAGAAGGTGCAGGTGAAGGTTGATGTGTCGCGCTATGTGAAGGGTTCTGCTATGGTGCCGGTGGAGTATGTCGGGTTCCCCAGTGATATTGATCTTGGCTTTCTGCCACAGGAAGTGGAGGTGGACTATGAGGTGCTTGAGTCTGATGCCGGCAAGGTGAGGTCTTTTGATTTCTCGGTGCGCTTGCTCTATGACGATTATGCCTATAGTGTGGCTGCCGGTGCTCCCGGTGAACTCGAGAGGAGGTTTGCTGTTACCTCGGCATCGCCATTCGTGAGGAATGCGGCGGTTGTGGGGGGCGAGGTTCCCGATACTGCTTCTAATACCGTGAATATATGATGAGGCTTGCTGTAGTGGGCGGCATTGGCAGTGGAAAGTCTGTCGTGTCGCGTATGCTGGAGATAATGGGCGTCCCGGTCTATGACTGTGATTCACGTGCAAAGGAACTGATGATAAGCAACTCTCACATCGTCAGTGAACTAAAGCGCATGTTCGGCGATGAGTGCTATTATCCCAATGGGGAGTTGAACAGGGGTTATCTGGCGTCGTGCATCTTTGTCGACGAGAGGAATACAAGGCGTGTGAATGCTTTGGTGCATCCGGTGGTGAAGAGTGATTTCTGTTCTTGGGCAGAATCGCAGGATGCTCCGGCGGTAGCAGTGGAGACTGCGCTGCTGTATGAGTCGGGGATGGCCGACGTGGTGGACAAGGTGCTGTTGGTGTGGACCGACAAGGAGACGGCAATAGAGCGTACTATATCGCGCAGCGGAATGTCGCGCACACAGGTTCTCAGCCGAATGCAGAAGCAGATGCTTGTTGATGATTTGCTGCTGCTGTCGGACTACTCGATTTACAACGGTGGCAACAACGCCCTGATGCCCCAGGTAGCGGCACTGCTTGATGAACTGAAAGGCCTATAATATATGGTTGTGCTAATATTAAAAATATATAAATTTTTGTAAATAAGAAAATAGCACAGTATCTTAGCAGGGATTTTTGAAAAACAATAACACAAATAAAGAATAATTGTATGAATATGTTTGAAACCGTATTGACAATCTCGGGTAAACCGGGCTTGTACCGTCTGTTGTCACACGGACGTAATATGTTTATCGTGGAGTGTGTTGATGCTACAAAAAAGCGTGTGCCTGTGTACAACAGCGACCAGGTAGTGATGCTTGACGACATTGCTATCTACACCGATACAGAGGAGATTCCTTTGAGAAACGTGTTTGCAAAGATTTATGAGAAGGAGAACGGCGTGCTGCCTTTTGACCTGAAACTGTCTACTCCCGAGGAGATGGTTGAGTATTTTGCTGCTGTTATCCCCGATTATGACCGTGAGCGCGTATACCTGACACACATTAAGAAGATGTATTCTTGGTACAATATTCTTGTTGGCAATGGCATTGTTGATTTCGCTGCTGCGGAGCAGGAAGGTGCAGAGGCTGCAGAATAAAAAACAGACAGATACTATGAAAAAGATTATTTTTTCCTTGATGCTGGTGCTTGCAACTGTTTCAAGCGCATCGGCACAGTCGTGGAAGGACCTTCTTGGCAAGGTTGCCGGTGAGGTTGTAGATGAGGTTTCATCAACAGAGACAGGCAGTGCTGTGACAAACGTGCTGGGCGCTCTCCTGGGTACATCACTTACTCTCTCGGAAGAGGCGCTCGAGGGTACCTGGAACTATGAGGGTGTTGCCTGTATCCTTGAGAGCGAGGACGCGCTTGCAAACGTGGGCGGTTCGGTGGTTACATCTACATTGGAGTCAACACTTGATGAGAAACTCTCAAAGGTGGGTATTGCAAAAGGTAATTGCTCGTTTACCTTTGTAAAGGGCGGTTCTTGCGTGATAAATGTAGGCGGCTATGACCTCAATGGCAAATATGAACTGAATGTGGATGAGAAGGTGATTGTTTTCACTTTTGTATATGACCAACTGCCGGTGAAGACATACGTGGCATATGAGATTCAGAACCTTAATGTTGTATTCAAAGCCGACAGATTGCTCTCTTTTATAAAGAATGTATCTTCGTACTTGTCAAAGGATGCAACAGGTGGTCAGTTGCAGCAGTTGCAGTCGCTTACACAGACTATTGGCACTGTTGGAACTCTTTTGGAGAATTACAACGGCATGATGCTTGGTGCAAAGTTGACAAAATCCTCAACAACTACAACAACTACAGCAACAACAACTGCTGACAACGCTGCTGCGTCAAGCACCTCTACTGAGACTAGTGCCGGCGAGAAAATCTCTACAGGCCTGGGCAAGCTCTTCAAGAAGTAATTCCTGTATTCTACAGTTTCTTGATATGATAAAAGGATATGCGGCCGCATATCCTTTTATTGTTTACTAATTGTTGCTGAATGTTAGCATTCCGCCTTCTGCATCTACCTTTATCGGCTTGCTCTTGTCTATTGCGCCGGCAAGCATCTGCTTTGACAGGTCGTTGAGCAGGTATCGCTGTATGGCGCGTTTGATGGGGCGTGCACCGAACTCGGGGTCAAACCCAGCCTGCGCAATAAAGCGGATGGCCTCGTCGGTTACATCCAGGCAGATGTCGCTCTCTTTAATCAGTGCGGCTACCGATGCAGTCTGCAGCCTTACTATCTGCTCAATCTCCTCCTTACTTAGTGGAGTGAACATGATGGTCTCGTCTATTCGGTTGAGGAACTCGGGGCGGATGGTCTTTTTCAGCATCTCCATTATGCGCTCCTTTGTCTGCTCTATTACCATTTCGCGGTTGCGGTCGGTGAGTTTCTCGAACTGCTCCTGTATGTAGTTGCTGCCCAGGTTGCTGGTCATTATTATAATGGTGTTCTTGAAGTTGACGGTGCGTCCCTTGTTGTCGGTGAGGCGGCCGTCATCGAGCACTTGCAGCAGTATGTTGAAAACGTCGGGGTGTGCTTTCTCAATCTCGTCAAAAAGTACAACAGAGTAGGGCTTGCGGCGCACAGCCTCGGTCAACTGGCCGCCCTCGTCATACCCCACATATCCCGGAGGCGCTCCAATGAGGCGTGAGACAGAGAATTTTTCCTGATATTCGCTCATGTCTATTCTGGTCATCAGCGCCTCGTCGTTGAAAAGGTATGTTGCCAGCGCCTTTGCCAGTTCGGTCTTTCCCACTCCTGTTGTTCCCAGGAATATGAATGAGCCGATGGGGCGCTTGGGGTCCTGCAGGCCGGCGCGGCTGCGGCGTACGGCGTCGCTAACAGCCTGTATCGCCTCGTCCTGCCCAATAACGCTCTTGTGCAGTTCCTCCTCAAGGTTCAGCAGTTTTGTGCGTTCGCTCTCCAGCATCTTGCTAACCGGGATTCCTGTCCAGCGCGATACGATGTCGGCAATGTCCTCGGCGGTTACCTCCTCCTTTATCATTGCATTTGTGCCCTGGGCATTGCGCAGTGCTGTCTGGGTGGCTGCAATCTCCTCTTCCAACCTTGTTATCCTGCCATAGCGTATCTCAGCCACACGACCGTAATCGCCTTCGCGCTCGGCTCTTTCGGCCTCGAACTTCAGTTCCTCAATCTCGTGCTTGGCATTCTGTATGCTGTCGGCGAGTTCCTTTTCCTGCTGCCATTTGGCGCGTTTTGTGCTCTCCTGTTCCTTGAGCATTGATATCTCTTTCCCCAGTTGCGCAAGCTTTTCCTCATCTTTCTCTCGCTTGATAGCCTCGCGCTCAATCTCAAGTTGCTTTATGTGGCGTTCTATCTCATCAAGTTCCTCGGGCAACGAGTTGCGTTCCATGCGCAGTTTTGACGCCGCCTCGTCGATGAGGTCTATTGCCTTGTCGGGCAAGAAACGCTCTGTTATGTAGCGGTCGCTAAGCGTTACGGCGGCAATGATGGCGTCGTCCTGTATGCGTACCTTGTGGTGGCTCTCGTAACGCTCCTTCAGGCCGCGCAGTATTGAGATTGTGCTCATCTTGTCGGGCTCGTTCACCATCACTGTCTGGAAACGGCGCTCAAGCGCCTTGTCCTTTTCAAAGTACTTCTGGTACTCGTCGAGGGTGGTGGCGCCAATAGAGCGCAACTCGCCTCGGGCAAGGGCCGGTTTCAGAATGTTTGCGGCATCCATTGCTCCCTCGCTCTTTCCGGCACCCACAAGGGTGTGTATCTCGTCAATGAAGAGTATTATCTGCCCGTCGGACTTTGTCACTTCTCCAATTACGGCCTTCAGGCGCTCCTCAAATTCTCCCTTGTACTTTGCGCCGGCTATCAGGGCACCCATGTCGAGCGAGAATACCTGCTTGTCGCGCAGATTCTCGGGGACGTCACCGCGTACGATGCGGTGGGCAAGGCCTTCTACAATAGCTGTCTTGCCTGTTCCCGGCTCTCCAATGAGTATCGGGTTGTTCTTGGTGCGGCGGCTCAGTATCTGCAGTATACGGCGTATCTCCTCGTCGCGGCCAATGACGGGGTCTAGTTTCCCCTCCCTTGCCGCCTCGTTGAGGTTTATGGCGTACTTGCTCAGTGCCTGGTAACTCTCCTCGGCCGATGGTGATGTGACCTTTGCGCCCTGGCGCAACTCTGATATGGCCTTTTCGAGTTCGCTTTTTGTCACTCCGTTGTTCTTCAGTATTGTTGCTGCTGTGCCGGGAACGTCGAGCAGCGCTATGAGCAGTGGCTCGACCGAGACGAACTCATCGCCCATTTGCTTGGCCTTCTCCTGTGCCTTTGTGATTACCTGGTTGCTCTCGCGGCTCAGGTATGGACTGCCTCCACTCACCTTCGGGAGTGTGCGTATTGCATCCTCTGCCTGTCGCTTGATGTTGTCAATGTTTGCTCCGGACTTCTGCAAGAGGAACGATGCTATCTGCTCGCTGCTCTTTAGAATGCCGCTCATTATATGTACGGGTTCTATTACTTGCTGTCCCTGTTGCTGTACAAGGTTCACAGCCTCTTGAACTGCCTCCTGGGCCTTGATTGTAAATTTGTTGAAATCCATATCTGTTATCTCCTTTCGTCAGGATTAGAACAAATATCAGGCCAATGAAGTTTTCGCTGACATTTTGACTTATAGTAAGTCAAAATGTCAGCGAAAAACAGTGCGTGTGGGAAGAAACGAGACTTTTAGATAATATCTTCACAGTTCTGTGTCCACGCTTTGTTGCAGGTGTCTGATGTCATCACCCAGCCATTCTGTGGGCTCAGCGTGCAGCAGGTTACCTGTGGACCGTCGGGCATGGCCGAGCGCTTGAACTGCTGAGTGAAGAAGCGGCGCATGAATGTCGTGAGCCATTTCTTTATCGTCTCGCTGTCATACTCTCCACTGAAAGCCTCTTTTGCCATGAGGTGAATCTTCTCCGGTGCAAAGCCGTAGCGTATGAAGTAATAGATGAAGAAATCGTGCAGTTCGTACGGGCCCACAAGGTCCTCGGTCTTCTGCTTGATGTTGCCCTTCTCGTCGGCGGGTGTAAGTTCCGGTGAAATTGGGGTACCCACAATGTCAAGCAGCATCTCTTTCACCTTCTCATTGCTTTCGCCGGCTGCGATGTTGCGTACCATGTGCTGCATCAATGTCTTGGGGACCGATGCATTCACGCCGTACATGCTCATCTGGTCGCCGTTATATGTTGCCCATCCAAGCGCGAGTTCCGACAGGTCGCCGGTGCCAATTACAATGCCGCCCTCCTGGTTGGCAATATCCATGAGGATTTGTGTGCGTTCCCTTGCCTGTGCATTCTCGTATGTGACATCGTGGTTGTCAATGTTGTGGTTAATATCCTTGAAGTGCTGTATGCAGGCATCCTTTATTGATATCTCCCTTATTCTTGTTCCCAGCGCCTCCATTAGTGTGATGGCATTCCTGTATGTGCGGCCGCTGGTGCCGAATCCCGGCATTGTCACGCTTGTGATGCACTCTCGCGGCATGCCTATGATGTCGCAGGCTCTTGCCACGACAAGCAGGGCCAGGGTAGAGTCCAGGCCGCCCGAAACACCTATCACGCAACTCTTGGCGCAGGTGTGTATAAGGCGCTTTGCCAGTGCTGTGGCCTGTATGCTGAACGCCTCGTTGCAATATTCCTCAATAGTGTATCCTGTTGGTATGAATGGCTGCTTGGCGAAATGGCGTGTGAATGTGCAGTCGTGCGATGCTGTCTGTGAAATTTCAATCTCGCTTATTCTCGCCGGCTGTGCAAAGGCGCAGTCGCCCTTGCGTTCTTTTGTTGCCTTCTCAACGTCAATCTCTGTTATTGTATAGTGCTGCGCTGTTGCTATGTTCTCGCTCTCTGAGATTATCTCTCCGCACTCAGCAGCAGCACAGTAGCCTGTGTATACGGCGGCGCTTGTCGATTCTCCCCATCCGGCGCTGCAATAGACATATCCGCATCTGTATCTTGCGCTCTGATGGGCAATGCGTCGGCGTGTGTCCTTGTGTGCGCCGGCCACTGCGTGCTCTGCTGCAGGGTTCAATATTATCTGCGCTCCTGCAATTGAGAGTCCTGCGCCGGGGGCAGCGGGTGCTGCCGATTCGCAGCCAATCTCAATGCCAAAACTGTATCCGCCGGTGTTGAAGATTCCGTTCTTTACGAATGGCGCTTTCTTGCCGCAAATGGATGCATGGCACTCGTCAGGCAGGGTAGCGGCGCTTGAGAACCAGCGGCTCTCGCCGGTTCGGGTGTTAAGGTAGTGTTTGGGAACAATGCCCATTATTTCGCCCCTATGCATCACGATGGCACAATTGTAGAGTGCATTCCTGTGTTCGACCGGTGCTCCCAGTACTATTATGGCATTGCTCTCTGCTGTTTCTTTGGCAATGCGCGAAAGTTCGGCATTGCACACCTGTATGAAGTGAGGTTGTGTAAAAAGGTCGCCGCAACTGTTTGATGTGAGGCATAGTTCGGGCAGCAGTATAAGTTCTGCGCCATCCTTCTCTGCTGTGTTTGTCAACTCTATTATGCGCTGTGCGTTAGAATTGCAGTCGGCAACTGCTATTGCCGGTGTTGCTGTCGCAACTTTTACAAATCCGTATTTCATATTCGTCAATAGTTTGTTTCTCCTTATTATATATAATATAGGTAATGATATAGCAGTTGACCCGGCGGACCCTGTCATGCTGAACGTAGCGAAGTATCTCTTTTTAACGCGGTTTTGAGATCCATTGACTTTAGCCCTTACGGGCGTCGACCTTCGGTTCACATCCGTTAGTTCGCTACGCTCATCAAGAACATCTTTTGATATTTTCATTAATGTATGGTCAGGATGACAAATTCGCGAATAATGTCAACATTGGGTCAACATCTATATTATTACTATAATATATTTACAAATGTATGTATTTATTCTAATTATTGCAATGCAATGCTGTTTTAATTATTCCCGTATATAAAAAAACGATTACCACGCCGGGCGTGGTAATCGTTTACAGTATGAAAGTCGGATGCTATCAATAGATATCCTCCGGGTTTGACAGGTCGTTCATTATGCCAACCGGAACAATCTCCAGGTAGTCCTGGTTGAACTCGTTGGCACCATTTGCGTTGCTACCCTCGGTTACATCCTTGAAACGCAACCAGTAGTCCTTGCCGTATTCAAGATCGTATGTTCCAATAATGCGACGGAACGCTGAAGGTGCGTGACGCAGATTGAGAGTCTTACTGTTGTAACTACCGAATATGCTTGCCGGTGCCTTCATGAAACCACGGTTGCGCATAGCCTTGTCGTTCTTGCGGTTCTCCTCTTCGGAGTCACTCTCCTTGACCCAGCCAAAGAAACTGAAGTTAGAGTTGCGCATATCAAGAGGAATGCCGCAAATCTTGTTGTCAAAATAGAACTGTGCCACACCGCGTACATCTGATGTCGAGAAACCGAAACGGATTTCATATCTGCCCTCGGGTACGTATGGGAGGCGGTATTCAAAGTCGTATTTGCCAATTACGAGAACCTCATCGCCCATGTAGTTTGCGTAGCCGCCACCTGCGCCCGGCGCTATATCTTCTCCATAATTTCCTACTCCGAGTCCTACCTTATAAGGTCTGTAATACAAGAAGTGGGTGCTCTCATTTCTGTGCCTCAGACGTTTGCTGAATCCTGCCGGGATGTAGATTGTATAGTAACTGTTGTCCTTTGGAACCGGTTGCCAACGTACGTCGTTTGTTGTAAGTTCAGGGAACAGTGACGATACGTCCCAACGCATGCGCTCGTTAAGAATGTTACCGGCCATCTCCGCCTCGTTGTAGATGAGAATCTTGTCAATGGTGAATATGGTTCCGTTTGGAGAGTCATGCTGGAACTCCTCAAGTCTTGGGCGCAACTTTGTTGTCGCGTCATTCTCAACAACAACATTCACGTGGTGCTCCATGCCTTTGGTCACGCACATACGTGTACCGTCCTCTTGTGCATAGTTAAGTATTATCTGGTCCTTGAGGTAGCCTGTCTCACCGTTGTGGTAGGTGTACTGTGCTGTAATATTTGAGAAAGGCTTGGTTACCTTGATTGATGTGAAAGGTAGCTTTGTCTCAAAATAATCATAACGGTCAAAGCCCTTTAGGTTTTCCTCAGAGTTGTAGAGGTTGGGGTCAACTTCTTTTTCTCCGGAACTGCTGTTATTGTTGGTTTCGCTCATAGTCTGGAAACCTTCCATGATGAAACCGCCCGGGCCTTTGCCTGACTTGTATTTCAATTTACGGTCTATGATGTGATATGCAATGTACTTGTAGAGCGGGTTGTTGGGGTTCTTGTATTCGCCTCTCAGGTCAAAGGAGTCCGGGTTTACTACATTTGTGCCATACCACTGTGCTGCATACCACTCAAGGTCTTCGATAGTCAAGATGGGTATGCCTAGTGCATTCTTTGTGCTGTCGGCAAGGAGTTCGTCGGTCTCCACAAGCAGTGTGAAGCCATGATTGTAGAACTCGGGGTATGGTGGCTCTTCTTTTCTACCGCAAGTATTGAATTCTGGGCCATTTCTATGTGGGTCATAATCGGGGTCAATCTCGTACTGCAAGAGTATGTCGCTGAATCCGGTCTTGAGCAATGCCTCGCTGAACAATGAGAATGCGGGCTGCATGGCAAGCAGGTCTGACGTCTGCTTGTCCGATGGGGCCAACACACCTTCAATGCCCTGGATGTAACCGTTCTCGGTTTCAACGTCCTGCGCCACAACTCTAAAACCGTCAATTGTTGGCTCGGCTGTGGTCTTGTTCCAGCCGAGTGTTACATCGCGTCGGTTCATGGTCTTCTTGCCAAATGCACCTTCGCCAATGTCAATAGTGCTGAATCCCTCTTCTATAATGTGGTTCTTTGCTATCACGGTTGCCATACTGTCGCTCAAGTCTTCAAGGTAGGGCGAAGTTACACCAGTGTTTACAATCTTGTAGTTGTCCGGATCTGCGTTGTGCAACTCTACGCTTTCAATGTACTCCTGATACTTTGCTTCCAGGAATTCCTCAATAGCCTCATTGGTAGGTGCGATACAGGTGTACGAACCATAAGTGGACAATGTTGTGAGCATGTTGCCGGCCTTTTTGCCGATTCTTGCTTTCTCAAGAATCTTGCAGAAATTGCGGTACTTGCCGGGGTTGTTTTTCAAGTGGTCGGCAATGAGTTCTCCGGTAAAGGTGAAGCGGCTCTCCTCGGCAATCTCATCAGAGCATCCGGTAAATGCACCGCTTGCAACAATACTCAAGGCGCCTAATGCCCAAACCTTCATTTTGGTTCCAAACGACTTTTTCATACTGGTTATGTTTAATTAATTTATTTTCTGTTTGCTAATTTTCATTAATCCCTCAAATTTATATCATTATTTTATAATGGCAAAATAAAATTGTTGCCTTTTTTAATATTGGTTGAAATTTAACTTTCACACCCCTGTCTGCTCTCCGCTTTTTAGGGTCTTTAGGCCGGGGAAAATCCTTCTTTTACATTTTTTAACTCAAAAACGTGAAAAAATACCCGTAAAAAATTTTGCAGTATCAAAAATGGTTGTAACTTTGCAATGGTTTCAGAAATGAAATGCAAACAGGAGGAAATAATACAATTCAATAACAGTTTAAAATTTTACGACTATGAAAAAGTATATTTGTTCAGTGTGTGGTTATATACATGAAGGTGAATCGGCTCCCGAGCGTTGCCCAATGTGCAAGGTTCCCTCAAACAAGTTCAACGAGTTGCAGGAAGGCCCCATCCAGTTCGTGCAGGAGCACGTGATTGGCGTTGCAAAGGGCTGCGACGACGAGATGATAAAGGACTTGAACAACCACTTCATCGGCGAGTGCACAGAGGTAGGCATGTACCTTGCAATGAGCCGCCAGGCCGACCGCGAGGGCTATCCCGAGATTGCCGAGGCCTTCAAGCGCTATGCATGGGAAGAGGCCGAGCACGCAGCCAAGTTTGCCGAACTCCTGGGTGACTGCGTTTGGGATACAAAGACAAACCTCGAGAAGCGCATGAATGCCGAGGCCGAGGCCAACAGCGACAAGTACCGCATTGCAAAGCGCGCAAAGCAGTTGGATTTGGATGCCATCCACGACACAGTGCATGAGATGGCAAAGGACGAGGCTCGTCACGGCAAGGGCTTTGAGGGTCTGTTCAACCGCTACTTCAAGTAATGAAAAAGACTTCCAATATATATGCTAGACAACTAAGGAATAGACTATTAGAATCTACTTTGAAAAACATCAACTGAGAAGAAACCATAAATGTAATTGTTTTAGTAAGTGAATAGTGTTTAAATGTTGCGCGCCGGCTGCAGTGATGCACC
>JAEIGA010015868.1_pt1 | contig 11466 bp, 18 predicted proteins | sample 9270691 | NCBI WGS metagenome assembly JAEIGA01 (sample SAMN17057246, study PRJNA624740) | gut metagenome | biome: biome; isolation source: fecal sample | host: Bos grunniens | place: China: Xizang | collected 2019
GGACACAAGCGGTACTGTTCCAAACGCGACGGTGAAAATTCATGGTGCTTCATATGTTGAACTCCTGTGAAACGGGCTGCCGGTATTGCACCGGCAAGCCATTTTTTATCCGTGAATTACATCGGTAATTCATCTGTTATTTCAGCATCTTCCGCTTTTTGTTCAAACGGAGATTCCTTCGCCGGTTCTGCTTTGAGGTCGATGATTTCAGCATCACCTTCAACATCGCCGTCGCCAACTTCCTGCCCGGTCACAGTGGTATACAGCCAAGCACGCGCTTTTCGGATTGCCTTGCCGATGATTGCATCAGCACCCATCCCTTTATTTACGCGAATAGCAAAATTCAGTTTGCGTTCAAACTTTTTGCCTTTCAACGTCCATTCAAGCGAAACTTCGACAACCGCACCCGCATCGCCAATGTTACGCGGAATGCTCGGCACTTCAATCCACGAAAATTCAGGAATGTCGCTCAACTTGTGAAAATACCCTTCTTTCGTGATGTAGCACCGACCTGCGATAATGTTGAACTCGTTGCCGACAGGATAAACGCCTTTGAACGTGGCTTCAATCAGCGCATCTTTGACAACATCAATCGGATAGCCGTTAAAATTGTCGGTTCTGAAACCAAGCGAAGTGTTCTGCAACGCCATAATCGGCTCCATGATTTTCGGCGTGAGCAAATTCCTCAGTGTCGTGATAACAGCTGCCGTCATCATCGTCCGCTTGAACTGGCTGACTTCACGCTGTGCCAACGCACCGTCTGCCGCCGCTTTGTCCAGTGCCGCGATTGTTTCATTGCTCACATTTGCTACCAATTCGTTACTCATTTAGACCTCCCGGCGCATTGCGCCATTTGTTGATTGTTACGGCTTGCAAAACTTTCAAGCCAATTATCCAAATCAGATTTCAAAATCAAAACCCGACTTTTTTCATTGTTACCCAGACGGATTGAACCGACTTCGCCAGCCAACGCTTTATCGCGTATGGTTTTTGCAGTCAATCCGCAATACATGCTTGCCTGTTTCGGTGTCATGTATTTTTGCTGCTGTGTCGCCGCTGATGTTCTGGCAAATATTTCAGCCACGTCAACACCATAAGGCTTAAGCAACGCACCGACCGCGATTTTGATTTCAGCAGGAATGTTATTCAAGTTCATTTGTTTTCTCTATTTTTGAGGTGTTTAAGAATAGCCTGTTCCACTGTCACGCGTTGAATTATACCGTTGCGCTCCTTTCTTTTCATTATATATTTTTCAATGCGCGGGTCTGAAATTTTAACCGGAACTGAAGTTTTCAATCCTGAAATCTTTTCGTTTCCACGGTTGTTTGTACCAAAATCTCGCGGTTCGATGCCAAGTTTTTCGCACATGATTTTTTCTACAATTTCTGTGTTATGCGCGCTGCAAGACCGTAAAAAATCAATGCAGGCTGCATTTTTTATCACAACCACCATTTTTTGACCTCCTTTTTTTAGGTTGCTGTATTTTTCTTTACCGAACGCTATTAAATATAGCGGTTAATTTAGAAAAGTAAAGCCCATTTTTCGATTTTTTTTCAAAAAATTTTCGTTTTTTACCTTTTTTTACTTTACTTTTAAAACTTCATGGTGTAAGTTAATTAATAGAAAACCACAGCAACCACTAATCACAGGAGGTAGTATGATAGTAGATAGCAATATCGCAAACGCCATTGACCGTTACCTGAAAGATAACAACAAAACGGCAAAAGAACTGTGCAAAATGGTCGGCATTTCTGAACCGGCAATGATTAAGTGGCGCAGACCCGGTAAGGGTATTTTGCAGCGGCATTGGCTGGTGCTTTACCCGTACATCAAAAAATATTTGCCGCGCGAAAGAATTTTCCGCGATGAAAACGGCGATGAGCAGTATTCAAGCACGCTTGAAGGTACTTCTGGCACAAGACCGTATTTCAAACCCAAATATGTTCCGCAAATGGTTCCGGAGTTTACTCAAGAGCAATTTGAAAATTTTAATTATGTCGTGGATTCCGTAGAACAATATGCCGCTCACATACAGGCTCCTTTTGTGGAATACTCCCCGAAAACCCCGAGCGGGAGCGGTGTTTTTTGTATAAAAGCAGTTGGACTTGGAATAATCCCAGATGAAGCTACTGTATTTGCAAGTTCTCAACTTCGACCCAAAAACAACAGTATTGTGTTTTTTTCAGAAGTTGGTTCAAGTGAAATAAAAATAGGACAATACAAAATTATTGCCGACAAATTCTCGTTGGTGTTTGGTGACGAAAAAATTGGCGGCAGCATCAATAAAATACGCGAAAAAATAAGTTTTATGTTTCCGGTTCTGTATTACGAAGTAGTGACTTTTTGACCTTGACCGGTAACAATATGGCAGCGATGCGGTTCAACGTGTCGCTGTCTGTTTTTTTTATGGCTTCAATCACCTGCAGCCGTTTTTGTTCAACGAGCGTGTTCCGTTCAACACCATTGGTCAACGCTTTGAATATAGGCAATGCTGCCAGTTTTTCGCGCTTCGTCTTTCTATCGGCGTGCGCTGTGTAATGTGCTGTCATTTCGGGTGTCATGTGACCAACAATACTTTGCACGACAACCAGCGGTATTCCTGCAACGCCCGCAAAATAGCAGAACGTGTGCCGCAAACTGTGAACATCTTTGATACTGACCGCGCGCGAGCGTCCGGGAACGTTCTTTGTCGTTTGTATTCCCAAATCATCTTCCAAAAACTTTTTCACGCGGTACGATATTCCGTATGGATTTTCCAAATACATTTTTGCGTGTTCAGGTAACACATACGTTTTGTCTTTGCCCATTTGCTGTTTTAAAAATTCAGCAAGCGGTGGCATAATTGGGATTTCAACAACAACACCAGTTTTCAACATTTTCCTGCGTATTACACCATGCTCCCATAACACATCACTCCAAAGCAATGTAGATATGTCACCTTCACGCAATGCCGTGAAAAATCCAACAACGAATATCGAACGGATAAACGGCGGGGCTGTTTTTAATATCAATTCCAACTCCTGCTCGGAAAACGCTTCGCGCGTTTCGTATATCTTTTGCATCGGTTCAATATCTTCAAACGGATTTTCAAGCATGCCAGTTTGTTTCATTAACGATGCAAATGCGCTTTTCAGTTCGTCCAAAAAACGGTTTACTGTTGCTGATGATAAATGCGTATTGTTGGTGATATAGTTTCCTTGAGATGATTCAACGGCTTTGTTAAATCTCCCATCAGTCCTCAAGTGCGCTATATATTCTTCAGCGTGTGCAGACGTTACACCGTTGATATATTTCACATCAGGATATTTTGCTTCCATAAAATCAACAAAATCATTGAAACGCGATTCTTTGTTGGCGCGCTGTTTATCCGACATTGTGCGCTGCTTTGGTTTTTTCGAAATTGCAACAAAAACGTCTTTGAGCAATATTTTGTCGCCACATGAAAGTTCGTCGCGGAAATTCTCGACAATGGCTTTGACTGTCTTTTGATTTTCCAATTGTGAAACTTTGGATTTCAAATCTGCTTCGAACTTTTTTGCCGCTGCTTCGTCAAAACATCCTTGGCATACACCAAAAAACAGTTTGCCGCCTTTCATGAAACGATAATGAAATTCTTGCGTTTCACCGGACGTGGTTTTTCTTTTGAATACGCTCATATTTGCTCCTGTGTTCAGCGCAGAATATACACCGCCACTCCCGCCATTTCAAGCCTAAAATTTGGTGTCGTTTGAAACATTTTTGAAACATTTCGTATTTTTTACGCTCAAACAAATTGCCTTCTAAGCAGTTGGTCGTGGGTTCGATCCCCGCCCGGGCTACCATTTTTTTGTTCAAATTCAACGTGTTACAAATATTTCTTAAAATGAACACAAAAAAATGTTTCAATTATGCTTCAGCGTGGAATAAAAAACGCCACTCTCGCCATTGAAACATTTTTGAAACATTTTTTATGTGGGTGTATAAAAAAAGACCGGCGGTCACCACAAACGCCGGTCAGGGAGAAGAATCACAGGAGTTCTTCTGATTTTGCTTGTCTTGTCAACACGCAGATTCAATACATCCTGCTTCGCCGCGAATATTCATCCAACAGCGGATTGCTGTAATGTATATGCTCTGCTTTTTTTGCGTAATACGCCAATGCTTTTTCACAAGCCTGTTCTTCAAGTTCTGCAGGAACAAATTCAGCAAAGCCTTTCATGATTACGCAAAGTTCGCAAAATTCTTTGAACATCTCGTATTCATCTTCTTTGGATGCGGCAGCAATAAATTCGGATGCTTCCTTTATCGCTTTCTAAATCATCCAGTCGCGACCGTGAGTGCGCGCCAGCATTGAACCGACTTCCTTTTTGTCCATTTCACCGGGTTCATGGCTGTATCGCATACTCTTGAATCTGCCGGTTGAAGTTCGCGGCTGACCGCGATAACGTCCGCGTTCAATGTCATCGTAGGCGTAACGATTATATGAACGCCGCATTTCTTCATCTTCCGGGTAGTATTCGTCCATGAACTTTCTGGCGAAATCTGCCAACGCGTGCCACGCATCACTTGAATGTCGGATATTGCTTCGGTGTCCGGCATCTCCAATTCTGATATAATCTTCTTCGTACATTTTTTTTAACCTTTCATTTAATACATTGGGAACATTCCACCATTGCCGGGAAACATACCGCCGTTCCCGGGATATGGTGCATTGCCGCCCATACCAAACGGTGAAAAACCGCGTCGGGCATTGTTTTGGTTCTGCATTTGCTGATACGCCTGCATAAATTGCGGGTCACGCAACAGTTTGTCCATATTCAGGACACCCTGCGCCGCGACTTGGTCAATGCGGGTACCAGTTTTTGCTTCTTCTTCGACGATTTCAAACGAGCAATCTTTGCCGTCAGGTGTCGCCTTGATTTTGATTGTAGTTTCGTTTGCCATTTTTATCTCCTTTTTAAATTAATGAGGAATCTGTATCATCGGTTGGTAACTCGGCGTTGAAAAATACGGCATCAGCGGTACTGTCGGTTGTAGCGTCTGAAACGGCTGCAATATTTGCTGTTGCTGATTCTGCGGTTGAACTTCGGCAGGTCGATTCATCTTTGAAATTGCTTCTCGAAGTTCGGCAAAATCTTTTTTCAGCGCGCTCATTTCATTTCTCATCAGTTGAACCGGGTCGCTTTCGACGGTTTCCGTGTTACGCAATGCGCGTATATCTGCCAATGCGGAATTGATTTCACTCCACATTTTTCGATATATTTCAAGTTCCATCAAATCAAGTTCGCGGTCATCGTCTGCCGCGTTTGATTTAATGTTTTCCTGTTCAATGTTTTTTTCTTCGCCCATTTTGATTTCCTTTTTTTGGTTCGCCCATATTATAATTCGTGTCGGATTTGCTTCAAAACAATACGCATATTCCGGCATGAATTTTTTTATGTCTGAAAGTTGTCGTCATTTTGATGAAACACCGCCACTATTTAGTTTATGTCCTTGCCGAAAGTCGGCGTAAGACAACAACCAACAAAGAAAGGAAAATGGAAAATGTCTTATCCTGTCGTTCCTGTAATGGACATCAATGGTGGCAACCGTAACAATTGCGGTTGGGAAATGCTTGCCGCTCTCAATGGTGGCATGGGAGGTATGAACTCGTGGTGGCCTTTGCTCTTTTTGCTCTTTGGCTGGGGTGGTTTTGGCGGCTGGGGTGGAGGTTTCGGAGGTGGCGGCGGTCGTGGATTCGGCGGTTTCGGAGGGTGCGGCGGCGGTGTTGCGCTGGCTGACCTTGCCGTTGCTGATGCGACCAACATCGCTGAACTCAAGGCTGGTACAAATTACAGCGCACAGACCCTTGCCGGTATCAACAACCGGCTGTATGAGCAGAATGTAAGTTTGTGCAACCAGTTCGCCAACACCAACAGCAATATCACAACGCTTGGTTATCAGACCCAACTTGGACAGCGTGATTTGCAGGCTCAGATTGCAGATTGCTGCTGCAAAACGCAGACCAATATCGCGTCCAGCACCAATGCGCTCACGCAGCAGCTCTGTCAGTTGAACTACAATTTGGCTATGCAGACCTGCGAACTGAAACAGGCTATTGCTGCGGAAGGCGATGCGACCCGCAAACAGGCTCAGTTCATGGAAGCCGAACGGATGCGCGGTTTGATTGCCAAACTTGAACAGGAAAATTTCCTGCTCAAAAACTGCAGCAACGGTAACGGTTGCTGAAACAAACAACGTCCGTTCTGCCGGTAACACGACAGGACGGATAAATAACAACAGTTATAACGATGAGGTGAATCTATGTGCTGCAATTCATGCTGCAAATGTAAACGCGCCGGATGTTGCAACGTTCGACCGCGTACCTATGCCCTCGGAGCGCCGATTGTCGGAACGGAACAGGTGGTATATTCGCTTTTTGTTTCGCTGTGCGAACTTTGCAAACGCGGTTTATTCTATGTTTCAGTTCCTGCTTCGACCACTTCAACGCTGCCGCCGGTTGTTCAATTGAAAGATGGTCGGATTTTACCGATTGTTTTTTCGGGAACTGCGGATGCGGCTCAAGCAAGCGGTTTGATTGGAAATCGTCTGCATTTGGCAACAATTGCCTGTGTCGATGGTGAACCGACGTTGAACGTGTTCGATGCTCAAAACGCTGCCGCTGGCGCATAACACGAAAGTTCGTTTGTCATTTTGCCCCGGTAACACGGGGCTTTTTTAAAACATCGTGGGTGAGTGTATGAAAGATTTTTTTCAATTCGAATATGAAGCAGATGACAACGCTCGTGAAATCGCTACACCGTTGTATGTTTCAAAACCAAACGGCGACAAAGAACCGGTGAAATGCAATGCAATATGGGACACCGGTGCAACCAGCAGTATGATTTCTGCCAATACAGCGCGAAAATTGATGCTTGCGCCTGTCGGATTAACGCAGATTGCAGGCGTTCACGGAATAAACAACGCCAAATGTTATTTGGTGGATGTTATTTTTGGAAACGGTTTCACGTTGCATGAAATCAAAGTTTCCGAAGCATCAGATTTTGGCGGTTTTGATTTTTTGGTTGGCATGGATATTATCAGTCGCGGTATCATGCTGCTTGATGGTGCTACGGACAACAAATTAAAAGTCCGATTTCAAATAGAAACAAAATAAAAAAAGCCCGGAGGATTACTCCGGGTCCTTTTCTTTTTCAATTTGTAAAATCGTTGCCGTCAAAAGTTCCAATCGTTTTTTATCGCAACAGTTTCGGCAACAGTCGCCATGACAAATGAAATTTTTCACTAATTTTTTCGCTTGGCACTTCGGACATAACCCACCGAACAAATCTTCTTTGTGAAATTTTTCTCGGCAAAAATAGCAAATCCGCAATCCGCGTTCATTTTGTCGCTGTGTTTTTCGCGCTTCGCGTTTGGTTTTTACTGAAAAAACGTGTTCGCGATTGTATATGTATTGAATACGCCCTGCGGCGCTTTCCCAAATCCGGTCAGGTTCGCCAAGCAGCGCGCGCGTTTGTGACCGGTGCAAACCCAATATTTCAGATGCTTCTTCAATGGTAACAAAATCTTCTTCGCGGTCAAATTGTGACAATTTTGTTTTTTCAGCATCAAAATTCGGGATGATTTTGACCTCCGAAGCGAAAAAATTTCTCATAGGCAGATTTCACCTTTGTTGGGTTCATTCAGTTTTTTTCATTTCGACATCGTAACCGGTTGTCTGGTCGCCAACTTCAAATTTGTTGGTGACTTTAACACCATCTTTGGTGGTTTCTTCGGAGGATTCCACTTTAACGTTATCTTTGGAACAAGTGAAAGTTCCGTATCCGATGGCACCGTAAGGACAAGCGGCATATACGCCGCTGGCGTTGATGTTATGACCGCATCCTGCGACAAAAATCGCCAATGCGACCGCTGAAATGACAATTGCTTTTTTCACTTTTCTTTTCCTTTCATAATTTGGTTACACGGGCATTGCAAACGCAACTTTTCACATTCGTCAATGCTCCTGCGTTTTTTTATTTCCTTTTTCGATGCTTTCAAATCTTTTTTCATGCCTTTTACAATAGCGTTTTGTCCGTTTTTGATGCTTCGGTTGACCCAAATCATCCCGCCACCAAAAGCAACCAGTATCGTGGCAAGTTCAGCAAAAGAGTGCAGTTCCATTTTATCCCCTCATGTCAATATTCATATTTTCGTAATGCACATAAAAATTCTTATCATGCCATGCGGCTTTGCCAGCTGTACGGAGAATGTCGTAATACCGAAGTGCTTTATAGCGGTAGATGTAGCGAAGCGGATTATACCAGCCGTAGCGGTCATGCACTGCAAGCAAACAATTTGCAAGAAACTCATCGTCAGCCGCCTTGCGTTTCTTTTCATCGCCACCGATGAAATACCGGAGGTCGTGAATCATTGAGGGAACGAGAAATGCCGGATTGATTGCGGTGATAACATCGCACAACCCACCCATCCATGCCGCACCGATGCCGTTACATACAGCCGCGGCTCGGCCGGTGTCGAGTAAAAGTTCCCAGCCGGAAAGTTTCAGCCGGATAGCTTCGTGTAATGCTTCTGTTATTTCATGAGGTGTCATTATTCTTCCTCAATAAAACTTAATTTGTAAATCTTGAAAGCCTGTATCGAAACACCGCCTGCGTACGATGCGGTAAAGAGCATCCGAAAATGGTTATATGATTTGTTGCAGTTGAACAGATGTTCCTGTCTGTATCCTTCGGTATTAGGGCTGTTGTTAATAGTGTAAATATCTTCCCATGTACTGCCATCATTAGAACCTTGAAACACTGCCGTTTTGAAGTTCTGCGGTGTTTGAATCTCGTTCATAATCCAAATGCCGGATGGTACAAATGCTTCGGGAACTTCGATGCTGAACCATCCGGGGTTACTTTCGGAAATTCCGACATCGCCCGTCCACCACGCATAGTCGCCTTCCGTGTAATTCTGATTGAAAATGCACCACGCATCGGGATAACTGCCGCTTCCACTGCTTTGGTTAATGACATATCCATCAATAGATGTATTGCTTGTGAATCCTCTCGGTATCGCATCCGTTGCATCGCTGGCAATTTCATTTCCTACCGTACAATTATCTGCAAGTGCATACAAACTGCCGATTTTTGGAATATTGTATGCGCCTAAAGAAAATTCCGCAGTACCGACTATCCACGCGCTCAGTTCTCCATCATACCGTTTTGCTCTCACGCCTTTCAGCACCATAGGAGTAGCAGGGTATTCGGTTTTGGTAACGTCCAATGAAACATCGAAAGAATCGCCGGAATCCCAATCTTCAAAATAATATTCTCCATCGATAAATTCTTCATTTGTCCAACACACCAGATTACCGGAATTTTCGGCGGGCCCAATGTACCAGTACCCTTCTTCATATTCGGGTTCATACTCGCCCCAAATGTACCATTCGCCGGAGGTGTGCTTGAAAATCCGTTTGAAAGGGTCGGTTTCTTTTTCGGTCTCTGCGGTGACAACATACGTTCCGTTTGCGGAATCGTAATCATCACCCAAACCGGAAATCACTATTTGCGATAAGCCGGTAACTTCTGCGGTGGCCGGGACATATTCCGTAACTTTAGCGAGGTCGAAAGTGCCGCCACTACCGCCCGGAGTTTCCGGGTTATAAGCCGGTTCATCCTGTCCGGTAACAAATGCAACAATATCCATCTCAACAGGCTCACCGGATTCGACAGGCTCGTCACCAAGCAAATCAAGCTTCTGCACTTTACCATCGGCAGTAATGTATCCATACTCAATTTCAGAACTTCCACCTCCGCTTGAGGGTATGAAAAATGTTTGTTCTTCGGCAATGTTGCCGACCGGAACGATGACATAATCACCTTCTTTGTATGCTGCGACAGTTTTGATAGCTCCGTCAACTCTGTTACCGTCTGAATCAACTGCAACAACACCTTCAAGCATATCGTTTGAGGTCACAGTAACGAAAGACAAATCGACATCTTCGCCACCGAGTTCATAACTCAACTGCTCACCAACGTATCCGGGAGAAATCGTAACACTGCTGTCGGTTTCAGTTACAACAGCTTCAGGAATAGTTTCAATACGGTCAGATGAAAGATATCCAGCCGGGACGGTGACTTTGTTCCCTATGATGGATGATGCGCCGGATTCAGCAATGGTTTCTGTAAACTCAGTTTCGACATAACCTTTTGCCACCGAAAAAGTGTTGCCGTTTACAGTTGGAGTAACGGTCTGGATATTTCCGGTTACTTTCTGCCCGGTTGCCCCAACTGCAACGATGCCGGAAAGCATTTTGTCAGCGGTGACATTAACACCTGAAAGGTCAATGTCACTGCCGGAATTGATAACAATGTCATTGACCGCAGCAGTCATGCCGGAAATGGAAAGTTTACCGGAAACACCGGATTTGCTGCGGATGGCATCGGCGAGGGCGGTCATTTTGCTATTGATACTGCTCATAATATATCAAATATCCTTTCTGCAATTAAAAAGTAACGACATCCCAACCGGGGGGGATATGGCTGGTATCATGTATTATTGGAAGTTCTTTCGGGCATCTGAAAACACCCTTCGGAGCAACGCCAACAACCCAATCGCTTGTTTCAAATTCAGCCCACGGGTTACGGAGTTCAGAATCACTTCCGTAGAACTCATTTTTCGCCCAACCTTTAAAATGTACTGTAATATGAGATAAATTACTGCATCCGTAGAACATTCGGGTAAGATAGCCCCCTGTCGAATTATACATACCCGGCATGATTTCAGGTGAACGAGTTATCTTAACGCAGTTTTCAAACGCACTCGCCCAACTGGAATTTATTTTAGTTCCCAATATTTTTTTCGGTACTTTGACAAGATTTACACAATCTTTATACCACTCTTTAATTCCAGTAGCAAAAGATTGTTGTTCATTCCCTATTGGTATTATTTCAGGGGCTTCAACAATAGTTTCAAAACCTGAAAAACTTGCCCATCCTAATAAGTTTTTTGCAGATACGATTTTCATTCCGGGAGCGAAGGTTATACCCATATGGGCCCCCCTGCCGTTTACGTCTCGTGCATCGCCTGATACTTCCAAAAAAGCACCTGTATCGTTGAGATCTGAATTAAACACAATATATCCTGAAGTTGAATCCGCATCTAATCCCCAAAATGAAAACAAGGCTTTTTCTCTTGGTTTCAGTGTAATGCTCCCTTGCATGGGACTGCTGTAACCAATAGTATCGTATTCAGACCATTCTTTATCTGTGTTTTTTTTAAAGTAGTATCGGATGCCCTGTTTACCACCTGACGTGTGAGTTTGTGTCCCGTAAATGGTAAAATCGAAAGTTTTCGTATAACTGGTGTTGAAAATTGTAAGTGGTGTGTTTTCCACGCTTGATTCATGGATAATTCCGGGGAGGATTCTGCTTGTTACGCCGCCCATAATCAAACCTCGCTGTCAATCAGAGATGTCCACAGAATCACACCGTTATCAAC
>JAEIGA010015869.1_pt1 | contig 11465 bp, 8 predicted proteins | sample 9270691 | NCBI WGS metagenome assembly JAEIGA01 (sample SAMN17057246, study PRJNA624740) | gut metagenome | biome: biome; isolation source: fecal sample | host: Bos grunniens | place: China: Xizang | collected 2019
AAGGACACCTACTTCGTGGTAGAGTTTAACCGCCCCATGAAGCGCGTGACCAACTTGCCCCTCAAGAAGACAGAGAAAGGCAACCGCATGCTCGTGGCCTTCGACTTGAAACCCGGCGAACAAGTGGAGATGAAAATCTCTGTTTCATCGGCCACCATAGATGGCGCATTCCGCAACATGGCTGCAGAACTTCCCGGATGGGGCTTTGAAGCTACTTGCGAGAAAGCCAAAGCTATGTGGAACGGATACCTATCACGCTTTGAGGTAGAGGGCACAGAGGCACAGAAGAAGAATTTCTACACCAGCTTCTACCACACGCTCATCCAGCCCAACAACATCGCTGACGTAGACGGTGCTTACCGCAACGCCAAGGGCGAACTGACAACATCGCCTGACGGTACGTTCTACTCCACCTTCTCCACCTGGGACACCTACCGCGCCGCCCATCCGTTCTACACCCTGGCCGGGCCCGAAATGGTAGACCCCTTCGTGCGCACACTCATCAGCCAAGGAGAGGCGCAAGGCTACTTGCCCATCTGGACACTTTGGGGCAAGGAAAACCATTGCATGATTGGCAACCACTCTGTTTCCATCGTGGCCGAGGCTTACAACAAGGGCTTCCGCGGCTTTGACGTAGAGCGTGCCTGGGAGGCCGTGAAGCGCACGCAGACCGTATCGCACGAGCCAAAATCAAACTGGGAGGTCTACATGAAGTATGGCTACTGGCCCACAGACATCATCACGGCCGAAGCAGTTTCTACCACCCTCGAATGTGGCTACGACGACTATGCAGCCTCTGTGATGGCTCGCAAGATGGGCAAGAAAGAAGACGCAGCCTACTTTGAAAAGCGCGCCGGCTTCTACAAAAACCTCTTCGACAAGAGCACCAACTTTATGCGTCCTCGCCACAGCGACGGCCGTTGGAAGTCGCCTTTCAATCCCAGCGCATTGGCCCACGCCGAAAGCGCCGGCGGCGACTACACCGAAGGCAACGCATGGCAATACACCTGGCACGTGCAGCACGATGTGCCGGGCCTCATCAAACTCTTTGGCGGAGAAAAGCCCTTCCTTGAGAAGCTCGACTCGTTCTTTACCTGCAAACTGGTAAGTACGCTGAGCGACGTGACCGGCCTTATCGGACAATACGCCCACGGCAACGAGCCCAGCCACCACGTAGCCTACCTCTACGCCATGGCCGGCCGCCCCGAACGCACGCAGGAATTGGTGCGCGAGATATTCGACACCCAGTATCTGCCCAAGCCCGACGGACTCTGCGGCAATGACGACTGCGGACAGATGTCGGCCTGGTACATGCTCTCGGCTATGGGCTTCTATCCCGTAGACCCCGTGAGCGGCCGCTACATCTTCGGCGCACCCCAAATGCCTAAAATCACCCTCCAGTTGCCCGGTGGCAAGACATTCACCGTGGTGGCAGAAGGGCTGAGCAAAGAAAAGCTCTACGTAGACAAAATCTACCTCAACGGCAAGCGCTACAAGAAGAACTACATAGACCACGCCGACATTGTGAAAGGCGGCAAACTGGTGTTCAAGATGAAATAGAGCACTCTGCATATACAGACAGAGAGCCAAGAATAATGTGTAGCATCGCAAGGTGCTACACATTATTATATATATAAGGGAGAAGCAACTCGAAACTCACCCATCGGGCACGATGTATTAAAGTGCCATTTCCTAGGTCTGATTTAGGAAAAACTAGGTCTTAAGAAATTTTTCCTAGGTCTTGAAGAATTTTTCGTAGATAAGACTTTCGAAACGCCTCAAAATGCCTACTGATTTTCAATAACATACAAACGCCCTATTAAAGGCATCCCAAACCCTCCACCCCCATATCTCTATCTCCGTGGCCACATAGAAAGCACCGCACAGCAGCCCCGACAATAAAAAAGAAATGCCAGACACTGACATTTTGGCAGAAAGAGGCCATTTTTTCATAGAAATCAACCCGAGAGTCCGAAAAAACTGACAGGAGAACCAATTATTTTCTTCTTCAAAAAAAGTTTTGGCACACTGATTGCATTTAATATAGCAGCAGCGAGGCAATCAGATGGGCCTGCTCAAGAACAAGCATAATAAACAAATAAAAAATAAAAGAATTATGGGAAAAATTATTGGTATTGACTTAGGAACAACCAACTCTTGTGTATCAGTGTTCGAAGGAAACGAACCCGTTGTAATCACCAACGCAGAGGGCAAGCGCACAACTCCTTCTGTAGTAGGTTTTGTTGAAGGCGGCGAAATCAAAGTGGGCGACCCCGCAAAACGCCAAGCCATCACCAACCCCAAGCGCACCATCTATTCTATCAAGCGCTTCATGGGCGAAACTTTCGACCAAGTACAAAAAGAAACCAGCCGCACTCCTTACGAGATTGTACGCGGTAACAACAACACTCCTCGCGTAGCTATCGGCGACCGCCAATACACTCCGCAGGAAATCTCGGCTATGATTCTTCAGAAGATGAAGAAGACTGCCGAAGACTATCTTGGACAGGAAGTGACAGAAGCTGTTATCACCGTGCCGGCTTACTTCAGCGACTCACAGCGCCAGGCCACAAAAGAAGCAGGACAGATTGCCGGCCTCGAAGTGAAGCGTATCGTGAACGAGCCTACAGCAGCCGCCTTGGCATATGGTATCGACAAAGCCAATAAGGACATGAAGATTGCCGTGTTCGACCTCGGTGGTGGTACATTCGATATCTCTATCCTTGAATTCGGCGGCGGTGTGTTCGAAGTGCTCTCAACTAATGGTGACACTCACCTCGGTGGTGACGACTTTGACCACGTAATTATCGACTGGCTCGTTCAGGAATTCAAGAACGACGAAGGCGCCGACCTCTCTGCCGATCCTATGGCTATGCAACGCCTCAAAGAAGCCGCTGAGAAAGCTAAGATTGAACTCTCTTCTACCACCAGCACAGAAATCAACTTGCCTTACATCATGCCCGTAGGCGGTGTGCCCAAGCACTTGGTGAAGACACTCACACGTGCTAAATTCGAAGCTTTGGCTCACAACCTCATCCAAGCTTGTAAGACTCCTTGCGAAAATGCTTTGCGCGACGCAGGCCTCAGCACTTCCGACATCGACGAAGTAATCCTCGTAGGTGGTTCAACTCGTATCCCCGCCGTGCAGCAGTTGGTAGAAAACTTCTTCGGCAAGGCTCCCTCTAAGGGCGTAAACCCCGACGAAGTAGTAGCCGTAGGTGCTTCTATTCAAGGTGCTATCCTTAACAAAGAAAGTGGTGTGGGCGACATCGTATTGCTCGACGTAACTCCCCTTTCAATGGGTATCGAAACCCTCGGCGGCGTAATGACCAAACTCATCGATGCCAACACCACCATTCCTTGCAAGAAGAGCCAGGTATTCTCTACAGCCGAAGACAACCAGCCCGAAGTTACCATCCACGTGCTTCAAGGTGAACGCCAATTCGCTCGCGACAACAAGAGCATCGGTCGCTTCAACCTCGCCGGTATCGCTCCCGCACGCCGTGGTGTACCTCAGATTGAAGTAACCTTCGACATCGACGCCAACGGTATCCTCAAGGTATCTGCCAAAGACAAGGCAACCGGCAAGGAACAAACCATCCGCATCGAAGCTTCTTCAGGCCTCAGCCAAGAAGAAATCGACCGCATGAAGGCAGAGGCAGAAGCCAACGCAGAAGCCGACAAAAAAGAACGCGAGCGCGTGGACAAAATCAACCAGGCCGACTCTATGATTTTCCAAACAGAAAAGCAATTGGAAGAACTCGGCGACAAGCTCCCCGCAGAGCACAAGCCCGCCATCGAAGCTGCCCTCGGTAAATTGAAGGAAGCACACAAGGCACAAGACATTGCGGCCATCGATGCAGTCATCGAAGAATTGAACAAGGCATTCCAAGCCGCTAGCGCCCAGATGTACCAGCAAACAGGCGGTCAGCCCGGTTCCGACGCAGGTTTCCAAGGCGGACAACAGGCTGGTCCTCAGCAACCCGGCAAGAACGATGACATCCAAGATGCCGATTTCGAGGAAGTAAAGTAATTCACAAAAATCTGATAAATAAAAACAAGCGTGTAGCATATGGTTACACGCTTGTTTTATATAAAACACCTACGAAATTCCAGTGGTGCCCAGCACTCCTAAAGGTCTATTCACATATTTCTTGACCGACATATCCGGCTACTGGCCAAACGGATTTGGCGTAGCAAACATGTTAAAAATCTGATATTCATTATCCTGATATGTCTATGGGCAATTTCCATTGGGGTAACTGGGTTTATTATTCAGGATAATATGGCGCTACATGAAAAGATGGAACAGATAGAATTGGAATGGAGAAAATAGTTACTTCCCCAATACAAATTGAGCTGTAAGTTGCACCAAACTTACAGCTCAATTATGATATGTGTTACTCATGAAAAATCTGCATCCCGTGCAAAACGGAGTCCTTCAGATGTTACATGTTCGTAAGACGCACAAGAAATGAATTTGGCATTTCCGTGCTCTCTCTCGTACTTATCATATTCTGCTCCATCCCATCCATCTTCATGAGAGGTTACATAATCATCCCAAAATTTATCTGGATCCAATTTTTCTCCGTATTCATCAAAAAGCTGCCAAGTTTTCCGGTGAAGGAATTTAAGGATAGACTTTTTGTTTTCATTGTATCAATACGAGTAATATCAGTAATGTGAGTAATAAACAGTAAAAATTGCTTAAAACACAAATAATGAAATAGAAAATAATAAAAATATGTTGTCGTTTCATAGAAAGGTTGTACATTTGTATTATATAATGGCACAAGACATCAATCGGCTAAAGGTCGTTTTAGCCGAACAAAAGAGAACAAATAAGTGGTTGGCAGAGGAGCTGGGAAAAGACCCTGCATCGGTGAGCAAATGGTGTACCAATGCATCACAACCCAGCTTGGAGACACTGGTGGAAATAGCAAAGTGTCTCAAAATAGATGTAAAGGCTTTGCTTTGGTCAACAAAAGAATGATAAAATTGCCTTTTATCTTAGTTTTATATATTGTAGTATTTTGGTATGAGTGAAATAACGACTTCATCATTTTTGCCAGCAGTTAGGGATTCTGCTATAATTCGTGGCAAAACTTTTGTGGGTATTGATTTTGGCACATCCACAACCGTAGTTTCCATCGCATCATACGATGAAAGTAATAATTTAATACATACGAAATCGCTTCGTTTGAAACAAAAATTACCCGATGGTACATTGTATTCATCAGAGATAATACCCTCTGTAATAGCATGGATTAACAATCAAATCCTTGTTGGCGAAGGTGCATCCCAATTAAAATATCAATTAAAGAGAGGAAAGAACATCTGGTATTCATTCAAAATGGAACTTGGTGAAGATTTAGGTGCTAAATATTATGAAAGCGAGCTTCGAGACAAAGCACCCTTCAATATACGTAATCCTAAGGATGCTGCACGTGTATTCTTTGCCTATCTAAAATATTTGATTACATGTTATTGTCAAGAGAACAACATAAGCAATGATATTTCTTATGCAGTCAGTATTCCTGCATCTTTTGAGGCAAATCAACGAAAAGACCTTCTTGATGCGCTGATGGCTAATGATATGAAGGTATCAAAACAAGCTCTAATTGATGAGCCAAATGCGGCTTTCATAAGTTATGCAGTTTCACGAGCATCAGAAGGTCAACCAATGTTCGTAAATCCAGATTACAATTCCAAGGTTCTCGTTTTTGACTTTGGAGGTGGAACTTGTGATATTTCAATACTTGAAATTGGATATAGTGCAAACGGTTTCTTCTCAAAGAACATAGCAATATCTAAGTTTACGAAATTGGGGGGAGACGATATTGACAGATATATAACTTATCATTATCTAATGCCACGTTTCCTAAAGGAAAATGGTAAAAAGATGGAGCAATTCCGCACCAATGAGAAAAAGCAGATTGCCTCTGCATTATATAAAGTAGCTGAGCGTCTGAAAATAATAATAAATAAAACACTTTCTACTTTAACAACCGACTTTACAATTTCCGCATTAAAAAATAGTGACACAAAGACCACTATTGAATCGGACGTTACAGTTTATACAAATAAAGGAGAACTCAAGCAAAGTAGTTTCTACTTGACAAACAAAGAACTGACTGATGCGATGAGTGTATTTCTCAAAAAAGGATACAGTAAAACGACGAGAATAAAAGGAGAAGATGAGTACAATAGTATTTATTCACCAATTGAAAGTGCAATAAAAAAATCAAACACCCCAAAAGAAGAAATAGATTACATCCTTTTCATCGGGGGAAGTGCTCAAAGTCCATATATCCAAGAAGAATTGAAGAAATACTTTGAAGATTCCGAGATGTTGGTGCCGGCTAATCTGCAAACCCATGTTTCGCAGGGGGCTGCAATACATAGTCTTCTTTTCAACGGGATGAACAAATGCTTGATACAACCAATATCTAGTGAGCCTATTCTCATTATTACAAAGGACGAGCAGCCAAAGATTATACTTCCTGCTGGTACACAAATTCCATGTGATACAATTATTATAGATGACCTTGTTACAAGTCGTGAGAAACAGAAGGTTGTAGAACTGCCGATTTGTGTTGGTAACGTTAGAAAGTTGCTGTTTAATTTAAAAATAGAATCTACTCTTTCAAATGGTTTCCCAATTAACACTCCTATTCAATTAGCAATTGAAGTCAACACAGACAAGATGCTTATAGCACGTGCAAGTTGTATGGGCGTAATTTGCCATGTTGAGCCACTAAGTCCCTTCGCAAATAAAGAATTAAGTACAGAAGAAAGAGCTGCTCTTAAAGCGGAAAGGCAAGCAAATCTTGAAGCAGAAAACAATGGAGGTGTTCCTTCAAAGGAAACCCTTATAGCACTAAGATTAGCCTATGACAAAGCAGGCCATACATTTAAGGCAGCTGAAACATATGAGCTCCAAAATGAGTTGTACCCAGAATCCGACATGTTCAATAGCATTGCTGTCCTTTATAATAATGCAGGGGCAACAGATAAAGCTCTTGAGTTTTACGAAAAAGCGTTGGAAGAGAACCCAAACCACAAATATGCAAATGCGAATTTAGGTTCAACCCTTCGTTTCAGAGACCCCAAACGTGCTAAAGAATGCCTTCAACGAGCAATCTCAGTCGATCCTGACCACGACATTGCGCTTATTGAACTTGGTCGAATACAAAAATCAGAAGGTGACACGCAAGGGGCTAAGGAAAAATTCCAGAAAGTGTACGACAGATACCTGCGTCAATGGAAGACTAACTCATTACCCAAATATGCGTATGGATGGTTTGCTTCAGTTGCAGAAGAACTTGGCGAGAATGATTTCGCTAAAGAAATACGTCGATCAACTCCTGGTGTACAAGGAGAAACTTATTACGACCCCGAAAATTTGTCAAAGACAAAAACAAACATGTTAACAACAAAATAGTTTCATTATGCATATACCTCCGATTAATAGATTAGACCCCCAGCAGCAAGCTTTTCTTGACAAGATTAGTGCTTTTGTAGACCAATCTGGTACAAGTTTTCGTAATCAATGGATTCAAGGATTTGCAGGCTCGGGCAAATCAATTTTGCTTGCTTATGCTGCAAAAACAATCCTCACAAAAAAACCAAATTCAAAAATCTTGGTCGTAGTGTTTACGCGATCACTTGTGGAAATGTTTAATGCGGACTTTAAAGAGCTGGGGATAAGTTCAAAGGTCACCATTGATACATATTATGGCTTTATGAATGGTAGAGCTCATTACGATTACATATTGTGTGATGAGGTTCAAGATTTAATACCTAGAGTTGTTCGTGAAATGAACGCCCGTGGAACGAATATTATTGTAGCAGGAGACTCAAATCAGTCAATCTTTGAACGTGATCCCAAATGGAGGGAAGCAACAGTGACACCGTCAGAGATAGGACGTCTTATCAATGGAGACCCATACGAATTGGGTATCATTCATAGACTTTCACGTTCGATTATCGATGCGGTGCAACGCTTCTTACCTCGAATGGACATATTCTCTTCTAAAAGAGATATGACCAAAGAAGACACTCAAATCCGGCTTTGTGAAGCTATTTCCGAGTCGAAAGAGGTCAAGTATATAATGGAACAAGCAACCAAAGCCGTAAACGTCGGTTATTCTACGGCAATACTAATTCCTACAGCTCCAAAGATTATAAAATTTGTCAATCAAGCGCTTAGAGAGGAAGGTAAACCCGAATGGACTGAAACCACAAATTCATGGGGAAGAGTTGACTACGGATCTATGAACTCACATCTTCGGCGACATGGTATTAAAATGCAGTATGTAGGCAACGGATATGGCAGTTTTGATGAGAATGACCATCGAATTGTCATCATGACGTTCCATAGCGCAAAAGGGCTTGATTTTGAAAATGTTTTTATCCCTTATGCCAATGCAAGTATGTATATTAGCCCTATTGACAGTTTAGCAAAAACATTGTTCATGGTGGCAATGACTCGTTCGAGGAGAAATTTGTATATCTCATATTCTGGATATCCAAGTGATTACCTTGAAGCGTTTAAATCAAATTGTTCACAAATTGATATTTCTTCAACAATTCAGCCTCAGCAATCAGGCGGTAATAATACATGGGGATTCTAATTATGAAAGATTATTTAGCAATTATACGCAAGTTAGATTTTATTGACCTATTTAAGTATGGTCATTTTTCTATAAATTATGCCGTACCATTTGATGGTAACATATCAGCTCATGCAGATGATATGGAGCTGTTTGATATGCTTACCAGCAGAATGAATATGTATGAGTATTCTTTTGAGTACCTGATAATTCATTTCAATGCAGATGATTATAATGATCAATATATTTCTATTGATATTAGGAATGTTTGTGCATTGTATACATTTGACCAAGAGGCAAAAAAGGAAATGTCAATTTCTTTTGACCCACGAATACAACTTCATGTATCACCTTGGGCAGATAAATTTGATAAGCTTCAGCGGAATTTATCAATTAATCAAAGTCAAAGAGGTATAGACAATCTGTGGACAATATTTGATTTGCCCACAGAAGATTTGGTTAAATGCTGTGAAATAATAACACCATCTATTACCCAAGAGGTATTTCGGGAATTTTATAACTATGAGCGTCCTTCGGGTGACCAATCTATATGGACATATCTGTTGAGATATGAACGCCATAGTTTTTATCCCAAAGGAATAATTGGCTATTTTTGCGATTTTATCCATGTATTCTGTAATTTCTCAAAGAAACAAGAATTAAAAGGAGAAGTGGCAGAATCGACACAACTATTTCCTCTATTTATTGAATGTAAAAATCCACAGTTTGCCTCATTGGTAAAAATAGTGGAATCATCGCCATTATATAAGATGACTGCAGAAGTAGCAGGTTGCAGATTCGCAATCGCGGCTCCGCTCTTTTTGTTTCTTAAAGCAAAATTTGCAGATGGAATAGAACACAAACCAGATAAAGAGTTTATTGATTATATAAAAGAGATCGGTGGTTTTGAATGCTCAATAGCCATTTATCTTTTGGGACTTTCATTGGGGTATGACAAAACATATGACTCATTCTACGAATCTGCAGAGTTACAGTTTTTTAAAAAAGTTATACAACCCAGCATACCATCTGACTCAAATGATGGTAAGGAGGTGCCCCCCCTTCCATTTCATGACAATGGCAAAGAACTTGTGGCTGAAGGTAAGACTGTTTCTGAAACAGACAAAAAAGAATCTCTTGATACTGAAGAAACAAAAGAAATACCTTCAGAAGAAACATTATCTACCCATGATAAAGATGATCAAGATATTGTTCAAGACCCGCAACAATCGGAAATGAGACAAGGACAATTATTCCCTGACAATAACAATTCTGACCTTCAAGAACAGCTTCCTATTATATGGATGAGAAATAAAAAACAAGATGTTCGACCTGCGTTTAATGAAGAAGAGAAGTCAAAGCTTATTAGTCTCGGGTATGAACCTGTCAAAAGGTTTAATGACACCGTAATGAAAGCAATTGCAGGAATGAACTATGATCCAGAGAAAGAAAAGTGTCGCTTTTCAATATCAAAATCACAAAGAAAAAAATAAAAATTTAAAGATATGAATATTTTTAGTTATCAACAAAAGGTTGCTATGATGCGTATCTTGTTAGATATTATCCACGCAGATGGACGCATTGATGCTCGCGAGATGTTCTACTTCAATCAATTGAAGGAGAAATTTGAAATGCCAGAAGGCTCTCATAAAGATGTAGATGAAAAGAACTCGTTAATGGCTCTTGCTCAAATAAAACTATTCGACGAAGAGCAAAAAGACTTCTTTGCAGACTTGATGGGAAACATGATTGTTGTTGATGAAGACATTAATGCCAATGAGGTCTTAATTTATGATGTCGTCAGAGACTTCACAGGTATTGGCAAGGAGTTCGATAAGAAAGTATAACACAGTAGGTTTAAAACTAATTTTTTAGAGTATAATTCTTCTTTCATAAATGAATAAATACAGTCATAAGCCTCTGATATACAATACTCTTTTGTAATATCAGCATAAAGTTGTTCTCAAACGGTTGCCCACAATCCCGATTTTCAAGATTTGGGCGGCTGTTTTGCTTTCCAATCGTACCAATGTTTATGTGTCGCCAGAAGAGTTACCTCTTGAACAATAAGGGGAACTCTTTATGTCAAACAAAAAATGGCGAAAATGGAAGAAAAGGAATTTGAAGCAAAACTCAGGAGCGTAAACGAAGTAAAAACGGATCAAATCAAGAAAATGTGTCAGATTTGTGCTTTTTATGCCTTTTCTTTTGGTTGTTCGGTAGAATATCATACCTTTGCATTGGTTTTGTAACATATTGATTATCAATGCTCATTTTGATTCTTGCAACAAGGACGCAACATTTGGTGCTAACGCATTGATAGTGAATGATAGTCGATTTCGAGGAAGTGAAGTAAGTAATCAGTAACATAAACCTACAAAAGATGCCGGAGCAAAAGTATTTTTGCTCCGGCATCTTACTTTATGCAGTCTGTAATATGCCTGTGCTGGAGGTGCGCATTTTCATCAATGGAGATGCGCACTATCTTTATCAACGATGCGCACTATCTTTGGCAAAGAAATACCGTATCTCTGAAAGTGGTATTTGGGATGCCTTTTTGCGAAGTTTTACAACGTGCTTTTTTCTGCGCAGTTGCAAGTTTTGCCGAAGATTATTTTCTAAGGGCTAATGCTGAGTTTGCAAGCATTTCTTTTAATCCTTCCAAGGTGTTGCTGAAGCGGATGGCTCCGGCGGAAGCTTGGATGATCTTTTGATTAGATATGGAAATGTTGCGTATGTGCTCGGGGAAGCGTTCGGTGTCTGCCAAAACGATTTCAGACAGTGGCAGACGGCATTGCAACATCTTGAAGTAGCGGCAGGCTGTTTGATAAGTGTTCAAGTGGTTTTCGG
>JAEIGA010015870.1_pt1 | contig 11465 bp, 16 predicted proteins | sample 9270691 | NCBI WGS metagenome assembly JAEIGA01 (sample SAMN17057246, study PRJNA624740) | gut metagenome | biome: biome; isolation source: fecal sample | host: Bos grunniens | place: China: Xizang | collected 2019
ATAATGGCACAACAACTTTCGTTTTACAGCAGATTCCTTGATATTCCATTGGAAAAGCTTTGCGATTATGACAAGGAGCAGATAGAAATACTGGTTGACAGCACCCTTATGCAAATGCCAGATGATATTTTGCGTGAGTTTGAACTTGAACTTATTGGCAGAAAGGCGGGAACATAATGGATGAAAGATTGCAAAAAGCAGCAAAGCTGCTAGAAAATGAATTTGGCAGCGAATGGATGACGATAGCACAAATGCTGGGAACCGAAGATTTAAGACAAAGAGTGGGTAAGGAACTTACATCATTTATGGCATTTCCGGAACGCGGTAGCGGCGGAAACAACCAATGGCGCGGAAACTGTTCGCCGGAGGTTATATACAGCGTGGCTAAATATGTTCTGGATACCAAAAAGTATTACGGTAAGGATATATCAGATTTTACCATACTTGATCCTATGTCCGGATCGGGAACCACAAAGGATGCAGTGGACAGACTTGGAGTTAAATCAATTCTGTACGACTTAAATCCTCAGGCACCTGTCGGCAAGGGTAACTGGAACGCTTTAAGAAATGATGTTGAGGACTCTGCTGACCTTATATTCTTTCATCCACCATATCATTCCATAATTCAATATTCGGGGAATATGTGGGGTAAGCCTCATCCTGATGATTTGTCCAGATGCGAGAACTATGCTGATTTTACCGAAAAGTTAAATCATGTGGTAAAGAAATTATATATGGCACTCAGAAATGATGGACGGTTGGCAATTCTTGTCGGAGATATTCGATTGAAAGGCAATTTTTATTCTATGCCGCATGATATTATGCGTATGGGTAAATTTGAGTCTTTTGTTGTAAAAGCACAGTTTAACTGTGTTTCAGACTCCAGAAGATACGCGAAGCCTTTCATTCCAATTGTGACCGAGTACATGCTGATTTATCACAAGGACGATCCGTTCTTGATCTCATACTCCAAAAGGCTTGGAAACAGTGTTGATATATCGCAAAAGGATGTTGCAGGACTTACCTGGCATCATCTGATTCGTGCAACAATTGAAAAGTTTGGAGGCGAAGCAAGACTTACTGACCTTTATGAGTATCTCTCAGAGCATCCAAAGTCGAAAAAGAATGAGCATTATAAAGAAAGAATAAGAGCAACCATATATGAGCATAAGGAACAGTATATCCAAACGGGTAATGGTTCTTACAGACTTACATATAAGGTTGCATAAAGGAGGGTTATTGAAATGAATGAAACTAAGATATCTGACATAATTGCTGCAATTATGGATTTATCCAATTCAGATGAGTTGTGTGAAAGATTTTATGCTGCTTACGAAAATCGTGATGTAGATGATTTCTACGGTAGTGAAGACTTTGGAATGAATATGATGAAGGCTATTCAAGCAAATACCGTTGATTGGGCTTTTTACGCTTTTTGCGGAACTTCGGCAGAGGATATTCTGAAAAAGGGCCTTTTTATCCCGGATGACGGGAGAAAATTTTATGACGAATTTGAAGATGAAGAGGTTGAGATACTGTTTGGTGATAATACAAAGAAAACAGTGTCTTGTAAGCTCAATACAGATTCACATGAGTTATTTGCTTTTGAGCTTGATGATGAGGACAAAGAGAAAGAAATTTCGGAAATCACCTTTAAATTCTGCTGTAAAAACTTTGAGGTATATCCGAAGAGTGAAATGTACGCAAATGATAAATGGTCGTTCTGGTATGCAGACGAGAAGTGGAGGTAATTGTATGAGAAATACTACTAAGGAACAGCAAAGGAAATGTATATATATGCGATTAGGAGATTTTGAAGATGTCATAAGAAAAGTGTCACTTGATGTTTGGGTATCCTGCACTCAAAATAAGATTTCCCCTGATACATATGGCGAAAAACCTTTTGATAAGCAAAGATATTTACTTGGACTTTCAAAATATTTCGATGTTACTGTTACAGGCGTTCACATTGACCTTAGCGAGAACAAAGGTGCATGGATTGAATATGCAGAAACCGACAATTCCGTACCGACACCTTGCGGAATGTGCTTCAATTCAAGATTTGATGATGAGCTTACTGATGAAAATGATTTTGCAAGTTATTCAATTGGACATCCCGACAAAAATTATCGTATGATGTACACTTCGGGATATGGTAAGCCGCCGAGAATTGAGTTTGATGCATGGAATGAGTCTTGCAGAAGATGGGATACTGTCGGAGTATATTTCCCAAAGTGTTGTCCTGAGTGCGGTAGAGAAATAACAGAATATAATGAAAAACGGAGGAAGAACTAATGGATAATTTTTATGCAAAGCTAATTTTAAAGACCAAGGAGCCGATTACAAATCCAGATGATTTAATTATATCACTGGATACGATTGAATTTCAGAAACCGGAGCTTTTAAGGCTGGATTTTTCGAAAACCAAAAGATATATTCGTAATAATGATGACGGGACTTGTGAAATTGAGTTATACGGATACGAATTTGATTACGATACATATAAAATGGATTATGAAAAACTTGGTCTTGAGGTATGGGATTTTGACGCAGATTATTTCGATTCGATACTAAATGATTCTCTTAAGGTAACAGAGGTAATTGTAGATTGTACCGATAGAAATAATCCTGAAAACCCTGTACCACTTCAATTGGGAAGAATTCAGCTTGTATTCAGTACAGATATAGGGGAAACGGTAATTGACTTTACCTGCAAGGTAACAGCAGGTTGCAGAGAAAAGCTTGCTTACGCCGGAGATGCTGATTTGCTTAGAATTGCGGATTTTTTAACACAATACGGAGATTATGATGCATTTCTTGAATCGTTTTCTAATGTCTTTTTGCAAAGCATTGAAACAGATGAGGAGAAACCGGTAAGGTTGGGACGTTATGCACTCAAGGCAATTAAGGATAACAGCATTGATGATTTTTTGATTGCAATTTGCGGTTGGTCGCTTGAAACTTTAATGAAAAAAGCACTCATTATACCTGATGTTGAATCTCAGTTTCATAAGGAAATAGAAGAAGCGACATTTGTTAGTATCTGGGACGATGATGTTCGTCAGGAAGTTCCCTGTAAGGTAAATACCCGAACGAGAGAGATTTTTGATATTGAACATAATTTTGATAAGAATGAAGAGACGGTCTATGAGTGCAACGGAGAATTTGTTATGATTGACGGCATAGAATTCCCGGCAATCACGCAGGATGAATTTGAATGCGGACGAAAGCTCGCCTTCTGGTATGGGGAGAATGAATGATATGAATAAGCATTTGGAAAAGTATAAGAATAAACTGCCCAAGTCGGTCAAATATGTTGAAGATAATCTTACTAACTATCGTTGTATCAGATGTGGCAGCCCGATACTCCTTGATCCTGAAATAGAGGATTATCCATATCAGTGTCTTACTTGTGATGAAAACATGTATTCTTTTGAAGTTGAATCTTCTGAACAGGAATTAACAGCTGAAGAAATAGAAAACATTATCACATATCTGACACAGCAAAAGGGATTGGATATAAAGGATGTCGGAACCGTAATTACGAGAAAAAGAGCAATAGAACTAGTGAGAGAGCTTCTTACATCTATTGATGACCATTGTGATGAATTCACTGTAAAGGTTGATGCTATCATAGGCAGCGGTATAACCAAAGAAGAACTAAAATTACTTGGCTTTGATTATATGGTTTCATATATCGAAGACTATAAAGAAAAAAATGAATGAGGTGTTATTATGTTATTTTATAAAGTTAAAAACAACGAAAACGTGGTGTGTTTTAGAACCGACGAAGTTTTGTATGCCACTGAAGAAGTCGTAAATTATGCTATAGATAAAGGATTGATTGAAAAATCAGATAAAAGGGTTGAGGCTTTTACAATTTCTTCGGATGAGTATAGAGAATATTTGCTTAAAAAAATTAGCAGAGTTTTTGATAATCATCTTGAGGATATTAAAAAGTCTTGGCAAAACAAGAGTTCCGATGAAATTTGTAATGACTGTCAGACGGTAGTATATATCAACGATATCATACATATCCTTTGTGACACATCGCCTTCATTTTTTGATTTTGAAAGGCTGGAGGCATGGGTTTCAAATCCGGATAAGATAGTTGAACTTCTTTGCAAAAGATTAGAAGGTCAGTCCAGCAGTGATTATAACGAATCCATCTGTGATTACATAAATCAGGGCTTGGAGGAATAGTTATGGGCTGGTTTGGTGTGCTTGAAAACAGCAAAGAAGAAGCGTTTAAGGAGCTTTTTTCCCAAAAGCAGTACGAAAAGAAATTTGAGTTGCTCTGGGAAAAACACCTGAGTGGTAAGAGTATAGCGGTTTATTCTCTTGACGGTAAATGTATGGCAGAAACTATACTTTGGTCAGAGCTGGATGGCGAATTGATGTATAAACCGATTTCGTGGACAGACAGCCTTGCGTATATTCCTAAAAGATGGACGGAAAAGCTTTTGGAAAACGCATCAGACATGGAAAAAGAATGTTATAACTCCTTTGTTGATAAGAAGAGGTTAAAGGATTCAATTAAGTCCGGTACGGTAGTGAAACTCGATAGCCCCGTAACATTTAACAACGACCTTGAAGATGATACCTTCAAGTGCTTCAGTTACGGACGGGCTTGGGCAGTTAATCTGAAGATTTTCGTATCCGGAATTACCAAGGAGTATATTGCAAGTAAAGGTTTTAAGATTGTATCATAACAGATATGGTCTGTGTAAAAGGGAGTGGATAAGAGTGTATTGCTCTTTGAAGCTCCCTTTAATTTTTTATAAGGAGGAAGCAGAGATGATTAACACAATGGTATGTGAAAGCTGCACGAATATATTGAGTAACTTCAAAAAGGTTTGCAATAACTGTAACTTTATAAGGTGCTATGAGGACAGGTACGGGAACATATATTTCATACGCTCCGGTAATTTCATAAAAAAGTTTAAGGTGTTTTATGTAGATGCACGAACAAAAAAACAGCACGAATACGAAAAGGCTTTTTTTCATTTTTCTTTCGCTGAAGCTCAATCTGAACTGAACCAAATTGCAAGGGAAAGAAAGTGGAGAGTGTATGATGGTGTATCACCTGCAGACTGGAGCGTGGTTGTATGAAAATCCTAAGCTGTGGAGCGGGTATGCAGTCAACTGCACTGGCACTCATGAGCTGTGAGAATAAGATGAAAGGAATAATCCATAAGGAAGTCCCTATTTATGACGCTGTTATATTTTGTGATCTTGGACTTGAGCCATATTGGGTAAAGGACCAGGTGGAATTTATAAAAAAAGCATGCGACAACGCAGGCATTCCGTTTTATAAGCTTGACAGTAATCTTTATCAGGATTATATGGATAACTTCGGTAGAGGGCATGTGTCTTCAATACCGTTCTGGAGTGTAGATGAGAATGGGAAAAAAGCAAAGATGCGAAGACACTGCACGCTTGATTATAAAATAGCATTGATAGAGAGGTTCCTTAAATATAACCTGTTAGGATATCGGAAATATCAACGTCTCAGGGAAGTAGATATTCGGGCGCATGAGATGCATATAGGCTTTTCTTACGAAGAGAGAAAAAGAATGTCGCGGGATTATTCAAAACTTTTTATAAAGAAATATCCTTTGGTGGTTATGGAGTGGGAAAGAGCAGACAGTTATAGATATATACTTGAAGAGTGGGGACTTGATACAAAAGCGAGTGCCTGCAATTTCTGCCCGTTTCATAAAAACTACTTTTTCAGACATCTTAAGGATAATTCAAAAGAAGATTATGAAAAGACTGTAGCTTTTGACCGTATGATTGGAGACATGCAGCCTAACACAGCAATAAGGAGTAAAATTTATATTTCAAGGTCCAGAAAACGGATTGAGGATTTACTTCCCGAAGAGTGTAATGATGCAGAATACTTTGATTATAACGGAAAAGCTGTCTGGAATGGATTTTAAGGAGGAGTGTGAAGTGGACAATATAAAAGCCGAATACACATGGGATGAGCTTTATGAGCGTGCAATAGACTGTGCATGTATGTCTCCTGAACTCAGAGCAAAAGACCACGCAAGGTTCTTGCTGAGAGATATAATTTTAGAAGAGGTCGGATATGACATAGAAAAGTGCGAATGCCCAGAGGAGGAAATTGATACATTCCTTTGGAAAAGGGATAACGCCGTGTTATTTGATGAAAATGGATATCTTATACGAAAATAATGATTATACGGAGAAGGCTATATGCCTTCTCCGCAATTTGAAAGGTTGAATGATATGAGTAAATTAAGAGTTGTTGTTGATATTGACATTGATGATGAAAGATGTGCTGAGTTAGGTGTTACGGAAGAAACACTTGTAAAAAGTATTTGTGTTCTACCTGATGATGCTGTTGATGGCGTGTTGGTTTATCAGAACATTCCTGGACTTGACAATACAAGCGACATAATGCTTGGTTGTGGGAAAATACATTCTACAGAATTTATTCCAGATGAAAACTCCGGAAGAGAATAAGGGAGGATGTAGCTAATATGAAATACAGATTAAATGATAATTTCTTCGGTATAGATATGGAGAGTAAAATGATTCCGTATAGAAGAACAGTAAATAACGGGATTTACATTGAAAGTCAGGATTATACACTTCTTAAAGCAATTTGGGAAAATGAGTGTGACAGGACGGCAGAAGCAATAGACTGGCATCTTTTTAAAGATGGTTATTCTGTGCTCATAGATGATGATTACAACATCTACGGCTGCACGACGAAAACCACCGGATATGTTCAGTTGACTAAGCTGAAGTTACTTTGCGTACAAGGTACAAAGGATTATCGGACTTTAGTGGACAATCTGACCGTACAGCAGCTTGCTTACATAGAAAAGGCGCTGCAAAAGTATTCAGAAGGCGAGATTATCCTGAACGAGAACCGTGATGCAGATGGAAATATCAATTTTGAAAATATCGAGGTCTTGAATAAAGATGGTTCAGACTCAGAGTTTGCTGTTATCATAAAATGGTTCGAAGATTTTGAAAATACCGGATATATGATAGACTTTGTGAAAGAAAATTGCAAAGTAAATGAATAATATAAAACGATATATCGTGTTGAAAATCTTGACAACAACAATATATTGTGGTATAATATTTTCATAAATGAATTTGTGCGTGGGGTTCCCAGGACTTTTAAAATAAAGTCTCAGCATACTTGATGTCGTGTTTGTAACTAAAGCCAACAGTATAACTATGCCCATTTGGTCGTAGCCACTGTTGGCTTTTTTATTTTTATGCGGAAATCCGCACTTAATATTTGCAGAAATGATTAACTCGAAAAAGGAGTTATTTGTTTCTGCTTTTTTTATTGCTTAAAAGCAGGAAACTGCTTTTAATATATATTTTATTCCAGGAAAGGAGCGAAAGAAATGAATGAAAGTAAACCGAGGGGAGGTGTAGGTTATGGGACCTCAATTCCACGAGACGGGATACGGCAGAACATTTTTTCAGTCGCAGCTTCCCAATCTGATTAATGCACTTAACAGACTGGCAGAGGCAATTGAAAAACAAAATGAAAATGTAAAGGAGGAAAAGAAAAATGCTCAATCAGAAGATTGAAATGAGACTTCCGGATGACACGCTGCTCATTGCAGAAGCTAACGAAAAATCTGATTATCCCAGCATCAATATTTATCACCAGGATGTCACTGGAGATATGGATGAAGTAGTGTTTGCAGAGTACAATCCGGAAAAGAGAATTGGTCGCAGGCTTATGGCTGCAGCGTATCAGAATAATGATGATGACACAAGATACTTTGAATCGTTTCACTACGTGTTTAAGCCATCGTTTAATGAACTTCTTCAGTTATATAAGGAGTCCGAAAAAAGCGATGTGTTTAGAGTGATTCATGAAGATGATTTTATGGAAGTTATCAGAGAAAAGGATGGACTTGTAATCTATCGTGATTTTAGCTATGACAACGATAAACTCAAAAACCACATTGGTCATACCATTGTGCTTGCTGTATATGGCAAAGAACATGGAATTGAAAATGTTTCGATAGAGTGCGAGGATTGCAATGAGGTTATATATTCCACAGACAGACGAATACCTCTTTCTGATATTTATAAAATCAGGCAACCGCGAAGTATGCTTGATGTTATCAGCTTTGCCAAGGACACCAATAAGCTTCAGGGATATGGATGCATAGGCTATGCTGAGATTTCGTACGGATCTGCAGATATCTTTAATGTCAACTGGAATGTTAAGACAGCAGCACTTCAGAGTGAAAGGTTTGACGATGCCTTTGACGAGCTTGTTTACGATTATTTAAGATGTAATCTGCTTGAGAATCCATTCGTAATGGAGAAGCGGTGTGAAGAATCAGATGATATTCTTAAAATCTGGGACAACGAATATGCTGCCCAGATTGTATCCGATGAGTATACTTTCTTTGTACGCTTCATACCGAACGATGGCGATTCAAAAGCATATATCTTTGGATATGTAAACGAAATACTCTATACGCATCTGGAGCCTATGAAATTTCCTGCACCATCAAATATTGATTGCGAAGCGACAGTTTCATATGTCAAGCATCTTGAAAGTTATAAAAACCCAAGAATAACATATCTCGATGAGGTTGAAGATGAGTGCTGGAACTTGTTTAAAGCATATGCTACATATGTTGGAGTGGAATTTGGAGATGGTATTGATTTTTCTATTGCAAAAGAAATTTCAGAAAAGATTATGTCATTAGTGGAAAGAACTTTCGGAGTTGATTTTCCGCTGAGTAAAGGAGGTTAATTTATGGCAAGTTACACATGTGCCGTAAGAACAAATTATTTTCATGTAAAGGATGAAGAAGCATTCAGAACATTTGCTGAAAAGCTTTATTGTAACGAAGGCGATATTGAAGTCTGGGAGGATAAGGATAAGTCAGGGAAAACTGTCTTTGGCTTTGGATGTTGCAATACATTCTGCGGTATACATTCAGATTCTGCAAGCGCAGATAATCCTGATGATGCGTATGAGAGCTTTGTATGTGAGATTCAAAAGCTTATTGCCGAAGATGACGCAGTAATTATCTTTGAGATTGGCAGAGAAAAGCTGAATTATCTTAACGGACTTGCAACAGTTATAACAGCTAAGGAACAGAAGTATCTGGATATTTCAGACTTTGCGGTTGAAGAAGCAAGAAAAATGCTTAATAACAAAGAGTGGGACACCAACTCAAATTATTAAAGAATGATGGAGGAAAAATATAATGACACATTTAGAAAAAATGAAATATCTTGTAGATAAGCTGAATGAATACAGGGACGCTTATTACAACAGGAACGACTCAATTGTTTCAGACGAGGTATATGACAAGCTTTTTGACGAACTCAAGTATCTTGAAAAGGTAACCGGCGTGGTTCTCAGTAATTCGCCTACAAATACCGTTGGTTTTAAACCGGTAAACGATTTACCGACAGTTAAGCATCCGATTCAGCTTTTGTCTTTAGACAAGGAAACATCTCCTGAAGGCGTTATAAGATTCAAAAAAGATAAAAAACTGACTGCGATGCATAAGCTTGATGGTCTTACAGTAAGGCTGGATTATGAGAACGGAGAGCTTGTTCTTGCGGCAACCAGGGGAGACGGAGATGAAGGCGAGGGAATAACACATAATATCCCTGCTTTTATTGATGTGCCGAAGACTATTCCATTTAAGGAAAGACTTTCAGTTTGCGGTGAAGCATATATTTATACTTTCGATTTTGATAAGTTAAACATGGCGCTCCCTGAAGATAAAAGATATAGTACAGTCAGAAATCTTACAGCAGGCACAGTAAGAGCCTACGATCCGAAAATCTGCAAAAGCAGAAGTGTAAGATTTTCAGCATTCAAAGTGTTGGAGGGTATGGATGATATTAAATCCAAAACCGAACAGCTTAATTTGCTGGCTGATTATGGCTTTCATATTTGCGAAAGATTTGATATTCCGGATAACATTACGGCAGATGAGCTGATAAAAATGTTCAAAGGCATCAGAAACGATTGTATTTTAAGAGGTATTCCGATTGACGGTATTGTTGTCCAGTATGATGATGTCGAATACTCAAAATCCTGCGGGAAAACAGGTCATCACTATAAGGATGGTCTGGCTTTCAAGTTTGAAGATGAAAGAGTAGAAACAAGACTTAAGAAAATTGAGTGGACAACATCAAGAAGCGGATGTATAGCACCTGTTGGTATATTTGACACCATTGAGCTTGATGGATGTGCTGTTTCAAGAGCAACACTTCATAACATCTCATTTATTAAGAAAATGAATCTTAATATTGGGGACAGGATTAAGGTGTCTAAACGACATATGATTATTCCTGCAATTGAGGAAAATGTTGATATGGATGGAAATCTGGTAAAGATTCCAGACAGATGCCCGCAATGCGGAGCACCAACTGTTATTAAAATGACGAAGAACAATAAAACAGGTCAGGAGGTTGAACGACTCTTCTGTACCAATAAGGAATGCGGTAGCTCCATAATCAAGAGATTTGTTCACTTTTCAGATAAGGATTCGATGGATATTGAGGGTTTGGCTGAAGGTACAATTGTTAAACTTCTTGAGAATAATTTTGTTTCTGACTTTGCAGATTTATATGAGCTTGCTAAGCACAAAGACGAAATTATTAAGATGGAGGGTTTTGGCGAAAAATCCTATGATAAACTTATCGGCGCTATTGAAGTAAGCAGCTATGTTACTTTAAACAAGTTTTTAAGAGCAGTGGATATTCCTCTTCTTGGCAGACATGCATCAAAAACTATCAGCAATCATTTTGGAGGAGATATATCAGCTTTCGAGGATGCTGTCTTTGGTGATGAACCATTTGATTTCAGGACCTTGGAAGGCATTGGAGAAGTACTTCACCAGAATATTTATGAATGGTTTTATGATGACGAAAATCTTGCTCTGTGGAGAAAACTTACCGACAAGTTGACATTTATTCAGCCGGAAGAAAGTGAAGGAAAGGAGACAGATGGTATGCTTAAAGGAAAAACAGTTGTTGTCACAGGTGTAGTTGAAGGTTACACAAGAAGCGAAGCTGATGAGCTTGTTACCAAAAACGGTGGCACAGCAGCAAGCAGTGTAACAAAGAATACGGATATACTTGTAATTGGTGAAAAGCCCGGTGGCTCAAAGCTTAAAAAGGCTGAAGCACTTGGCACCAAAACCATGACAGCAGACGAATTTAAGAAAATGCTTGGTATTAACTGAGAAATAAGGCGAAGGCGGAGGAATGTGATATGAAAATTATATTGTATCAGATTATTCCTGAACTCGACTCAAAGCGTCTGATGTATAACTGCCTTGAATGCATAATGAAATCTTGCGGGGATAAATTCCCCACAGAGATTTACGAGCTTGTGTTTTCGGGTGATGTTGAAGCAAAATCCTTTGATGATGTGTGGCGTATTTTTAATACTAGTCTACCTGACGGATATAAAG
>JAEIGA010015871.1_pt1 | contig 11465 bp, 8 predicted proteins | sample 9270691 | NCBI WGS metagenome assembly JAEIGA01 (sample SAMN17057246, study PRJNA624740) | gut metagenome | biome: biome; isolation source: fecal sample | host: Bos grunniens | place: China: Xizang | collected 2019
ACTTACAAGGACCTTATGAAGATCAAGGACAATCCGATTGCATCGAAGGACAACAAGGGCCGTCTTCTTGTGGCTGCTGCCGTAGGTGTGAACTCAGAGACTATCGAGCGCATTGAGATGCTCGTAGGCGCTGGTGCAGACGCAGTGGTTGTCGATACAGCACACGGTCACTCTCAGGGCGTTCTTGACGTGATCAAGAGAGCGTGTGAGGCTCTTCCTGAAGTTCAGATCGTTGCAGGTAACGTAGCTACAGCAGAAGGTGCAAAGGCACTCGCTGATGCTGGTGTAAGCGCAGTAAAGGTCGGTATCGGACCAGGATCTATCTGTACGACACGTGTCATCGCCGGAGTCGGTATGCCTCAGCTTTCAGCAGTGATGATGGCGTCAGAGGCTCTTAAGGGCACAGGCGTTCCAGTGATTGCTGACGGTGGTATCCGTTACTCAGGTGACGTTGTCAAGGCTCTCGCAGCAGGTGCAAGCACAATCATGGCAGGCTCACTCTTCGCTGGAGTTGAGGAGTCACCAGGAGAGACAATCATCCTTAACGGACGTAAATATAAGTCATACCGCGGAATGGGTTCGCTCGAGGCAATGCAGCAGGGTTCAAAGGACCGCTACTTCCAGGATATGGAGGCAGACATCAAGAAGCTCGTGCCAGAAGGAATCGTAGCGCAGGTTCCTTACAAGGGAACTCTTAACGAGGTTGTTTATCAGCTCGTAGGTGGTCTCCGTGCAGGTATGGGTTACTGCGGTGCTCCTAACATCGAGAAGCTCCGTGAGGCTAAGTTCGTACGTATCACTAACGCAGGTTACCTCGAGGGCCATCCACACGATGTGACAATCACACGTGAGGCTCCGAACTACTCAAGATAACATTCTGCTGATGAGGCGGATAGCAAATATATTGATGATTTTTGGGATCGTCTTGCCGATGTTGACATCGTGCAAGGCGATTTCGGAGTTTTTTGATAGTGGAGAAGTTGTAGCGGAAGCAGGTTCGGCCAAACTTAAAAGAGCGGATCTTGATATGGTCATTCCGAGCGGCATCAGCCCAGAGGATAGTGCAAGACTTGCAAAGCAGTTCATCAATACTTGGGCTCTTGACCAGATATTTCTCGAGAGAGCTGAGCAGCAGCTTTCGAAGGCCGAGATGGACGTGACAAAGGAGCTTGAAGCCTATAGGAGGTCGCTTTTGAAGTTCCGCTACGAGCAACTGTACATTAATGAGCGAATCGATACTTCAGTCACTGACGACGAGGTACAGGAGTATTACGAGACCCATAAGGACAGGTTTGTCCTTCAGCGTCCGGTCGTAAAAGCAAGGTTCATAAGTATAGCCTCTGACTCTCCGGTCTTGAAGACTATAAAGAAAAAGATGTCATCTGACGAGGCGGAAGATATTCTGGAGGCGGATAGTCTGGCATTTTCTTCAGCATACAGGTTTGCGACATGGAATAATGCATGGATCGATGCGTCTACGCTTGCAAGGGAATTCGGACAGGAGTCAGCATCGGTTCTCGCGTCGATGAAAGCAGGATGGATTGAAAGGACTGATACTTCCGGTATTTCCGACATTGCATATATATCGGAAATAACTCCTAAGGGATCGATGTCTCCAATAGAATATAGTACTCCTTTCATCAAAGACATGATAATAAGTGCACGTAAGCAGTCTCTGATCACATCTTTGGAACGTGATTTGCTTGAAGACGCGCGCGTTAACGGACAATTTGTAATTATAGAATGATATGAAGATTCTCTGGATCAAGAGACTGGCTACAGCCGTGGTCTTAGCGGCCGCTGCCCTTACCGCATCTGCGCAGAAATATTCTGACGGCCTTATCGACAAGACTATCGCGATAGTTGGAAATGAGGTCATCATGCTTTCTGACCTTGAGGAAGAAGTTGCTATGATGAAGGCTTACGGAATGATGTCTGACAAGAAGGGCAGGTGTGAGATTCTCGAGGAGATGATGGCTACCAAGCTGTTCCTTATGCAGGCGAGACTTGACTCCCTTGCAGTCAACAATGACATGGTGGAGGGAGAACTCAACAGCAGGCTTGATATGCTCAAGACAAACCTTGGTGGTGAGGATGCGCTTGTGAAGCAGTTCGGCAAGCCTATCTACAAGCTCCGTCAGGAGTGGAAGGCTGCCATTGAGGATCAGAACCTCACCCAGCAGATGCAGCAGCAGATAGCTTCCGGAGTTCCGGAGCTTACTCCATATGATGTGCAGCAGTACATCGCGAGGACAGATCCGGAAGATCTTCCGATGGTACCGGTGATGTATCAGCTCAGCCAGATATGCATTTACCCTGATCGTGAAGCTGCCAATATCGCTGTAAAGGAGCGCCTGCTCTCGATTCGCGAGCGTATCATCAATGGTGAGCGCTTCTCGACTTTGGCTCGTCTGTATTCTCAGGATCCGGGTTCTGCAAGAAAGGGAGGAGAGCTTGGTATGGCTTCCAAGTCCATTTTCTGGCCAGCATTCTCTGATGCTGCCATGTCTCTTAAGCCTGGTGTAGTATCCCAGATCGTCGAGACTCCGGATGGATTCCATCTGATAGAGGTCATTGAGAAGAATGGCGACATGTTCAATGCGCGTCATATCCTTCTCAAACCGGAATATACGTCAGAGGACAGACAGAAAGGTTTCCATGTGCTTGACAGTCTTAGGACAGAGCTTGCAAATGAGGCTGTAACATTCGAGCTTGCGGCAAGATTTTATTCAGAGGATCCGGCAACAAGAACCAATGGCGGTCAGATGGCGGATCCTAACACAGGATCATCATATTTCGAGATCGATCAGCTGAAACCTCAGGACTATGCTGCTATTGCAGGTCTTAAGGAGGGTGAGATTTCAGAGCCTTTCGAGTCGCTTGACAACGAAGGACGTGACGGAAATCTGGTATATAAGATCATCAGAGTTGACAAGATAATACCAGCTCATCCAGCGACCTTCAACCATGACTATACTTTGCTTTTGGAGCAGGCAAGATCTGAGCTCCAGACAAAGGCCATTAATGATTTCATTGATTCGAAAATCAGCACTACTTATATTGTGATCGACCCTCTCTTCGGCGACTGCGATTTCGAGCGTGAGGGTTGGAGCGAGAAAATTCGCAAATAACATTTCCTTAGCCTATGAAATTCCTCAAGAACCTTATATTGCCTATTCTCGTCGTTCTGGCGGGCTTTTCCGGCATGTCCAGAGCCCAGGGACAGAGGGGGAATGGTGGTTCGGAGGAAACAAAGGATAGTCTTGTGGTCCTGCTGAGCTCCAAGTCTGCCAAGATGGTAGATATTGCTGGAGCAAGCTATAGAAAGATCATAGGACCTGCAAGATTTCTCCATAACGGAACATATCTGCTGTGTGATACCGCTCTCTGGAATGTCGAGACCAAGAAGATCGAGGCATGGGGCAATGTCAGCATCCTTCAGGAGGAGACAGTCCTTACCAGTGACAAACTCACCTATTTCATAGATATGGACCTGGCCGAGTTCCGAGGTTCAATCGTACAGCTTACCGATAAGGACCACAATACATTGAGAACCAGATATCTGGACTATAATACCAAAGACTCGGTGGCGGTCTTCCAGAGAGGTGGTGCGATGAGAGATAAGGACGGTCAGATAATTGAAAGCCGTAATGGTACATATGATTCCAAGACCAAGACATTTACATTTACCGATGACGTGAATATGTTTACGGATTCGATATTTGTGAAGACCAGGTCTCTTGTATATCAGTCAGACCTTGATCTCGCTACTTTCGGTTCGGCAACTGATGTCTGGAAGGACGAGAACATGCTTTCGTCCAACATGGGCTGGTATGATAGAGGTAGGGAAGTCTTCTTCTTTGCCGATTGCGTGCATGTGATGTCTGAGGATCAGGAAGGATGGAGTGACACGCTGTATTTTTACAGGAACACATCCGATGTGGAGATGCTTGGCAATGCGCAGGTTACAGATACGACACGTAATGTCTTCGGTCTTGCCGGCAGAATCCATTATGTGGACTCTCTTGCCAAGGTGACGATGACCCGTAAGCCTGCGGTGATATCCCAGACAACCGAGGAGGACGGAAGCACCGATACATTGTATCTTGGTGCGGAAAGGCTTGTCTACTATACAGTAAAGATGTGCGATGTGGACAGTCTGGCCGTTGTCGATGCTGCCAAGAGGATTGAGACCATGAATGTGGATCCTGTAGGCGAATATCGTAAGAAAGCTGCAGAGGAAGCAGCCAGGGCTGCGGAAGAAGCTGCTAAGAATGATCCTAATTACAGACCGGAAGGAGCTCCTCAGGGGGGCAAGAAGCCAGCGGGTCCACCTCAGGGAGCCCAGCAGGCTGCTCCGCCACAAGGCGGAAGACAGCCGGCCGGTGCGCCTGGAAGATCTGTAGAAGCGTCACCATTATCCGGAGGTCCGGTAAAACCATCTTCGGATTCATTTTCATTTGCATCTGATTCGTTATCACATGCCTCAGATTCATTGACTTTGGCATCGGATTCATTATCGGTGTTTTCAGATTCGATTTCCATTGCCGATACAGTTATTGTCGAGGAGCCGAAGGATACGACAAAGATAGGATTCCTGGAAGCGGTCAGAAATGTCAGGGTATATAAGAAGAGCATGCAGATAGTCTGTGATTCACTTCTTTATTCCGATCTTGACTCGCTCGGTCGTCTTTTCGTCCAGCCTGTAATATGGCAGGACATCACCAGACAGTACTCTGCCGACAGTATCAGCGTCATGGTCAAGGACGGTGGTATGGAAAAGGCCAGCCTTATGGCGAATGCCTTCATCCATATCCAGGAGGATTCAACCCATTACGACCAGATAAAGGGAACGGAAATGCTTGCGTTCTTCGATGATAAGGGAACATTGACACGATTCGACGTGCTGGGAGGTGCATCTGCACTGTTCTACATAGAAGAGAACGGAGTCTATGCAACAGTAAACAAACCGGAGTCGAAGATGCTCTCCGCAACATTCCTTGACGGCAATATCCAGAAGATATATTATTACGACCAGGCAAAGAACGATGCATATCCGATAGTTCAGCTTTCTGGGGATGATCAGAGACTCAAAGGTTTCGACTGGCAGTCGGAAAAGCGTCCTGCTGACCGTAATGCCGTTACTCCGCTTTCGCTTCGTCCGTCAGAGCGTCGCGCATATGAAGCCCGTCCGCATGCCAAGTTCATCCAGACCAACATATACTTCCCTGGCTATATAGATGACGTGTATCGTCAGATGGAGGTGCGTGATTCTCTACAGAAGGTACGTGCTCGTGACCGTCAGTTAGCGAAGTCTAGAGAAATCGAGCGTAATCGTCTCGATAGTCTGGCGCGTCTGGATAGTCTCGTTCTTGCGGATTCTCTTGCAAGAATGGATAGCCTTGCGACAGTGGATTCGTTAGCAAAGGTCCATGTGGCCGACTCGCTCGCGACAGTTGATTCGCTCGCGCATGCTGCCGATTCGCTCGCAGCTGCTGATACTGCAGCAGTCGTACTTACTCCAGAGCAGATCAAAGCAGCAGAGAAGGCAGCGAAGAAAGAAGCTGCAGAAAAGGCCAAGGCTGCGAAGAAGGCTGCAAGGGCAGCAAAGAAGAAAGCAAAACAGGAGGCCCTGGAGGCCAAGTGGGCCGAACTCGATAAACGAGATGCTGACAAGGCTGCGGCTAAGGCTGCCAAGAAGCTTGCCAAGGAGCGCAAGCGTAAGCGCAGAGCTCTGGAAGGTCAAGCCCAGCAGCAGAGAAGGGATCTCGAAACATTAGAGAAATATCGTTTGAAGTACGAGGCAAGGAAAGCCAGAAAGTCTCGTTCTAATTAATTCCATATGATAATACATCCAGCGGAAAGGACACAGTCCGTCCAGGAATATTACTTCTCGAGGAAACTCAAGGAGATAGCCCTCATTAATTCACAGAAGGCTGCAGCAGGGGAGGATCCGGTGATCAACCTCGGCATCGGCTCGCCTGACGGCATGCCTCCTCAGGAGGCCATTGAAGCATTGACATCTGCAGCCGTTCAGCCAGGCAATCATGCTTACCAGAGCTATGTAGGACTGCCGGAACTCAGACAGACGTTTGCTGAGTGGTATGCCCGCTGGTATGGTGTAAAGCTTGATCCTACAAAGGAAATCCAGCCTCTGGTGGGTTCTAAAGAGGGTATACTGCTTATCTCTTTAGCATTTTTGAACAAAGGAGACAAGGTTCTTGTTCCTGATCCGGGCTATCCTACATATTCGTCAGCATCTAAACTCGTAGAAGCGGAGATCGTGACTTATGATCTTAAGGTGGAGAACGGGTGGCAGCCGGATTTTGAGGCGCTGGAGAATATGGACCTGAGCGGAGTCAAGATCATGTGGACCAATTATCCCGGCATGCCGACAGGAGCGCCGGCAACCGAGGAGCTTTATGCGAAGCTGGTAGATTTCGGAAAACGTCACGGTATAATGATCTGTAATGACAATCCTTACAGTTTCATCCTGAACGATAATCCGCTATCTATTCTTGCACAACCAGGTGCAAAGGATTGCTGTCTGGAGCTCAATTCGCTCAGTAAGGCCCACAATATGGCTGGATGGCGCGTGGGAATGGTCGCTGCAGAGGCAGACGTGATTGAGCAGATACTCAAGGTCAAGAGCCAGATGGACTCCGGCATGTTCAAACCGCTCCAGCTCGCAGCTGTCGAGGCTTTGAAGCAGGGTCCGGAATGGTTCGCTCAGCTGAATGAGGAATACGCTCGCCGCAGAGTGCTCGCAGGAGAGATCTTTGACCTTCTTGGAGTGGAGTATGACCACAAATCCGCCGGTATGTTCCTTTGGGGCAAGGTGCCTTCAGGAAAGGGTGAGACCCTCGCGGACAAGATATTATATGAAGCAGGAGTGTTCATAACCCCGGGTTTCATCTTTGGCAAGAACGGAGAAGACTACATCCGCATCTCTCTCTGCGCCAAGCCGGAAGTGTTGGGAACTGCAGCAGAGAGGATACGTCAGATCTTCGAAGAAGACCGTTTCGCGTAACAGATTGAATGCTAATCATTTATGCGTGTGTCCTGCATGGAAAGGAAGGCAGGATATAAAGCTAAATTGTTAATATATAGGGATATACGATGATCGTAGGTATAATAGGACTGGGACTTATCGGAGGCTCCATGGCCATAGACCTTAAGCGCAGAGGCTTTGCGCAGCAGGTTTTGGGCGTGGAGGCTGAGCCTGTCAATGCCGCTGCTGCGCTGAGCATAGGCCTGGCTGACGAGGTGGTGGACCTGAAGGAGTGTGTGGATAGGAGTGACCTGATAGTCGTAGCTGTTCCGGTAGGAACTGCCCAGGCCCTCTTGCCTGTGATTCTTGATATGATGCCAGAAGGATCGGATAAAGTGGTGATGGATGTCTGCTCGACAAAGGAGCAGCTCGTAAGGAGCGTGGAGAGCCATCCCGCGAGAGCGCATTATGTGGCAAGTCACCCGATGGCAGGTACGGAATACAGCGGACCTTGGGCCGCAATGTCTGGAATGTATGACGGACATGCATGCATAATCTGTGATGCTGAAAAATCATACCCGGAGGCGGTCAGCAAGGTTGAGGCTCTGTATGATGCCTTGAACATGAGGGTGATCTGCATGGATTCGTCTAGCCATGATCTCCATACGGCATACGTATCCCACATCTCCCATGTGACTTCGTTCGCCCTGGCGCTGACTGTATTGGAGAAGGAAAGAGATGAGAAGCATATATTTGACCTGGCATCAGGAGGATTCTCTTCCACCGTGCGTCTTGCAAAGAGTAGCCCTGACATGTGGACGCCGATCCTCACTCAGAATAAGGAGAATGTTCTCCATGTGATGGATACATATATAGAAAAGATGAATGCCTTCAGACAGGCGGTGGCCGAAGGTGATGAGGACGCGATCCGCAGCCTGATAGAGGACGCGAACCGCATCCGCAGGATCATCAGATAATAAACAGAATATAGAACTTGACAGATATGGCAAAGGAGTTGGACTTGATTCCCCTCTACGACTGGGGAATGTTTACAGAGCCGAGACCGAGCGTGGTAGCCGGTCCGTGCAGTGCTGAGACAGAAGATCAGGTTATGGAGACAGCAAAGGGTCTTCGTGATATGGGTATAAATGTATACCGTGCAGGAATATGGAAGCCGAGGACTCATCCGGGCTCATTCGAGGGTGTGGGCTCAGAGGGTCTCAGATGGATGCAGAGGGCAAAGAGAGAGTACGGTCTGAAGATCGCGACTGAAGTCGCGAGTGAGAAGCACGTTTTCGAGTGTCTGAAGTTCGGTGTGGATCTGGTGTGGCTTGGTGCAAGAACGACGGCTAACCCGTTCCTGGTACAGGAGATCGCTGATGCGCTGAAGGATACTGACATTCCGGTGCTTGTAAAGAACCCTGTAAATCCTGACCTCGATCTGTGGATCGGCGCGTTGGAACGTCTGAATCGTGCAGGCATAAAGAAATTGGGTATCATCCATAGAGGATTCTCTACATTCGACAAGATCAACTACAGGAATGACCCGCAGTGGCAGGTCGCTATCGAGCTCCGTAACCGCTATCCTGAACTTCCTTTCTTTGTTGACCCAAGCCATATGGCCGGTTGCAAGGACTATATCCGTGAGATCAGCCAGAGGTCGCTGGACCTCGGATTCGAGGGGCTCATGATCGAGTCGCACTGCAACCCTTCCGTCGCCTTGAGCGACGCGAAGCAGCAGCTCACCCCTGGCGAACTGAGCGATCTTCTCTACAAGCAGATCAAGGTAAAGGATAAGGATTCAGATTCTCCGGAGTGGAAGGAGAACATCGATCAGCTCCGCGCGAAGATCGATATCATCGACGAGAATATCCTCTATGCTCTCGGTTCAAGAATGAAGATCAGCCGCCAGATCGGAGAGATCAAGAGGAACAGCAATATCGCCATCCTCCAGACAAACCGATGGGACAAGGTGTTGGCAAAGGTGATTGCCAAGGGTGAGGAGTATGGCTTGCCGGAAGACTTCATCAAGACAGTCTTCAACGCCATACATGAGGTGTCGGTAGAGGTACAGAATGAAATAATCTCGGGTAAATAGTAAAAGAGCTTCTGAACTAATTCAGAAGCTCTTTCAGTATAATTCTAAATTTCTCTTTGTCCTCAGGACGAAGGAAATCTGTCTTGATCGGAGCATAGAACAATCTCTGCTTCAGAGATTCAGGGACTGCTTTGGAGTCGCGTACTCGCTGGCAGTCTTTTTCCGTTGTCATGATCACCGAAGTGGGGAATGCATCGCCGGCGTTCCTTATGGACATGATGTCACTGCGTGTGAACTTATGGTGGTCAGGGAAGTTGAAGTGCTTCACGATCTTGTATGTTCCGCAGAGGAATCTTGCCAAAGGCGCGTCGTTGGCTATTCCGGTAAAGAGGATGAGCCTCTGCGCATACAGGTAGCGAGGGTCTCCCTCCGGGAATATCGCCTGCGGCGTATCGTATGTTATTGTAGTGAAGAACAGATTCTGCTTCTTGCCGTTCTTTCTTGTGCCTACGCATTCTGCGGCGTCGTATCCGTTAAGTCCGAGCGCCTGTGCCCAATTGCTCTTCTCCCATCCGTCCATATGCTTAGGACACTTGGATACAATCACGATGTCTGCAGCCGCAATCCTCTCAGGAAGGTCGCGGAGCTTACCCAGCGGCATGAGATGATCCTTGAATATAGGCCTGCTGTAATCCACTAACACGATGTTTACGCCTGCCTTCACCTTTCTGTGCTGGAATGCGTCATCGAGAAGTATCAGGTCTGCCTTAGGGAAGTCCTTGTGTATGCACTTTCTTCCTTTCTTCGAAGTCTTTACTGTTTCAGGAGCAGTCAGGAACATACATCCTTCTTTGCGTGAACTGTCCACAGCTACAGTAACCTGAGGGAACTTCTTCTTTATCTGGAGCGGCTCGTCACCGTAGTCCAGGGCTCTTCCGTCAGCGACAACCTGCTGGAATCCCTTTGTTCTGCGTTTGTATCCGCGCGACAGCACGGCAATGTTCTTTCCGTACCACTGCTCGTCTTCAAGCAGAGTGCGCACGAGCATCTCGGTGTGCGGAGTCTTGCCCGTTCCGCCTACCGTGATGTTGCCGATGCATATTGAAGGGACCTCGGGCTCATATATCTTGCGTAGCCCGTTGTCAAAAAGCATGTGTCTGACCTTCAGCGTCAGCCAATATGGAAATAATAATATCTTGTCCATCCTATACATTATATACATTACCCGCCAGCGGCGCCTCATTCTCTCCCCAGCGTCCGGCAATATAGTCCAGTGTCGCCATCAGTTCCGCAGGGTCATTCAATGTTACCAGCTTCAGTCTTGTCTCCTTGAAATCAGGCAGCCCCTTGAAGTAGCATGACAGGTGTCTTCTCATCTCCAGGATTCCCACGCGGTCTCCCTTGATCTCGATCGACTTCGCCAGATGTCTCTTTGCCAGAGCCACTCTGTCGATCACGCTCATCTGCGGCATCAGCTCACCGGTCTGGAGATAATGCTTGATTTCCTGGAAAATCCATGGGTGTCCGTAAGTCGCGCGTCCGATCATGATCGCGTCCACTCCGTAGCGGTCGAAATACTCCTTAGCCTTCTGCGGCGAGTTGATGTCGCCATTACCTATGATAGGTATATGCATGCGAGGGTTTTCCTTGACCTTTCCGATCAGTGTCCAGTCCGCTTCTCCTGTGTACATCTGGCAGCGTGTGCGTCCGTGGATGGTCAGTGCCTGGATACCCACGTCCTGCAGTCTCTCGGCCAGTTCCACGATGATCTTCGAATCCTCATCCCATCCCAAGCGTGTCTTGACGGTCACAGGAAGCTTCACTGCCTCTACAACCTGGCGGGTGATCTCTACCATCTTATCCGGTTCACGCATCATGCCCGAGCCGGCACCGCGACGAGCGATCTTGTTGACCGGGCATCCGAAGTTGATGTCCACAAGGTCTGCACCATGGCCTCCTGCAATCTCTGCGGCCTGCTCCGCCATCTTGGCTGCATCCACCATCGCCTCAGGTATGTTTCCGTAAATCTGGATTCCGATAGGGGCTTCGTAATCATATGTAACGAGCTTCTCGAGGGATTTTCGTGCATCGCGGATCAGTCCGTCTGACGAGATGAACTCCGTGTACATCATGTCTGCACCGAACTCCTTGCATATGAAACGGAAGGATGCGTCGGTCACATCCTCCATAGGCGCCAGAAACAGCGGCCTGTCTCCCAATTCTATATTACCTATATTCATAATCAATCTGCAAAATTAGCAGAAATTTTGTAGATTTGCGAAGATAAATTCATACGACATGGCAAAGATATCTACAATAGGTCTGCTCACCTCAGGAGGTGATGCTCCCGGAATGAACGCGGCAATCAGAGCCGTCACACGTGCGGCCATCTATAACGGATGGAAAGTAAAGGGAATCTACCGTGGCTGGGAAGGC
>JAEIGA010015872.1_pt1 | contig 11465 bp, 30 predicted proteins | sample 9270691 | NCBI WGS metagenome assembly JAEIGA01 (sample SAMN17057246, study PRJNA624740) | gut metagenome | biome: biome; isolation source: fecal sample | host: Bos grunniens | place: China: Xizang | collected 2019
AATCTCCTCCAATTCTATTCCATATTTATATTCAAACAATTTTTTCTTTAACCTATAAACCTTATCTTTTGCTGTGTATGGGCTTTTTACATCAACCACGTGCAATTTATTATCTTCTGTTGTAATGTACGTGAAATCGGATTTATAGGTTATCTGTCGCCTTGTTTTGTTTCCTATTTTAAATTTATCCTGGAGCACGTATTCTTTTTGTAGCTCTAGGTTTTTTATTTTTCCTTCTTTTTCTAATTCTTTTAACTTTAAAAAGAATTCTCCTTCTTTTTTTGAATAAAAAGTAATTCCTTCTATAACTACTTTTTTTGAAAAAAACTTGCTCCTTATCTCACCTACTTTATTCTTTTATGTTTACTTTTCCTTTTTGTATTTCTATTTCATCATTAAGATTATCTAATCTATGGTCTATCAACCAATAGAATTCAAATTGACTATCTTTTTTATACATAAAGTAATTTGTCATGCCTTTTTCTTCTGCTAGTTCACCATAATCTCCATTGTAATATATCTCCTTTGGTAGTTCTTCACCTTTACTGATTTTATTCACTATGTCTATTACTTTGATTTTCCTTTAGCTTAACCTTCCTTAACTTAACTTCACTTACTCTGTTGTCGTAAGTTCTTAATATTCCTTCCATTTCTTCTAATTGTTTTATTAAATAACTTTTGTTATCTAATTCATCGTTTGTCTTAATTATGAGTTCGTACTGGTCTTTTTCTTGCATTTTTCTCCCCCTTCCGATATTTCGTATTCTTCTTCTGTATCTATAAAAATAATTCTGTTATTCCTTAAATTAACAATCTGTAGTCTTAATTCTTCATTCTCTTTTAATACTTCTTTTAGTCTTTCTTCTAATCTATTTGCTCTTGCTACTTGTATTTCATAATCTTGTCTTAATATGTTTATATCTGTCATTCTTTATTCTCCTTGTCTAATATATCTAAAATTGGTGTAATTGCGTAAACTGGTAAATCACTCCCACTAACATTTCCACCATTTTTAATATTCCATTCTGTTATTAATTCTGTCATTATATATTCTCTAACTTCTTTTATGATAGAGTGTAGTCTTTCTATTTCTTTTTTTTTTTGTACCATTATTTCACTTTGTTTTAATTCATCATCTATCTCATCATTTAATTGTTCTTTTAGTCTTTCTATTTCATTGTGTAACTTTAAAATCGTATCTTTTGATAATTGACTATCTGTATCTTCATACTCTGCTATATCTTTTACTATCACTATTTATCAACTCCTTTTAGTTCTTGTAATTTATCTAAAGCATTGTCATAAGCACCAATTAAAAGAGTATAATGGTTGTATTCTTCTCCATAAGGTTTTATTCCTTTTTTCGGATTTTGTATATCTTCTAATCTTTTTATTTCACTTCTTAACCATTTTTCTAACTCATTTATGATATTAATAGCCTTTTTCCATTCTTCAAAAGTAGTTCTATGTTCTTCTTCATATTTTTCACATAAATCTCTTAATCTTTCATTTTCATCTAGCAATTCTCCAACTCTTTTTTCTAATTGATAATTTAATTCTTCGTATTCTTCTAACATTATTCATTCACCCCCCCATTGTTTCGTTACTTTTAGTTCCTCAATTTCAAAATAGACTCTTCCTATATTTTCCCACTCAAAAACAAATACAGGAATCAGTCTTTTTTTATTTCTTAAACCTATTTTTTGTATATATTTAACAATGTTTTGTATAGTAAAGTCTTCTAAATTATTAATGTCATAATGAGTTTCAACATAATCAAGTCGCTTCCACCTCTTATGCCCTAATTCACCCAATGTAATTATTAAACCTTTTTTAGCCATTTTTATTGCTATATCAAAACAATCATAAGCACTCCCAAATGGATCCAAATCAATTAAATCGTATTTCTTCCCCTCATAATATAACTTGCAAATTAGTTTGAATGCGTCCTCATTATAATCTGCTAAGATATTTTTATTAATATCATTTGTCGTTGTTTTATAATCTTTATAAATATCGTTTTCTCCACAATATAGATCCAAAACCGTTTTAGGTTTTATCTTATTCAAAAACATATAGTTATATTTTACTTTTTCCTGGTAATGCTTTTTATTATACGTTCCATCTTTTTTGGTTAATCTTTTTGCTTTTATACTAACCGATACTTCGCTTCTGTTTAAACTTGTTGCAATATCTTTTATTGAATAACCTTTTTTTAATAGTTCATTCATCCAGGTTATTTCCTTTTCGGTCCATTTTCTAGGTGAGGTTTTTGTATAACCACAATTCTTATTAAACCCACCTTTAAATTCGTTAGGCATAATTGGAACGTCATTCATTACTAATTCACTTCCTTTAATTCTTTTGTCTTTATCATTAATCTAGCAGTTAATATCCCTAGTTCTGTTAATTTCGGTTCTTTACTAAACATTTTTCTATTACTTAAGTAAGCAGTTTCTTTTCTTGATATTTTTTTTAGATTATCTTTACTAAAATCGCTCTTATCTTGATTTAAAAACACAATGTATTCATCATCTTTTAATTTGCAATTATGATATTTTTCATACATTATTCTTGCTTTCCTTTTCCATATATCAGGTTGAGCTACTTTTACAAACACACCTTCACTTGTCATTTTTTCGGTGCCTATTGGATATTGCAACACATTTCTTTTGTTGTGTTCTTTATAATCTAAATATCTTTCTTTAATATGATGCTTATTCAAGTATCTTCTCAAAATATCGGTTGATATTTCTAAATTAAATTTATCTTGTAATAGTAATACAAACTCTTTTTTTGTATATTTGCTTACATTTTCCCTAACAAAATTTTCAAATTCCTTTGTGTATTTATTCCTCATTGTTTATCACATCATTAATTTTATTTCTAACACCGTTTTTACTTTCTTCTACTCTAATAATTAAATTGCAACTCTTAATATATGTGTTTGCTATTTGTGAAACTGCGTTGCTTCTTGCAACTTCCTCACTTATATTATTTTTTGCTTCATCTAATCTTTCTAAGTTGTTCATTAATCTTTCTTGTATTATTTTTATATCCTTTTCCATGTTTATTCACTCCTTATTTTTCTGTTAATTCTTTTATTTTTTTTAAAATATCTCCATATACAAAATAACTCTGTAATGCAGAATCTTTTTCATCCTCATCCTCACTACTTTTATAAAGTTTGCAGGATTCTTTTCTTTTCTCTTCTAACCATTCTTCTAATTCGGTTATGATATTTTTGTTTTTAGCATTGTAACAAACCATATATTTTCTATCCTTTACGTATATTGAACCATTCTTCATTTAAATTCCACCATTCATAATAAAGCTTAATATTATCCCAAAAACTAAAAGGATAATTCCTAATAAAACTAAAGTGTAATATAGTTTACTCACATTAAATCTTCTCCATAAAAACTATTTTGAATTCCATAAGAGCCTTGTCTATATATCATTCTGCAAAAATCGTGAATCTTCATTAGCATCTTAAACTTTTGATAACAATAGTTTGTAAATTCGCTTTTAGTTATTTCTAACTCTTTTGAATATCTAACACTATTCACCATTATTTCGTTCCATCTATCTGCCATTACTAAAGCAGATTGGCTTAGCTTATAAGCTGTTGTGAAATCACTACTTTCTAGCACTTTGAAGTCTTTTATTAAATCCTCATAACACTTAATATCTTCATTTAATTCTTTCATTTTTTGATTGTTATAGTTCTATTTCTATTGAAGATATAGTCTATATACCCTTTCCTTTTTAGTATCTTTAAATAAGCATGAATTGTACCAGTACTTTTTAATCCAACTATTTCACATAGTTCTCTAATAGTAGGACTAAATCCATATTTGCTTATGTAGTATTTTATAGCTTCATATATAAATTTTTGTTTTTCAGTTAAATCTTCCATATTTCACCTCTTAGAAGGGCAAGTCATCAGGATTAATTTCTATTTGATGACTTACTTTAGTTTTTATATGTTCCCCTAGTTCTTCTAATGGATCTGTTGTTGTTGGCTTTACTACCATTGGGCTTGGCTCGTTCTTTGGTGCAGGTCTTACATCTGTAACAACTAGCTTAAATTCTGCCGAACCATCTTTCTTTTCATAAGTTGATAAGAACCCATCTACTTCGTATAAACCATACTCAAGTTCTGTTCCTCTTGGGAGTTGTATTGATAAATACTTCTCGGTATGCTTTCCGTTATAATCGTTCTGTACTTTTGTGTAATATCCATTACCATCTCTACTCTTGCTTATTAGTAATTTCATAATATATCCTCCAAAGTTAATAGGTTAAATACTTTTTCACAATCTTCAAATGATATAGAAGAATGTAAAAGTGTATCTTTTACTCTCTCTTCTATGTATTCTTTTGTATTTAATCTAGCTTTTAAGTCGCTATTTAAATCCCATAATTCATCAAGCTTTTCTCTATACGTTTCTATCATTTTCGAACTCCTCCTTTAAATCAAAAATCTTCCCCTCTTTTTCGTGAGGCAACCATATCATGTAGTAATTATCTACACCTTTTCCAGTTAAGTATTCTATTGCTTTGTCATACATACTTATCTGTTTGTAACACTTTTCTCTATTTTTCTTAGAATTTGTGTTATACGTTTTATAGTCAAAAATAGCCCTTGTAGAGAACTTTTCTTTGTTACCCTTATAAAGTCTCAAGAATTCATAAAACTCGGCTGTAAACCCCGTTTCTGACGTTTTTAGATAGGTTTCTATCTCTTTGTGAACTATGTTCCCTTTATCTCTAGCATAATCAAGAACATTTTTGTCTACTCCTATGTACGTGCCATCATCCAAAAGTTGTGTAACACTTGGTATTATTTTTCCATTTAATTTGTAAATATGAAAATCTTCTATGTATTCAACTTGACTTTCAAAATCTTCTACTCCAGTTATCAAGTCGCAACAACCAGCATACTCATTAGTGTTTACTATCTTTTCCGTTAGCATTTTCTTTCCTTTCAATTAGAGCTTGTGCATCTGTAAATGACATATCTTCTAGTTTACTTATCTTGTAGTATTTAAACATAGCATCCATATTTTCTTCAGGTACTAACGTGCGTATTTTTTCAATCTGTTCTTTTTCAATTTTCTTGTTTTGATTTTCTATAGCATTAGCTACCTCTTCGGCACTTGCTATTGAGGTGTCAATCCCAAACCCTGCGAATCCTAAAGCTCTTCCAACTGCACTTGTCTCACAATTTTCAATATATGAGGTTTTGTTAATAAAAGAACTAGATTCCTTTTCACTTGCTGTTCCTCTTCCTAAAGTTACACAATCGTTATTTTCATCATAATAACCTACAGAAGCATCAAATATACATACTCCATCTTCATTACTCACCATTCTTGTTAAAATAAAACCTGTAGGAAACACCATCCTAAAAGCTTTTACTCTTTGGTTTACTTCTGCGTATTCTTTTCCTTTAATATCGGTTGTTACAATCGTTTCATTAGCTGACTTTATGTCAGTAAATTTAATATCCATATTTTTCCTCCATCTCCTTTTTCTTTTTCAAACATTCTTCTTTACTGCCTTTAAATATTCTCTTGTATCCCCATCCGTGTTCTGTTGCTGTCTCCATTACTAAAATGTGTGTCCCTGTCTCATCAGGTAAATCGCTCTTTTCTACTTTGAATCTGACTCTTCTTAAAGGCTTTTTGTTATCCATCTTAACTCTCCTACCATTTCTTCTTTTGTTATTTTTTCACTATCCCCTAGTATCTCTTTTATCTCGTTAATGGCTTTCTCTAAATCCTCTAGCCTATCCCTGTCTTTTATTCTCTGTTCTTCTTCTCTCTCTTCATAATCGCTTAGAATACGTTCTCCATATCTTTCTTGATAATCAAAGTCTGTCATAATAACTTCTCCATTATTTTTATTTTTGCTAAATCTCTCTCTGTGTCATAAGGAATTCCTTTGTATGTTGGAAGATCCTTCTCGTAACAAGCTGTAAGTATTTCTCCTGGTATTATGTCTTCTAAAATTGCTACATCATTTTTGACCGTAAAATTTAATTGCATCTTCCCATAAACTTTTTCAAACAACGCATCAGTAGGAAGTTCTAGTTTGTAGCTCCCATCTATTTTCCCCTCACGTTTAAGTTTAGGGATTACCTCAAATGCTAAGTACTTGTAGTTCTTCATAAAGTATCTCTTTAAAGCATTTATTTTTTTTGCAAATAAAACTTCATCCAGGATTGTTATTACCATGCTTATTCCTCCAGTTCTATCGTTGTATCTTCTACCAACCCTTGAGCTATTTCAATTAACAACTTAGTATCCCATATACCAGTATCGCTGGTATAAGCATTGTAATTATCATCCCAATAAGCAGGTTCTTTGATATCTTTGTTACTAAAATAACCTTTCCCATAATTAACTACTATGGGGAGATGTTCCTTCAATCTCTTCAATAAGTCTTCTTGTTTCATCATCAATCTCCTCTTCTTTTATTTCTTGCTCAAACCAACTAGGTGTTGCTTTTTCTTCTTTAGGTTTTCTATTTCTTTCCCATGTACGAATACAAGCCTTCCAGTCTTTTATCTTGTTTTTGCCAATCATCCATCCTTTAGCTTCGTAAAAATCTATAAACGATTCTGCATCTATTCCGTTGTTACGTTCATTACAATATTTTTTTACTTCTTCTAGTGAGGGTGGTTTAAAAACTTTTCTTTTATTATTTTCTTTTATTACATTTTCATTTACATTTACATTAACATTTACATTTTCATTTTCATTTACATTTACATTAGGTTTTAGTTTGGTTTTGGTTTGGTTTTGGTTTGGTTTTGTTTCGGTTTTTGGTCTACCACCTTTTTTGCCATTTTCATACCTTGAATTATTAGCATCTAACTGAGGTTTTATAAGAGTAAATATAGATTTTGATACCCCTGATAAATTAACCTCATTTTTATTAAATTGATATTCCATAATTGCGTTATAAATTTTACTTTGAGTATCAGAATCAAGCTCTTTTATACTTTCATAAAACGATTTGTAAAATATGAAACTTTCTCTCACTTTTTCACCTCACTTTAATTTGGTTTGTCTTAGGTTTTAGTTTGGTTTTGGTTTGGTTTTATGTTATAATCAAGTTGAGAAACTTTTTTATGGGAGTTTCTTTTTTTATTTCTCTTTTTTAAATAACTCATTATAATCTTTTCCGTAAAAGTTACAGATTTTTTCTATTTCACTTATAGTCCAATCTTTTTTTCCAAGAAATCTCGTGCTTACACTTGGCTCACTTCTATTTATTAACTTAGCTATAGTTCTTTGACTATGACCCTGTTTAGCTATTTCTGCAACCAAACCTGGATATACTATTTTTTTCATATTTCTCCTTTCTTAGTAACAAAAAAAGAACACTCGTAATAGTATTGTTTTGAGTGTTCTAACTTCTTAATTTTGATATTATGTTAACTTCTCAAAACGTAAAGAAATCTTTTTGCTACATATTTGTTGTTGTTATTATAATATCTATACTTTTGATAGTCAATACCTATTTAATGATTTTTTTTATATTCCTAATATCATTTTCAAAAAGTTTATTATAACTATAGCACCAAAAGAATACATAAATCTTTTGAATTCCTCAACAAAATGTTCTTGGGTTTGCATCTTCTTTATAAACTCCTCTTTACTTGTTTTTATTAGCCTATTATATTCATTCTCTGTATAGTAAGTATCGTTATATTTATACTTAATATTTAACACTTTCCAACCCATAGATGTAGTATCTCCAATTTTGTATGGAAGGACTGTATTTCTATATCTCTGAAATACGCATCCATCATTCTTTTGATATGTGATTTCAAACACCTCTTCTCCACCCCCTTTTTGATAGGGGAGTATTTTACCACATTATTTGCAATATGTCGATATTAAATTTATAATACAATTAATGAGGAGGGTGTTTTAAGGAACAGAAGAGGAAAAGAATTATGTATTATGCCACCTAGTAAATACTATCAAACTTATAGGTTTTCACAGGTAGCTGAAAGACACGAAGTTTTTGAGGGGAGAACAGGTAATAGAGACAAATCTATTGAGGATGGATTAGTTATATTTTTAATGCCTTGTCAACACAGAACAGGGAAGTTTTCGGTGCATAAAAACCCTAAATATTGGAAGGAAGTAGTTCATATACAAGAGATAGCTGAAAAGGCTTGGTGTGATTATTATGGGAAAACTAAAGAAGAATTTTTAGAAAGATATGGTCGTAATTATTTAGATTAAAAAAAGAGGCTTAAACCTCTTTTATTTTACTATCCACGCATCTTCTGCAATACGTTTTCTACAATCAAACGAATCCATTATAATTCCTCCTGGAATAGAGCAAGTAATATGCCCATCCATTGTTATTAATAAAGTCTTATCAGGATACTCCCCTGCTACCTCCCCTACAGTATATGGGAGATATGGTACTCTCTTATATCTAGAATCTAAATACCATCTGATAAACATTCTATCATCCATCATAGTTCCTTTACTTTGAGCTATATCGCTCATCTTATTGTAGGTATTATCCCACGTTTCGTTTTCTGCTAAACTTATTGCTCTTATTGTGCAGTCATTAACATAATTCCCAAACTTATTAGCATTATAGTATTTATACATTACATCATTTCACTTATCTTCATTATATGTTTTCTAACTATTTCTTGTTCTTCTGGTGATGTAGCTTCTTCTTTTATCATTTTAATAAATTTCATAGCAGAGTGCATCATATACTCTAATTCTTTTAAGCCATCTTCTTTAGCTCCGTAATTACCATTATTGTATTCATTTCTAGCTTCTTCATAATTTCTATAACTTCCACTCATACCATCCATATAACTATCTCCACGATAACGTGAATCTACCCCTCTTCTACCATAAGAGTTATTATATTCTCTTCCATACTCATTACCATAGCCATTATATCTTCCATAATTATTATTCATACTTTCTACCTCCTTTAAGTCTTTGTAAATATCTACCACTTTATACAGATAATCTATATCCGTTGCATCAAGGTTTTTAGATCCTGCTTTCTCAATAAATTCACAAAGTTTTTTATTCATCTCTTCCATCGTTCTCACTCCTTTCCTTAAGAAGTTTGATTATTTCCTCATTTTGTTTGATTATCTTTTTAAGATAAACCTCATCCTGAGTTTGCAATTCTTGCATTAAATCATAGTTATTATAGTCTTTAAATAATATTTCTAAGCTTAACGCTTGTAATACTAAACTTAAATTGTCTACGTTACTACGCATATCGTTTAATGCTTATATTTGCATTTTTAATTATTGGGATTTGTGTGTCTGTAGTAGTACCATCATAAGTAATTGTAGGTATACTTCTTATCGTAATTGATACACTTCCCCTACCACATACTCTTATATATTTCTTAGTAGAAACATTAGTGTAAACCCCTACAGTTACAGGGGTATCCATCTCACTTCCTGCTAATTGAGTTCCATCTGCAAAAATAGCTAAACCAACATTACCAGCAGTAGCACTCGTAACATTTGTATTAAAGTCGATTTCATATATTCCACCACTTACAATATTAAAAGTAGCACTTCCCTCATTATGATTTAACCAACCATTAAAACAATTTGCTGAAGCAGTTCTTAAGTCTGTATCAGAAAATGTTATTGGAACTGTGTTAGAAGTTAATACTAACTCCTGTTCTTGTACGCTTTGTATCATTCTTATTTCTCCTTTCATATGTTAAAAAAAAGAATAGGCTTGCCTATTCTTATTCCGTGTAGTTCCACGTTTTTAGCAAGTTCTCTTTTGAGATTGTCTTAAAGACTTTATGCTATACTATTGTGTTTCCATAAAAACCATTTCCATAAGTGTATAATCCTACATACGGACTAGATACTTGATAAGATGGAATAGGATATGGTCTTACTTGGTTTACTATAGATGTACCAATACCATTAGCAGTAATAGTATTCTTTAAATCGTTTACTTGAGAACGTAAATCATCTATAGTATTTTGATTCATAGCATCAAGGATTTTTTGTGTATTCTCAATTCCTTGAGCTCTTAGTGTGCAACAACATTCATCCATTTTAGCTTGTTGTTGTAAAGCAGTAGTTAGAAGGTTAGTATTCAATTCATTTGTTTGAGTTAGAATATCTCTTTGAATTGAATTAGAACTTCCTAAAATAGAGTTTTGAATACCCATATTTCCAGTTAAAATATCACTTCTAACATTACATAAATTTGTAGCTAAATCAGAGAAACCATTTGATAAAGCCCCTAAAACTGATTGTGTTCCATTAGTTACATCACGTTGAGTAAATTCACTAGAAACAAAATCTGTAGTTGCTACATTATTCCATCCGTTTCCTCCAAATCCGAAACCATTTCCTTGAAATAACAAAGCTAATAGTACGATTGCCCAAATTCCTTCTGAACCAAAGAAACTACCGTTTCCATAACCATATCCATTAGTAGCTAATTCTACTGTTGGTTGAATTCCACTATTCATTAGATTGCCTCCTTTCTTCAATTTATATCTAACACTATGTGTTGATACTATTTCTTAAGTTGATTAATTAAATCTTGAGGAAATCCCATCTGTTCTGCTTTCTTATAAAAAGCATCCATCTGTTCTGGAGTTCTTCCATTTGTTACTTGTTTGAATAACTCGATAGGGTTGCTTTGATTCTGCCTAGCTCTTTCTATCATCTGAAACATCTGAGGATTTTTTGCTTTTAGTTGATTCATTAACATCATCATCATTTGATTTTGCATTTGCACTCATCTCCAATTCCTTTATTTTTGCTGTCAAAAGCTCTATCTGAAGGTCTTTTTCATCTTTCTCGACTATTTCCTTTAGTTCGTATGATTTAATCTCACCACTAGGCTTTTTCAACCATAGAACACTCATGTCTTGACTAAAGAATGGTGTATCCCCTATTACTACGGATTTGTTTACATCTTCTATAGAATTAGCGAACCTCATAAAATTGTTAGGTGCTATTTGAAAATTCTGTGTGATAGGAGCAGGTTGTTGCATTTGTTGCTTTAGTCTTTCTAACTCTCCAATCTGTGCATTAATCTTCTCTAAATTGTTATAGTAATTAAACATAGTTCCCTCCAACAAAAAAGAGGAGGCAAAAACTAAACATTATTTAAAATGAATAGTTTGCCTCCTTCTGACTTCAAATTACCATTTAATAAAAGGACAAATTGATACAATAAAAAAAAGACACTCAACTGAGTGCCTTAATTTTTTCATTTATTCTATAAATTATTTTTCTTATACCTGCTTCAGTATAATTGTATTTATAACCTAAAGCTATAGCATTTTCTTTTTTTATAAAGAAATCATAACAAATATTATATTTATCACTATCTTTTTCTGTTACCTCTAAAATAGTACTATTAAACTCTTCTTCTGGCATCCCTTTATATAAGGGTTTTATATTCCT
>JAEIGA010015873.1_pt1 | contig 11464 bp, 9 predicted proteins | sample 9270691 | NCBI WGS metagenome assembly JAEIGA01 (sample SAMN17057246, study PRJNA624740) | gut metagenome | biome: biome; isolation source: fecal sample | host: Bos grunniens | place: China: Xizang | collected 2019
ATTTGTGAGAGTGGCGACCAGAAGCACCTCTCCACCGAGCATTACTTCCGCTTCACGGACGAATTCCGCCGCGACTACCTCCCCTATGCCATTGAGCTGGGCCGTAGTTATGTCCACCCCAACTACCAGAGCACCAGGGCCAACGCCAAGAGCCTCTATGTGATGGACAACATCTGGGATGGTCTGGGTGCCATCATCGTGAACCACCCCGACAAAAAGTACTTCTTCGGCAAGGTGACAATGTATGGCCACTACAATGTGGAGGCCCGCAATATGCTTATGTACTTTCTCCACAAGCGCTTCCCCGCCAAGGATGGTCTGCTGGAGCCCATTCATCCGCTGGAGATGAACATCGACATCGAGTCGATGGAGCGCATCTTCACGGGCGAGGACTACGCCGAGGATCACAAGATTCTGCTGCGTGAACTCAAGGAGAGGGGCGAGTTTGTGCCCCCGATGATCAGCTCCTATATGAGTGTGTCGCCCTCAATGATGGTCTTCTCGACTGTCATCAACCCCGACTTCGGCGATGTTGAGGAGACGGGCATTATGATCACCATCCCCGATATGTATCCCCACAAGACCGAGCGCCACACCCGCGGCCTTGAGAGGGGTGCAAAGCCATTCCGCAAGCTCTTCGACAACACGATGATAGCCATCGACAATGTGGTCACAGGTCGTGCCGCATCGAGTGTGAAGGTGGCTCTGCGTCGCCGCCGCACAGAGCGCACACGCCGTGTGGAGCGAGTGGAGAACAAGGCAAAAAAGAGCAAGGAGTAGCCCCTTTTGATGTGGGCGCAGCACAATAAATTGACCTCTTTCTGCATTATAGTTGTAGTTTGGAGGTCAATTTTCTCTTATTAAGACAAGAAACCACTATGAATAACGAAGTGAGCATACTCTGGGTAGACGACGAGGTGGAACTCCTCAAGCCCCACATCCTCTTCCTTAGAGGCAAGGGCTACGAGGTGGACACCTGCAACAACGGCTACGATGCGGTCGATATGGCCCGCACCACCCCCTATGACCTGATCATTCTGGATGAGATGATGCCCGGAATGACGGGCCTCGAGACCCTTCCTCAGATAAAGGAGGTTAGGCCCTCGACGCCTGTGATTATGGTCACCAAGAGCGAGGAGGAGAACATTATGGACAAGGCCATTGGCTCCAAGATTGCCGACTACCTCATAAAGCCCATCAACCCCAACCAGGTGCTCCTCTCAATCAAGAAGAATGTCCACCGTGAGCAGCTCGTCACGGAGCAGACCACGGCCGACTATAGGGCCGAGTTCGGCAAGATAAGCCTCTCGCTCGGCGAGGCCCGCTCGTTTGCCGACTGGTGTGCCATCTATCGCAAGCTTGTAGGCTGGGAGATGGAGCTCACCGAGTCGTCCGACAGGAGCGTGAGGGATATCCTCTCCTACCAGAAGAGTGAGGCCGAGGGCGAGTTCGGCAAGTTCATACGCCGCAACTACCTCGAGTGGGTCAATGCGCGCGACCAGGCAAGGCCCACAATGTCCCACACCCTCTTCCGCAACAAGATAATCCCCGAGGTGGAGACTGCGGGCGGCAAGGTCACACTGCTGGTGATCGACAACTTCCGCTACGACCAGTGGCGCACCATCTGGCCCCTGCTGTGGCCTATGTTCGACATCTATACCGAGGAGTTCTATTGCAGCATCCTGCCCACAGCCACGCAGTATGCCCGCAATGCGCTCTTTGCGGGATTGATGCCCCTTGCCATCGACAAACTTATGCCCGACAGGTGGCTCAACGACAATGAGGATGGGGCAAAAAATAAATATGAGGAGGAGTTTCTGCGCCGTCAGCTCTCCAGGGCCGGCAAGCAGTGGAGGGTGTCGTTCGACAAGCTGATAAAGCCCGAGGCGGGTCGCAAGCTTGCGGATAACTTTCAGAGGATTAAGGATATGGACCTGTCGGTCATCGTCTACAACTTCCTCGACATCCTCTCCCACGCACGCACCGAGACGGAGATTATCCGTGAACTCTCGGAGGACGAGGCGGCCTTCCGCTCGCTGACACGCTCGTGGTTTGAGCACTCGGAGCTCTTCGACCTGTTGCGTCTGTTGGCCGAGGCGGGCCACACGGTCATAGTGACCTCCGACCACGGCACCACACGCGTGGAGAACCCCGTGAAGGTGCAGGGCGACAGGGAGACATCGACCAACATACGCTACAAGACGGGTCGCAATCTAAATTACAACCCCAAGGAGGTTTTTGAGATCACCAGGCCAGAAGAAGCGCAACTTCCGCAAGGAAATCTCACAAGTAGTTATATCTTTGCACTCGGAAAGGACTTCTTGACCTATCCGAACAATGCAAACCAGTTCATCCGCTACTATCGTGGCACCTTCCAGCACGGCGGCGTGTCGATGGAGGAGATGATGGTGCCCTACATTGTCCTAAGACCCAAGTTGTAAGTTGAAAGTTGAAAGTTGAAAGTTGACAATTTTGAGGTTAGGTGGTAGGTAAAATTACAACATAGGGTTACAGCGATACGCAGTATCGGCCACAACGGTGGCGGCGAGTGCTGGGATTCCTAAGCACTGCGTTAGATAGAATTACGACATACGAGTACTGAGATACGGAGTATCTCTTAAAAATTTGTGGGGCGCCTTTTTATAAAAAGGCGCAAAAAGGTGCAGCTTTTTACAAAAAGCTGCGAAACAAAAAGAAAAAGGTATGAAAGAGATAAATGTAAACGGATTGGGAGATGTTGCCGAGGCGGCCGAGGAGATTATCGGTGCGCTGGATGGCAGAAATGTGATAGCCTTTTTTGGTGCGATGGGTGCGGGTAAGACCACGCTCATCAAGGAGATATGTGCGCAGTTGGGTAGTGAGGATGTGGTGACGAGCCCCACCTTTGCTCTGGTCAATCGCTACGATGCGGCCGACGGCAGGGCTATCTACCACTTCGACTTCTACCGCATAGATCGCCCCGAGGAGGCCTTCGATATGGGCTATGAGGAGTATTTCTACTCGGACGGGCTCTGCCTTGTGGAGTGGTCGGAGAAGATCGAGGAGCTGCTGCCCGACGATGTGATGAAGGTGGCCATTGAGGTCCTCAGCCCCACCAAACGAAGGATTGAGATTGACTAAACGAAAACCCGAAATATGATTAAGAATGTGATTTTCGACCTCGGCGGCGTTGTGCTGGGGCGTGATTTCCAGAGGCTCGGCGAGGTGCTGGGCCAGACTTTTGCCTTCATCTCGGCCGATGCCGAGTTCCCTGCGTATTGGAGTGAGTTCGATAGGGGCACCTACACTCGCGAGGAGGTGACCAGAATGTTGGCCGAGGATTATAACCTCACCCTTGAGGATGCCCACTGCCAGGTGCAAAAACTGCTGGAGGCACTGCAGCCCATCCCCGAGACCGAAGAGCTCATCAGGGAGCTTAAGGCCAGGGGCATAAAGTGCTATGTGCTCTCCAATATGTCGGGCGAGTTCTACGCCGAGCTGTTGAAGTTCCCCGTCTTTGAGCTCTTCGACGGTGCGGTGGTGTCCTACCAAGAGAGGGTCAATAAGCCCGATAAGAAGATTTATGAGATCATCCTCTCGCGCTATGGCCTTGAGCCCAGTGAGACGGTCTTTGCCGACGATAAGATTGCCAATACGGAGGCTGCCTCGCGCTTCGGCATCCACACGGTGACCTACGATTGCAATGGCGACGGCCCCGATAGGGTGCGTGAGCTGGTGGCAAAACTGTAAATGTTTTCCGGAGAGGGTCGGTTGAGGATCTTCCCAGGCGGCTATGTATATAAAACACCCCACTACCGCTCGGTAGTGGGGTGTTTTGTGTCTGTTATCGCTGTGGCCCTTGGTTGCGGGCGCTCAGATTAGAAGCGGAAGGAGTAGGTGAGGGCCACATTGTTGGTCCTGTGGCGCAGGTTGGTGAGCATAGGGCCCGACACCAGAAGGTCTGTGGAATCGTCTACATAGGAGTAGTAGTACATCACATTATTGGTGTAGTGGGCGTTGGAGATGGTCCACACCATATCCAACGACGAGTTGCCAAACCTCAGACCGCCACCCAGCGAGATGTTGTCGGTGTGGGTCTTGTAGGAGCCGAAGAAGGCGCCGCCATCGTTGGCATAGTGCTGTGCCTCGGTGTTGAGGGGTGAGCCGTAGTAGGCGTAGCCACAACGCAGGTAGAGGCCATTGATGGGCACAATCTCAAGACCTACGCGGTAGTTCTCCGAGGTGCCCAGGTCGGCATCCACATCGGCTGCAAAGGCCGCCTCCAGACCGTTGGTGTCCATCCTCATTTTGCCATACCACACCTTGTCGTAGTCCACCGAGAGGATGGCCCTCCTGCCGATGGTCACAGAGGCGCCAAGGAGCAGTTTGCTGGGCGAGGTGTAGTGGTATGTGAAGCTGTTGATGAGCGACTCGGCCTGGTAGCTCGAGCCGTCATAGAAGGTGGTTGTCAGGTTGGTGTAGTAGTCCCTGGTGAGGCTCATAGAGGTGCCCGTGTGGTAGGCAACGCCCAGACGCAGAGCACTTATGGGGCGCAGGATTGCACCAATCTTGAAGTTTACGCCCGAGCCATAGCTTGCCACCGAGGGGTGGTAATCCAGGTATTGGAGCTCATCGATGTTGTAGGTGGGCAGGGCATACTCGTGGAAGGTGTAGTGCACAAGCTGCTGCACATCCTGAATGCCGAGCGTGGTGCCCAGGTAGAGGATGTTGGCGATGTTGAAGCCCATCGAGAAGTCATACTCGCCCACGCTACCCTCACTCTTGAGGCTATATGAGGAGTCTATTCTGGTGCTCAGAGGAACGCTGGGTACACTGTAGGCACCCGAGAATTTGTTGTCCGAGGTCATCCCGGGGTCAATCAGATAGGTCTGGTAGGCCAACACGCCACCCCACTCGTCGGGGTAGATGCTGTTGTTGCGGAAGGGGTCGGCCGAGCCGTTCAGGGTTGTGGGGTCGATGCCATACATCTGCTCGGCAAAGAACTCACCAATGGTCACCTCACCCTGTTCCCAGCGACCACGATCAATGAAGTCGAGGTCGGCGAGCTGGTTGTAGCCAAAGCCGAGAGTGAAGCTCACGAGCGCACCCGAGGACTGATAGAGGTTCAGGGCCGCACCCACCTGATTGAAGTTCAGATTGCCACCCCACATATTGGAGTGGTAGTTGCTGTTCTGGGAGGAGGTGTGGTCGTAGCCGAGCGAGATGCCAATCTCCGAGGCACGATACATACCCAAGCCTGCGGGGTTGATGGCCATACTCGACAGGTCGGCACCCAGCGAGGTGAAGGCTCCACCCATAGCGGCCACCCTTGCCGACATAAAGGTATGCTCGGCCTGTGAGTATTTGGTGGCCTCCATATGGCTCATATTTGCGGGCGAGATAAGCGCTCCGCCAAAGTGGGTCGATTGCGCCCTCAGCCCGAGGGAGGAGAGCGCAACGGCCATTGCTATACAGATTACTCTTTTCATTGTTCTATTTGTCGAATGAAACTAAACGCTTTGTTGTCTAAACTTGTCGGGGGTGTGCAAACTCCCTGCCATTAACGCCTGCTGCCTCCACGCGAGCTGCTGCTCGAGGAGCCCGAGCTGAACGAGCTGCGAGAAGAGGAGCCCGAACTGAACGAACTGCGGGAAGAGGATGACGAGCTACGAGAGGAGGAGCTGCTGCGGGTGCTCACCGAGGAGGACTTGGAGCTTGACCTGGTGCTCGTAGAGCGGGTCGAGGTGCTGCGAGTCGACTTCGAGCTCGACGACGAAGAGGAAGAACTTGCCTTTGCACGACCTGCGCTTGTGCCCAGGCGCAAGCCGCTACTCCTGCTGCTCGACGAGCTGCCGCTTGTGGTGGTTGCGCGGCCGGAGCTTGTGCCACGGCTCGAGGAGTTGCTCACGCCGCTCGAGGAGTTGCCACGAGTGGGGGTGATGGCTCCTGCGGGCAGGGTGGAGCCCGAGAGGCTACCCTTCAGGTCGTCGCTGATGACTATTCCGCCACGAACACCCTCGGTAGTCACGGCGCCATTGCCACGGCCACTGGAGGTTGCGCTGTTGCTGCCACGACCACCCGTGGTGGTTGTTGCGGGCGAGCTGCCGGGACGGCCGTTGGTAACGGTGCCACCGGGGCGCGAGGAGGAGCCTGCAACCGAAGAGGAGCCGCTTACCCTATTGCCACCATTGCCACCCGAGCCGGGGCCGGTGAGCTGTACGGCGCCACGATCGTTGCCACGCGAGGCGCTTGTGGTGGTGCCACCCAGGCGGTCGCTATAGGAGAGCTGACCACGGCCGGGGCGTACCGACGAGCCACCCACTGCACCATAGCTGGGACGGTGCTGTACCACAGGTTTGTGGTTACCGCCGTGGTGACCGGGACCTCCGGGTTTGTGTGCGGGGTTGTGGTAGCCAGGGTGGTAGTGGTTGTGGTGGTGGCCGTAGTGGGGCGAGTGCCAGTAGTGGTGGCTGTAGTAGTGATAGTAGGGATCACAACCCCAGTAGGGCGAGTTCCAGCACCAGGGATCGTAGTAGCCATAGCTATAACCATAGTAGTAGGGGTTGTAGCCATAGCGGTAGCTATAGTAATAAGGATTGTTCCAGCTGCCGAACATATTGGTGATGTAGCGGGGCTCCACCCACACCTGATCGCCCACAATCATAACCGTGTAGAAGGCGGGGTCGTAGGCCAGGGTGAGGAAGTAGGAGTCGCCGTAGCGGTAGTCGTAGTACGACGAGGGCATACGGTAGGTGAGCGAGGTGAATCCCTGCAGACGGCGAGCATAGGCGCTGCTGTAGTCGTCCACATAGATGTTGTTGTAGATACTGATGTTGCTGCCCGAGGAGCTACCCGCACTTACGGAGGCGTAGGAGCCACCCACCTCGACATTGCCCAGGATGGCGTCGATGTCATCCTCGGCTTCGGCCGCAGCAACCATTGCAGCAATACGCTTCTCGTTGGCCTCGCGTGCGGCTGCCTCGGCGGCAGCAATCTCGGCTTCGGCCTGGGCCAGGGCTGCACGGTCGTGGATGCCGTAGAGGTCGTCGGCGTAGGCTGTGAGTCCTCCGCCCAAAGTTATGTTTGCACTGCAGGAGGCAAGTGCGAGGCACCCGCAAAGGAGTGCTACAAATGCTGCTATATTTCTCATTCTCATCATATCGCTGAACTTTTTTAAGCTGTTATAACATAGTGTCCTTTACTATATAGATGCAAAAAGAGGGCGTTTTGTTGCACGGAGGCCCAAAAAAAATTTGTTTTTCCTCTTGCAAACCCTCCATTGGCTCCTTGTTTTCGGCAAAAAAGTGTACCTTTGCCGCTGAAACTACGCATACTATGCACAAATATACAACTTTTGCGCTAGTTTCTCACCCACAACAAAGAATTTTACAATAAAAAACAGCAAAATAGAAATGGCAAAAGAACTCAAACAGCTCACCCCTCGCGAGGAAAATTACTCGCAGTGGTATAACGATTTGGTAGTTAAGGCGGGTTTGGCCGAGAACTCGGCCGTTCGCGGATGTATGGTTATCAAGCCCTACGGCTACGCCATCTGGGAGAAGATGCAGCGCGCCCTGGACGATATGTTTAAGGCTACGGGCCACCAGAACGCCTACTTCCCTCTGTTCATCCCCAAGTCGTTCTTCAGCCGTGAGGCCGACCACGTGGAGGGCTTTGCAAAAGAGTGCGCTGTGGTTACCCACTACCGTCTGATGAACGATCCCGAGGGTAACGGCGTGGTTGTAGACCCCGAGGCTCGCCTCGAGGAGGAGCTCATCGTGCGCCCCACCTCCGAGACCATCATCTGGAATACCTACAAGAACTGGATTCAGTCCTACCGCGACCTGCCCATCCTCTGCAACCAGTGGGCCAATGTGGTTCGTTGGGAGATGCGTACCCGCCTCTTCCTCCGCACTGCCGAGTTCCTCTGGCAGGAGGGCCACACCGCCCACGAGACCCGTGAGGAGGCCATCGAGGAGGCACAGAAGATGATTCGTGTCTATGCCGACTTCGCCCAGAATTGGATGGGTGTACCCGTGATTATGGGTACCAAGAGTGCCAACGAGCGCTTCGCAGGTGCTGTGGATACCTTCACCATCGAGGCCCTGATGCAGGACGGCAAGGCTCTTCAGAGCGGTACCTCGCACTTCCTTGGTCAGAACTTCGGTAAGGCTTTCGATGTGCAGTTTGCAACCCGTGACGGTGGTATGGACTATGCGTGGGCAACCTCGTGGGGCGTTTCGACCCGACTGATGGGTGCGCTCATTATGGCCCACTCCGACAATAACGGCCTCGTGCTGCCTCCCAAGCTCGCACCTATCCAGGTTGTGATGATCCCCATCTACAAGGGCGACGAGGAGCTCCAGAAGATGACCGAGGAGCTCGAGAAGATTGCCACCAAGCTGCGTGCTAAGGGCATCAGCGTGAAGGTCGACAACCGCGACAATGTGCGCTCGGGCTTCAAGTTCGCCGAGTATGAGCTCAAGGGTGTGCCCGTAAGGCTCGTTGTAGGTCCTCGCGATTTGGCAAACGGCACCGTGGAGATGATGCGTCGTGATACGCTCGTGAAGGAGAGTGTGGCTCTGGAGGGCATCGAGAACCTCGTGGAGCAGACCCTCGAGGAGATGCAGAAGACCATCTTCGAGAAGGCGCTCAACTTCCGCAACTCGATGATTACCAAGGTGGATAGCTGGGAGGAGTTCAAAGAGGTGCTCGAGAACAAGGGCGGCTTCATCCTCGCCCACTGGGACGGTACCACCGAGACCGAGGTGGCCATCAAAGAGGCAACCAAGGCGACTATCCGTTGCATCCCCTTCGACTCGGTAGACGAGGATGGCGTTTGTGTATTCAGTGGCAAGCCTTCCAAGCGACGCGTACTCTTCGCCCGCTCCTACTAAAAAACGCATATAGCGAGCGACTGCGTCGTTGCACCGCGATAAATCCCCTCCTCATTTGCGATGAGCAAACTGCGGAGGGGATTTTCTTGTGCGCCTTGCATTCATCTCGCTCTCTGCGTTTTTTGTCTAAGGTCTAAAGTCTAAAGTCTAACTGACCTAAGACCTTAAGAACTAAAAGGGCTAAAGGGGCTTATAGGCACCATATATATTTATCCACGGGTATTAAAAAAGATACCCGTGAACAAAGGGAGAGTGGTTAAAGGTTTTTGTTGCAGGAGAATCTTGAAAAGATAATTTTCAATTTTCAACTTTCAATTGAGTAATGCCTTGCGTAGCAGGTCGTTATGGCTGCGTAGTGCTTGGGCATTATGTCGCTCGGTGAGGGTGCGGGCTCTCTCTTGGCCCACAAAGAAGGTTGTGCTGAGGCCGCCGCAGCCCACAATCCAGCCGCTGAGCCAATGGCCGGCCATCATCTCGCTCACACCAAAGGTCGCAAGTGCGCCATTGGCCACCAGCGACACCAGGGCGCTCCAGGGCTCGCCGGCGTAGAGTTGGCCGAGGCCGGGCAGGAAGCTGAGCCAGTAGGCCACCTCGGGGTTGCGAAGGCGGGGTGTATTTTTGTATATTTCAGCAAGGTCGGTGGTTAGTTTTTGCGGGTCGGGCGTAGAGGCGGCGTAGCGGTTGGCGGCCTCTTGGGAGCGCTGCCAGTCGCCCTTCTCGCCCGCAGCAAGTGCCTCTACGAGCAGCAGCATAGGCTCCTCGGGGTGGTCGGCGAGGTAGATGCGCCTCTCGTCCACGGCTCCGAGTGAGAGGTCGAAGTCGCCCGCCAGGTAGGCCACAAGTGAGCGTTCATAGTAGTAGGCGGCCAGCTCCTCGCCGTCGAGTGCATAGGGGCGCACACGGGAGAGCTCACGCAGAGCCTCGAGGTAGAGCCCCTGTTGTTTGCGCACCGCGGCCTTGGCCATCACCGCCTTGTTGTGTGCAGAGGGGGTGTCGGCCGCGTAGATTGTGCGCTCCAACTCGAGTGCCTCGAGGTCCTCGGGGGTCCCTTGTGCGTTAGTCGAAAAGGCTACGCAGAGGAATATGAATACTGTACATAACAGCCTCATAGTTAATCTCCTGGAAGTTTTGATAGTATATCCTGACGGAGGCGACGCTTCCGCAGATGTTGCCGATGTAGAGTAGTGAGCCTATGGTGCCATAGGTTATGGTGCGCCAATTCAGCGGCGTTTCGGCCTTGTGCCACGAGGTGGCCGTGAGGGTCGCAAAGGCACCCACGGCAAGGAACGATGCCACGCCCTCGCCCACATTGCCTGCGTATATCTGTCCGAGGCCGGGCACCACAGCCGAGGCTACGCCTGCAACCCAAGGCTTGAGGTTACGGGAGCGGTGGGCGGCAATCTCGTCGAGCCTTAGTTGCTCCTCGGCAAAGCTGAAGGTATCGGTGTCGATCTCGCTGCGCCAATGGTGGTACTCCTCGATGTTGCCCTCCAGCAGTGCTATACCGCCACGCTCAAAGGCCACAATCTCCCCATAGGGCTCCGAGGCGGGGGAGGCGGCGAAGCTGTCGAGGCTCTGCTTGGCGGCCGCAATGTCGCCCTCCTCGAGCAGACAGATAGTCCCAAAGAGCGCACTCTTGGGGTAGAATGAGGAGCCTTGACCGACACTCCGAAGAGTGGTGGCGGCCTCCGAGAAGCGCTGATTGTGGTAGAGGGTCCACCCCTTCAGGTAGCGCATCGTATCGAGTGCGGCGGGGGTGTAATCGTCGCTGAGTGAGTGTGTTAGCGTGAGCGCGTCACGCATCATTCCGCCACCGAGGAGGTAGTTGCCAAAGCGGAAATCCTCCAGAGCGTGGCGCTGGGCGCCCACCTCTGTGAGGGTGGCCAGGAGCAGTGCGATCAGGAGCAGAAACTTTCTCATCGTCGGTAGCGTTTAGGGTCATCTACTATGAGTCCGCGCCTATCCTTAGGGGTGCTCACACGCCCTATGCGGGTGTTGCGCAGTATGCGGTCGGGGGCCAGAAAGAGCGCCCCCAGTGCTCCATACTCTATTGTCAAGGCCTTGAAATAGTGTGTGTTGGAGTCGCCGTAGCCGCCAGGCGAGCAGACATCGGGCGCAACGAGGTTTTCCCACAGCCACAGTCCACCGCTTGTGAGGTGGTAGAGGGGTGAGAGTGTCTTTCTGCCGGGCTCAATACCATAGGCCACCTCGGGGTCGTCGACAGGGGCCTCAAAGTGCGCCTCGCGCAGCAGCTCCAGGTCGCTCCGCTGGGCTGTGGCCACACCACACCATCCCACCATAAGCAGGAGAACAAGTAGCGGTATGCGGAGCTGTGAGAGGTGCATTATTTTCCCACTAATTGGTTGAGGTTTACGCTCGTGCGCTTGGCACCGGCGGGAATCTGGTAGTCGAACATAGGTGAGTCGGCCCTGCTTCCTGTCATCAGGTTTGTGTAGGTGCTCAGGCGCACAACCGAGTCACGGGGCGAGCTATACTCCACCTCCGTAATGCGCATAGGCATCGAGATGCGCTCGTGTTTGTAGGCCGAGAAATAGACCTTGCGCAGGGGGAGGTATTTGCTGTCGTAG
>JAEIGA010015874.1_pt1 | contig 11464 bp, 8 predicted proteins | sample 9270691 | NCBI WGS metagenome assembly JAEIGA01 (sample SAMN17057246, study PRJNA624740) | gut metagenome | biome: biome; isolation source: fecal sample | host: Bos grunniens | place: China: Xizang | collected 2019
TTAAGCCACGCATTCTGTCACCACAGGTTCCCTGGGTTCCATTTAAATTTCTTACCCTAACAGGGGTTCCGCGGCTTCGCCGCTCCACCCCTGCCTAACGTCCGTCGCCCCGCGTTGCGGGGCTTTGAATTCCGCTCGCCTGCGGCTCGCCAACTAATCGCCAAATTCCGATTTATCGAGTCTGCCTTTACACATTAGAAGCCCCATTTTTTACTTGAAGCCCCGCGTATTTTATGGCAGAATTTTCGCATGAAGAAGATTCTCGAAAATTGTCGTTTGTACGGTATTGTAGACATGGGGTACACTGAGCCGGAGCAAGTGGAAGCACGCACTCATGCGCTGATTGACGGCGGGGTGAGAATCATCCAACTGCGGGCAAAGGGAAAAGAACTTTCGCAAGTGAAAGCGTGGGCTGTGGCGATGCAGGCCATCTGCCGCGACCGCGGAGCGATTTTCGTGCTGAATGACTACCCGAACATGGCGGCGGAAATCGGGGCGGACGCCGTGCACGTAGGGCAAGACGGCGGCAGCCTGGCGGATGTGCGCAGGATAGTCGGCGACGGGGTGCTGGTAGGGCGCTCCACCCATAGCTTAGAACAAGCGAAACAGGCAAAAGCCGAAGGGGCGGACTACATAGGCTTCGGGCCGCTGTTCCCTACCGGCACCAAACCGGGACGGGCCTCCATCGGCTTAGCTGATATCGCCGCTGCGCAGGAGGCTGCGGGAGAGATGCCCCTGTTCTGCATCGGCGGCATTAACGGCACGACCTTGCCGGAAGTGTTGAAAGCCGGGGCGAAGCGCGTGGTCATTGTATCATGGCTGCTGCAGCAGGCGGACATCGCGCAAACGGCCCAAGGCGTCATCCGCGAGCTGAGATAAGGGCAGCGGCTTTTTGCCATAGGCTCTGTTTAAGATAACGGTTGATACCGCTATTTGCACAGCACGATAAACCGAGTATAGATGGGAGCAGTGGCATTGATTCGCTCGCTCCGGTAGATTTATTTTTGCACATCTTATCCTCCCCCTCGTGCAGCAAAGCAAAAGGCTCAACCCTGAGTAAGGATTGAGCCTTTTTGCCTCCGGCGGTTGGGATCGAACCAACGACCTAGTGATTAACAGTCACCCGCTCTCCCGCTGAGCTACGCCGGATTTGATTTTTGTTTCGCTCCCCGTTGTCGGGGTGCGAGGAGAGTTTACTACATTTCGAAACGCATTGCAAGCTTTTTTTGCAAAAAAAGCGAAAAAATTTGATTTTTTATTGAAAAACGGTCCGAATTCAGGTAAAAAAGAGGCATGAATACGGGAAACTACGTTCGAGGCACGCTACAATTCACACTTTTCAACATACCGGTGGCGATACACCCCTTCAGTTGGCTGATTCTGGCGCTGCTGGGGTTGTCATTCGGCAACGGAGGCGAGGGCAGCCTGCAATCCACCCTCATCTTTATTGTGGTGGGCATGCTGACCATACTGGCGCACGAGTTCGGGCATGCCTTGGTGGGTCGCGCGTACACGCGCGTAACGCCCTATATAGAGATAGGGGGCATGGGCGGAGTCACGCACCACCCCGTAGGCATGCCGAACCGCAAGAGCCAGTTCATGATGGTACTCGCGGGGCCGATGGCATCTTTTGTGCTGGGGTTGGTGTTCGCCCTGCTGATGGGCATACTCGTGGGCAACCTGAGATCGGGGTTCTATTGTTACCTGTGTGAGCCTTTGGACTTCATCTTCACCATCCGTATGCCGGAGGATGTCGGCGAATCCATCGTGCAAGCCATACAAAACGGGAAGTTGACCCTTGCAGGGCTGCGATTTTTCCTCATCAGCTTCGTGATATGCTTTTGGTGGACGGTGTTCAACCTGCTGCCGATTTTCCCGATGGACGGCGGCCAGCTGTTGCTCACCGCCAGCAAGCAACCGCGTTTTACGGCAATAGTCGGTCTGGTGCTCAGCTCCTTGCTGGCGCTATACTTCGTCTCCGGCGGCAGCATCTTCATGACGCTGCTGATGGGGTATTTTGCCTGGATAAACTGGAAGATTCTCACTTATAAAGAACGCTGACGCGCACGCACGCGCATGACAGCAGTATGGATGAGGGCTCAACTAATCGGAATTTGCAGGGGGGAATGCGAGCGATAGCGAGCCTAAATTAGAACCCGCGTCAGCGGGTGATCTAACTTAGCCTAGGGCGTAAGCCCTAGGTAACAAGCAAAATAGAAATGGAGCCCGAGCTGCCTGAGCGCCAGCGAAGGCGACGAGGGCGGCATATAGTGCGAGGACCGTAGCGAAGCGGAGCTCCGAGCCGGGGTGGCGCGTGTTTTGTTTGTGCGTTAATATCCCATTGATATTGCGATGTCATAAGACGAATTGAGTCATGCGGAATTTCTTCGCACTTACGTGCTCCGTGCTGGTTATGCCACCCGCATACCGTTTCGGCAAGCCTCAACGGTACGCGGGTTCGGATTTGTTTTTTTACCCATTTCCTAGGGCTTACGCCCTAGGCTAAGTTAGGTCACCCGCTGACGCGGGTTCTGACTTCCGCTCGCTTACGCTCGCAATTTCCCCTTCAACTTCCGATTTATCGAGCCGTTTGTAATCAACCAAAAATTTAAACAGAGCGTCTTTTTTTTACGCTACCCGGGGGTTGAGGCTTCGAGTCAGCGCCTTCGCCGCTCCAGCGCCGCGCTATTTTTGGAGTTTTCCCAACGTTTTTACTCTAGATCCGGGGACGAAAAAGCCCCGCAAATTGCGGGGCTTAACTAACGGAGCGGGGGGGATTCGAACCCCCGGTACGGGTTTATGCCCGTACGACCATTTAGCAAACGGTTGCTTTCAGCCTCTCAGCCACCGCTCCATCAGGTGTGTGAGGCGGAGTATACAGCAAATTCCCCCTCTCGTCAACCAGAAAATGATTAAAATGTCAAAAAAAGTGATTTTTTCATCATTTTCCGTTCAAAAAAGTCGGATTTAGGCACCGGAAGATGAGTAAGAGCGCAGTTAGAGCTTGACAGGGCAAAGCAAATACACTATAGTACGACCACCATGAAGAAGAGACTGCGCAAAAAATACCGTGTAGGCGAGTTCCGCGAGCTTTGCTTTGAGTTCACCTTTGATTATAAGGGTGACATCGAGTCCACTGAGTGCGAGCAGTTCCTGCACTCTTTCGTCAACGATTGCATCGAGGCCAATGGCCTGAATTGCGAGGGTAACATGACTGACGAAGGATGCAACATCACCGCCCGTGCAGAGGACGCAACGCAAACGAGCGATGCCCAGCGCTTGGCCGTTAAGGCTTGGCTTGAGGCACGTGAGGATGTGGAACTCAAGTCCTTCGGCGAGCTGGTAGACGCTTGGTACAACTTCTGATGAAGTTCTGCGCCGGCAGGCGTCATTGCCATTAGCCCCTTAACAAGCGCGGCTTCGGCCGCGCTCAACTCCAACCTTATACAAAAAAAATCAGAGCACAAGAATGAACGACAAGCAGACAGCAAATCAGCCCCAATTCGCAAAAGGACTCAAGGGAATTATTGCCAACGAAACCGGGCTGAGTGACGTACGCGGTGACGAGGGGCGCCTTCTGTACTGCGGATATGAGATTGAAGATTTGGTGGATCTTTGCAGTTTCACGGAAATCATCTATCTCTTGCTTAACAAACGCTTACCCAACCGCGACGAACTTGCCGGGTTGGAGCAGCGCCTGCGCAACGACCGTGAGCTGCCGCAACCCATTCTTGATTTCTTTAAGACGGCCACCAAGACCGCTCGCCCCATGAGTGCCCTGCGTACGGCGGTATCCATGCTCGGCATGTATGACGACCGCACAAAGGATCCGACTCAGATGAAAGAGATTGGGCTCTCCCTCATTGCCAAGATTCCCGTAATGGCGGCATACTATTACCGCATCTGTCAGGGGCTTGAGCTGCCGCCCATCCGCACGGATTTGGATGAGGCTGCGCACTTCCTCTGGTTGCTGAAGGGCACGGAGCCTGACCCGCAAGAGGCTCACATTCTTGACGTGGCGTATATTCTGCATGCAGACCACGGCATGAATGCCTCCACCTTCTCCTCACGCGTGACAGCCTCCACCCTGTCCGACATGTACTCCTGCATCACTGCCGCCATCGGCACGCTGAAAGGCCCGCTGCACGGTGGCGCGAACGAGGCGGTGATTGAGATGCTCAAGGAAATCGGCAGCGAGGAAAACGTGGAAGAGTACATCAACAACAAACTCGCCAACCGCGAGAAGATTTTCGGCATGGGCCACCGCGTGTACAAAACGCTTGACCCCCGAGCCCCGCAGCTGCGCCGTATCGCCATCCGCCTGACGCAAAAAATCGGCGAGCCCAAGTGGATTCGCATGAGCGATAAGATTGCCCGCATGGTGCGTTCCCGCAAGGGGCTTAACGCCAACGTGGACTTCTACTCCGCCTCGGTTTACTACAGCTTAGGCATTCCCACCCGCATGTTCACCACGCTGTTCGCCATCGCCCGCTCCGCCGGCTGGGTGGCACAAATTCTCGAGCAGCTGGAGGACAACACCCTCTTCCGCCCCCTGTCTCAATACACCGGACCGGAAGAACCGCTCCTCGTGCCCATTCTGGACATGAGATAAACTATTTTCTGTCTACCAATTTTCAAAAAGCCCTCGCAAATTATCTTTGCGAGGGCTTTTTGGTTTCACAACAAATCTTCACTGAATCTTTCCGGAATGGCGTTTCATACACCATGATTCTACTTTCAACATTACAAGAGAGGCAGCTATAGATAAAACGCTTGCTGTTATAGCGCTTACCCAATATGGAAGTTGACCGAAGCAAAAACCTATTCCATGAACAGAAATAGCCAGCAGGGGGACGTGAATCAAAAACACTGGATATGTTAATCCAGATAAAATTTCGACCAACTTCCTCCAAATTTGCGAGACCTCAACAACACTGACATATAAGCATGGTATTAACACAGCAAAAAACGCAGACGTCAACAAATCAAATGAAAATGAATAATTCCAATAATTAAGTGTGCTTCCTTGCTTCACAACAGCCAAAACTCCGCCAAGCGCAATAAAAACAGCCAATAGACAATAAGTTATACTCTTAAATACCGTCCTACATGTAACATTCCACTTGTACATTCTGTCACACATTCCAGCGACCAAAACACCTAAAACAAACTGCCAACACCTTGCAACCGGAGAAAAATACAAACCCTCTCCAAAAGGAGAATTATCAGGAACCTTAGAAAAAAGGCTACAAGTAATAAGAATAGAAGCCAAAGCGACAAAGGAAACTCCCCATTTCGTTCTACTCAAACAATACAAAACTGGCACTAACAACAGCATAACAAACTCCACCCCCATATACCATAAAGGAGTATTGTAGTACATTAACCATTTCACTAAAGAGAAATTCCCCCATTCAGAAATTTTCCATGGTGGGACAATTTCGTTAAGATATAGTTTCCATACCACCCCCAACAATAATGCAGCAAAAAACATCGGCAATAATCTTTTCGCCTTATTACTGTAAAATCGAGGCACATCAAACACTGGTCTTGAGCGGAACATTATACCAACCAAAAAACCGCTCATCACCAAAAAACCATTCACCATAAAAGGGCCACTAGAAGGGCGATCAGGTGTATAATGATAAACCACTACCCCTATACACAAGATAATCCTGAATAGGTCTAGAAGGAACGCTCTTTGTTTAGTCATAATATCTTTTCTTTTTTACTTATTAGCAGCACGACAATTAACAAGCTTCCCCTCCGCCCACATGAGGAGGGAGGAGAGCAAGACGGTAACAACGGCAGCGCTCACGCGGTACACCCATTTTTCCGGGTAACCGTAAAGCTCAATGGCATCGCAGGTGAACTTGTACACGGGAACGTGAATCAGGAAAACAGGGTACGTGAGCAATGCCAAATAGCTGACGGAAGCCGCGGTTCGCTCCCCCACTCGGCAGGTAAAGGCGAACAGGCAGGGAATCAGCAATGCGTAAAAACAGCTGGTCAGCAAATCAAAAGTGAACGTATAGTTCCAATACTCCAGCTCCTTCACCTGCTCTACAAACATCAGCACAACACCGACCGCCACAAAAAGCGAGAACAGCAGTAATACCGCCACACGGAAAAACACGGAACGCTGCGCCTGATGCTGAGCTAAGGATGCATACAGCCCGGAAGCAGCAATTCCCAACACAAATTGCCAACAACGAGCCAAGGGTGAATAATACAAGCCCTTACCGAAAGGTGCAGCATACGGAATCTGCGCAAAAAGGCATGCTGTCACCAACATGAAGAACAGCGCAGCGCAGGGAATCCCCCACCGTGAGCGGTGCAGGAAAAAGAAGAAGGGTACGGCCAGCAAGAGCATGCACTCCACCACCATGTACCACAACGGCGTGTTGAAATGTGAGAGAAAATCCGCAGCACGAAAACACCCCCACGCTCCCTCCGACCACTCCGGCAGCAGAGAATCATCATACACATGGTACGCAATACCCAAGACCAACGCCACCAAAAACAGCGGCAACAAGCGGCGTACCTTGCCGGCATAAAAGGCAGCGACATCCAGCGTTTCACGTTTACGGAACATCATGCCGACCAAAAAGCCACTCATCACCAAAAAGCCGTTCACCATGAAAGGACCGCTCGAGGGGCGGGGCCACACAAAATGATACACCACCACCCCAATGCACAGAATAATTCGGAAAACATCCAATAACAGCGCGCGCTCCTTCATCATAAACTTAACGTGTGGGCTCAGTATAACGCACCGGAATGAAGATGTACAGAGCAATATTGCAAAAAAACATTGTTTTTAACCTTAGCGAATGCCTTATTTTCAACGAAAACAACATTTTTTAGGGCAGAAATTCAAAAAATGCTAGCGTTCACTCTAACTCTGTGCTAAAATACCCGTGTTCCCAGTAGGGAAGAGACGTAACACAGTAAACACAATCAAACGTTATGAACGATCTCACGAAACCTTTCAAGCGCCTGCCGGTGGCACTGATCGGCACCGGCTCCTATGTGCCTGAGACCCGCCTCACGAACTCCGATTTGGAAAAGATGGTGGACACCTCCAACGAGTGGATTATTGAACGTACCGGTATTGAAGAGCGCCGCATTGCAGCCCCCGGCGAAAAGACCAGCGACATGGCCACACAAGCCGCACGCCGCGCCATGGAGGCAGCCGGTGTGACAGCGGAGGAGATTGACCTCATCATCGTAGGCACCGTAACGCCGGACACCTTCACCCCCTCCACCGCTTGCTATGTGCAGGCCAACCTCGGCGCCGTGAATGCCGCAGCGTTCGACATTTCCGCCGCATGCTCCGGTTTCCTGTTCGCGCTGAAGACGGCCGTGCAGTACATCGGCTGCGGTCAGGCCAAGACAGCCCTTATCATTGCGTCCGAGAAGCTCAGCCACATCGTGAACTGGGAGGATCGCTCCACCTGCGTTCTCTTCGGTGACGGCGCCGGTGCAGCCGTATTGCGCACGGGTACGGGCATTGAGGGCGACAGCGCCATCCTCGCCTCCGACATCGGCTCTGACGGCACGCTGACAGACCTACTGATGGTACCGGGCGGTGGTTCCGCCATTCCCACCACGGAGGAGAACATCCACGAGAAGCTTTACACGCTGGCCATGCGCGGCAATGAGGTATTCCGCCACGCCGTTGCACACATGAAGGACTCCGCCCTGTCCCTCATCGAGCGCACAGGCATCAAGCCCGAGGATGTGGACGTAGTGATTCCGCACCAGGCGAACCTGCGCATCATCAACGCAGTTGCACAGCGCCTCGGCATTCCGGTGGAGCGCGTATTCATCAACCTGCAGAAGTACGGCAACACCTCCGGCGCAGCCTGCGCCATTGCCTTAGATGAAGCCGTGCGCTCCGGCAAGGCCAAGAAGGGTGACATCGTGCTGATGGTGACCTTCGGTGCAGGTCTTACTTGGAGTAGCGCCGCCATCCGCCTGTAAGCACAGGCACACAAGCCCCCTTATACAGCCGGCACAGTATGCTCCTCAGCTACTGGCCGGCTGTCAACATTATAACACCAAACCATCCTTTGCAACCTGCCCTCACAGGCTACGTCAGCAAAAGCTCCGCCTTCAAGGCTGAGCTGGAGCGCTTGCACACTGCCGATACGAGGGAAGAGCCGGTGGTATTCCCCCGCACCTGTGCAGCAGCTCTCTCCTTCATTGTAGCGCTGGTGGCGCAGCAAAGCAAGCAAGCGCGCAGGATTTGGGCCGTGGCAGATGCCCTGCCCATGCAGGAGCGCGTGGCTGCGGAGTTACCGCTGTGGGGAGCGCCGGGCCTCTTTGTACCGGAGCGTGAAATCCACGTCAACAACGGATTGAGCGACCCCGACCTTGCAGCCGAGCGTTTGGAGGCATTGCGCGCCATCTCAGCGAAGCCGAAAGAGAACCAAGTCATCGTCGTAACGGCTGCCGCATTGCAGCAACAAGCCCCTGTTTTCACACAGGAAAATGAAGATACGCTTATTCTGAAGGTCGGGGATGAGCGCCCGCCGCAAGAACTGGCAGCCATTTTAAGCGAGCACGGATTTGAGCGCGTGGACCAAGTAACGGCTCGCAGCCAGTGGAGCTTGCGCGGTGGCATTGTGGATGTATACCCCTTGCAATCCGCTTGGCCTCTGCGCATAGAGTTTTTCGGGGATGACATTGAAAGCATACGCGCCTTCGATGTAGATAGTCAACTCTCTTTCCGTCAACTGACAGAGGCAGAGCTCGTGCTGGAGGAGCCCAAGGCGGATACCCTGCTGCGCGACCTCATTGCGGAGGATGATTGGGTTATCAGCTTACCGGGCTGTGGTGAGCCGGGAAACGTGCTCGTGTTCGACACGCCGCCGGAAGTGGTGGATGTAGACCCGGATTTGGAAAAACTGCACGACAAAGACCCGCTTGCCATCTTCGGCACACCGCTGGGCAGTTTCGACACCGGTGATTTCGTGATGCAGGAAGCCCGCCGAGCCATGGCTCGCCTGAGCTTGCTGCAGTGGAAAGAGCAAAAATGGCGCGTGGTCATGTACTTCCCGCATGAGGGCGAGAAAAAGCGTTTCGAGGAAATATGCGGTGAAGATGAGGCTTGGCGAGCCGTGCAGAGCCGAGACGGCGACCTGCCCTTCGGTTTTACCATACCCGGCGCAAAGCTGGCTGTGCTTTCCGCGGCGGAAATCTTCGGGCGATACTCCTCGCCCCGCGCCCGCAAGAGAGATGACCGCGAAGACCGCCTGCGCCGAGAGCGAGCGCAAGCCCCCCTGCGCGAGATAGCACCCGGCGACCTCGTCATTCACTCCGCACACGGGTTAGGCAAGTTTGTCGGCATTGTGCAAGATGAAAAGACCGGCGAACAAGAGCTGCACATTCAATACGCAGGCGGCGTGTTACTGCGCATCCCCCTGCAGCAAAGCCACTTGGTTTCCAAATACGTGGGGCTCGGCGCCAAAACACCGGAGCTTTCAAAACTGGGGGACGCTCGATGGAAACGCGCCTGCCAAGCAGCGGAGCGCGCCATTCAAGACTACGCCGCCCAGCTGTTGGAGGTGCAGGCAGAGCGCGAGAGCAACACCGGCTATGCCCACCCGGCGGACTCCTCATGGATGTGGCAATTCGAGTCCTCCTTCCCCTACAGAGAAACGCCGGACCAGCTGCGCGCCATCAACCAATGCAAGGCAGACATGGAAGCCCCCCGCCCCATGGACCGCCTCATTTGCGGCGATGTGGGCTTCGGCAAGACGGAGGTAGCCATCCGCGCGGCGTTCAAATGTGTCACCGGAGGCAAGCAGGCAGCCATTCTTGCCCCCACCACCGTGCTGGCAGACCAGCACTACCGCACCTTCCGCAGCCGCATGAGCGAGTACCCCATCCGCATCGAGCTGCTCAGCCGCTTCACCCCGGCAAAAAAGGCAGCGGAAATCGTGGAGGGCATGCGCAATGGCGATGTTGACATCGTAGTCGGCACACACCGCCTCATTTCTAAAAACGTCATGTTTAAGGACTTGGGGCTCGCCGTCATTGACGAAGAGCAGCGCTTCGGCGTGCGCCATAAAGAGCAATTCAAGCGCATGTTCCGCATGGTGGATATGCTTACACTCTCCGCCACGCCCATACCACGCACCCTGTATGTGGCGCTGATGGGTGCGCGCGACATGAGCACCATCGACACCGCGCCGCTCAACCGCTTGCCGGTACAAACCGCCGTTTGCCCGTATAATGAAGAGCTCATCGCCCGCGCTATGGAGCGAGAGCTCGCTCGCAACGGCCAAGTATTCTTCTTGCATAACCGCGTGTCCACCATCCATAAAATGGCGGAAACGCTGCAACGGCTCGTCCCCAAAGCTCGCATCGTGGTGGGGCATGGGCAAATGGACAAGAGCGATTTGGAATGCGTGATGCGCGACTTCATTGCCGGCAAGGCGGATGTGCTGCTCTCCACCACCATTATAGAAAGCGGCATTGACATTCCTAACGCAAACACCATCATCATTGACCGCGCAGATCGTTTCGGTTTGGCGGACCTCTACCAGCTGCGTGGCCGAGTTGGCCGAGGTGGGCACCGCGCCTATGCCTACCTACTGCTGCCGGAGGGAGCGCTCTGCACCGGTGATGCTCGTAAGCGCGTGGCTGCCATCAAGCAATACACAGAGCTGGGCAGTGGCTTCAAAATCGCCATGCGAGATTTGGAGATTCGAGGAGCGGGCAACCTGCTGGGCACCCAGCAAAGCGGGCACATTGCAGCCATCGGTTTCGAGCTATACTGCCAGCTGCTGCGCCAGTCCATCGAGCGATTGCAGGGCAAAGCTCCGGCCATTCGGGCGGATGCGCAGCTCAAGGCGGACTTCCTTTGCGTCAGCGAGGCGGTCATGTCCACCCGAGCCGATGCGGATAAACTCATCGGTGCCTATATTCCCTCCACTTGGGTGGAAAGCACGCAAAACCGCATGGCGTGCTACACGCGCCTGGCAAAAGCTCTGACCACGGACGACACGGATGACTTGGAGCGCGAGTGGATTGACCGCTACGGCAAACTCCCGGCGCAAGCACGCAACCTGCTCATCTGCCACAAAATCAAAATACTTGCCTCACGGCGCAACATCAGCCAAGTGGAAATCTCCGGGCAGAAGCTCATGCTCACCCGTAATAACGATTACATTCTGCTCAACAAGCGATTCCCCCGCCTGCAAAAAATCAAACCCACGGATAAATTGTACGAGACGCTGAAGTTCCTCCGCGAGATGTGATTGATTCACCTTCCCCCCCCCCACGCTAAGTTTTTCATTGATTTCAAACGCCCCGATAAATCGGAAGTTGAAGAGGCGTTTGTAGGATAATCTGCGAGCGCAAGCGAGCCGAATTCAGAGCCCCGGAGGGGCGCCATACAATAGCCCGGCGGTGGAGCCCCGCAAGGGGCGGAACCCCGGGAAATGGCCACAAA
>JAEIGA010015875.1_pt1 | contig 11464 bp, 19 predicted proteins | sample 9270691 | NCBI WGS metagenome assembly JAEIGA01 (sample SAMN17057246, study PRJNA624740) | gut metagenome | biome: biome; isolation source: fecal sample | host: Bos grunniens | place: China: Xizang | collected 2019
AATCTGGAATTGTGGTGATTAAACACTGGAAGATTCACAACTACATTCAGAAGGACAGATACAAGGAAACGGTGTACAAGGAAGAAAAGGCCATGCTTTCTGTGAAGGCCAATAATTCATACACACTTGGTATACCAGATGTCAACCAGCTGGATACAGAATGTATACAGGATGGATACAGAATGGAAGCACAGGTTAGGTTAGGTAAGGATAGGTTAGATCAGGATAATATAGATGAACCATCCAAGCCCACCAAGCACAAATATGGCGAATATAGCAATGTCCTTTTAAGTGATGAAGAACTTGAAAAACTTCAAGAAGAATATCCTGACTGGAAGGACAGAATTGAAAGACTATCATCTTATGTGGCCAGTACAGGAAAACGGTACAAAAGCCACTATGCAACTATCAGGAACTGGGCAAGGAAAGATGCTGAAAAACAGAAGCCAGCAATCAATGCAGGAATGACTGATCTGGATGAATTCTTCTAAGGGGGAAACAGAATGATTGATATTGAAAAACTTTCAAATAGTGTGCCTGCTGGTGCTGGCTACTTGGGGCAAGATGGGCTGCTGCACTGTGAAAAGTGTGGCGGCCTGCTTCAGACCAAAATCACAGTTCCACTGGTAGGTGAAAGAATAGTGAATTGCATCTGTGAATGCATGGCTGCAGAACTGAATGCACATGAAGAACAGAAGCGGCAGGAAGAACGGGAACGGAACAGAAGAATCTGCTTTGACGGGTCAAAACTGATGGCCTGCACCTTTGAAAAGTCCAATAAAACAGAATTGTTGACAATGGCAGAAAACTATGCCAAGCACTTCAAGGAATTCAAGAAGGACGGAAAAGGCCTGCTGCTATATGGAACAGTAGGAACGGGAAAAAGCCACATGGCAGCCTGTATTGCCAATCATCTGATTGATGCAGACTACAGGGTGCTGATGACAAACTTTGCAAGCATGGTGAATGTGCTGCAGTCCAGCTTTGAAGGGCGGCAGGAATACATAAACAGCCTGAACAAATATGCACTTCTGATTCTGGATGATTTAGGGGCTGAAAGAAAGTCAGAATACATGCAGGAACAGGTTTTCAATATCATAGATGCAAGGTACAGGTCAGGGCTTCCAATGATTATCACAACAAACCTGTCAGCTGAAGAAATGAAGAAACCATCAGACCTTGGAAACAGTCGAATCTATGACAGGATTCTTGAACGGTGTCACCCAGTAGCAGTAGAAGGGCAGTCCATCAGGCGGCAGAACCTGAAGGAAGACTTCTGGCAGATGCAGCGGGTGCTGAAGGGGGATTCATAATGAAAGCAAAAGAATATTTGCTGCAGATCAGAAATCTGGACAGCTTGATAAACAGCATGATTGCTGAAGTTGACCACTGGAAATCAGTGGCCACAAGCACCAGCACATGGTCTGATGGCGAACGGGTGCAGTCATCTGGAAACAAGCAAAAGATGGCCAGTGCTGTTGATAGGTATGTTGATATGCAGACTGCAATTGACAAAGAAATTGACAGGCTGGTGGACATGCGGGATGAAATCACTGCAACACTTAGACAGGCAGTGCTGGAACGAAAGCTGACAAGGTTTGAGTTTGAAGTGCTGCACAAGTATTATGTGCAGGAATTAACTTTTTATGATATAGCAGACTGCTTTGATAAGTCATACAGCTGGGCAACCAGTGTGCATGGCAGGGCATTGTCCAGCCTGCAGCGGGTGCTGGATGAAAGGAAAGACCATGAAGTGTAAAACATGCCACTATGGCAAAACAATCAAAAGAACCACAGTGTGTGACTATTTTCTGATGACTGGTGAAGTGCGGGGCTGTCCTGCAGGGGAAGAATGCACCAAGTGGAAACAAAAGAAAAGCAACGGCACAGGAATTTGGAAGAAGATGAAGCTGAAATAGGGAGAAAAAGAAAATGGACAATGTAAAACATCCAAGGCATTACATGGGAAAGATTGAAACAATTGATTTCATAGAAGACAAGCTGGGTGCTGCAGGATTTGTGGCCTACTGCCTTGGCAATGTCATCAAGTATATTTCCAGATATGACAAGAAGGGCAATCCACTGGAAGACCTGAAAAAGGCTGCTGTATATCTGGACTGGGCAATCAGAAAGCTGGGTGAAAACAATGAAACCACTGATAGATAGAAACACCTTCCAGAAGGTCAGAAAAATGGGCTATGGCCAGCTTACAGCCTTTCTTAATAGTATTTACCTTCAGGCATATAAAGACGGCCAGAAGGACTGTGAAGGCCTTACAACGGCAGATGTGAAAAAGGTGCTTCTGGGCATCAATGGAATTGGTGAAAAGAGGGCTGGACAGATCATGGAAGCCCTTGAATTGAAGCTGGATGATGAAGAAACACTTGACTGGTTGTGTGGTGAATGTGGGAAAGACCTGTCATCTGTAAAGGGTGCAAGCTTCTGCCCGTACTGCGGCACAGAACTGGACTGGGAAGAATAGAAAGGAACGGAAACATGTTAAAAATCGAAAATACAGAAGTCTTTGGCTGGGAAGCAGCCATCACAGGCATGAGGAATCCACTTAACAGCTGGGCGAAATCTGACAGCTATTGGACATACATTGAAGATGCAGAAACAGGCCAGAAAGCAAAGTTTGAATTCTTTGTTGGGGAAAATGACCTGCAGCTTATGAAGAAGCTGTCCAAGGCAGGCAATGACCATGCGAAATATCTTAGAATGCTGAATGTGACACTGTGTATTGATGCCCCATTCTACTTCTGGAAAGAATTCAGTACATATAAAATCGGCACTGTGGCCAACAGCTGCAGCACTATGCACAAGATTCATGCAAAGGAATTCACACTGGATGACTTCAGCCATGAACACATGATGGATGATTCCCTGTATCACCTGTCTTCTACAATCGGCATCCTGAACCTGTGCAGGGAAAAGTTCAATGAAACCAAGGATAAGAAGTGGTGGTGGCAGATGATTCAGCTGCTTCCTACAAGCTACAACCAGAAGCGGACAGTCCAGCTGAACTATCAAGTGTTAAAGTCCATGTACCATGCCAGAAAGAACCACAAGCTGGATGAATGGCATGACTTCTGTGCATGGTGTGAAAGCCTGCCATATTTCATGGAACTGTGTGGTGGCGGTCATGAAGAATCCATGTAGATACTGCGAAAAGCGGCAACTGGGCTGTCATGGTACATGCCCAGAATATGCAGCTTTCAGGGAAAAGCTTGAACGGGCAAAAGAAGTCAAAAGGCAGGAACTGAATGCAGACAACTTCATTCTGCGGCCAGTTCCAAGTAAAAGAAATAGGAAGATACTGAAATGAATAAGACAGAAGTAATTGCGAATTTAGAAAAAACATTTAAGTCTATGCATGATGGTTACCAGACCCACCTTGAACATGGTGGAAAACAGGATGTTGCCATGGAAGAAGACATTGAAGCAATTTCACTGGCCATTGCATCCATGAAAAAGCTGATGGAATATGAAAAGCTGGAACGGACGGGCAAACTGATCAGAATGCCAGACTGCAGAAAATGCAAGCATGCCTATAGGGATGACACCAGATGCTATGAATGCCTTGCCAACATGACCTGCTGGCCAAACAATTTTGAACCAAGGAAGAAGGTGAAGAAATGAGCAGACTGACAGCAAGCTTCCACGGTGAAGCATATTGTGGGGACAAGCAACCGTGCCGTGATGATGACTGCTATGATTGCCCACAGTTCCATGATATGCTGGCAAAGCTGGCACACTATGAAGACCTTGAAGAACAGGGAAGGCTGGTGGTTCTGCCAGAAGGTTACACCATAGAAGACTTGGCAGAATGTGCGGCCAGTGGCACTTGTCCGTCAGAATTAGGACTTCCAACACCATTGCATTGCAACCATCACACATGCTATGCCTGCTGGGAAGCGGCACTGAAAGGAAATAAAAATGACTGATAACAAAATCATACATACATTAATAGAAAAAGAACTGGCAGAAGCCAACCAGATTCACCCACTGTTTCAAAGCCCACATGAAGCCTATGCAGTGATGCTGGAAGAAGTAGAGGAATTGGAAGAAGAAGTGGCATACATTAGAAAACGGCTTGCAGAAATGTGGGAACGAATCAGAAATGACTGTGGTGTGGAAGATATACTGCACAAAATCAAAGGTGGTGCAGTCCATGCAACACAGGAAAACATTCAGGTTGGTGCTATGGCACAGAAGGCCTTGGACAGCTTATATAAGGAATAAAGACAAGAGCCTGTGAAAACGGGCTTTTTCTTTTGGAAAATTTCTGGAAACCTATTGACAATGTAGCACCAAAGTGCTATTATATACTCACAAGGTAGCACTGAAGTGATAGAAAGGCAGAAAGACATGATTGAAAATGCAATGAGAATCAGAGATAGAAGAACTGGTGAAGAATACGATTGTTTCCCACAGATGGTGGACTTAAGTTTCAAGGGTAAATATGAACTGCGTTATAACATCGGAATCAACGGATATACGGAATGGTCAAACATCTGCTGCATCTACAGCAATGACGAATTCAACAGCAAGTATGAAGTCATCTAAGTGGAAGGGAGAAAAGAACATGGCAGTAAGAAAACCAAAGGCAACAACACCTACAGATATATTCAAGCGGACACATGAAGAAATCTTGATCAGTGCCAAAAGAAAGCACACTTCAACAGGTGAATTCTTCCTTTTCAAAACCATTTTAGGAACAGACACATGGTACAGTGAAAGCAGTAGTGACATATACGGTGATGCAATCGAACACTGGAAGAAGATAAATGGCAGATGGCAGAAAGTAGAAGGTGAAAATCATGAATAAACTACAGGCAGCAAGACAGACGGCAGGCCTGACCCAGCAGCAGCTGGCAGATCAGACAGGAATCAGCCTTTCAACAATCCAGAAGTATGAACGGGATGCAAAAGACATCAACAGTGCAAAGCTTCTGAACCTGCTGAAGATGACAGCAGCCCTGAAGTGTCAGCTGAAGGACATCCTGACAGATGAAGAAACACTGGCCATGCTGGAAGAACCAGAGAAAGAACAACCAGTGAAAAACACATTGGCTGGGCAAAAGGTCTATATAACAGACAAAGAAAGCATATACTTTGATGAATGGGGAACTGTAGTGGACTTTGACGGTGAATGCTATCATGTGGCCATAGCAAATGGGAAGTCAGCAGTGATTTTCAACAGAAATCAGTTCAAAGTTCCAAGAAACAAAACCAGCAAGATATAAGGACATCCAAAAGGTGTCCTTTTTTCATGCACTGAAATGCAAACAATTAGAAATAATTGTGAAAAGTTAGCAGGAATTATAAAAAGCTGTATAACATTAGCAGTCAATCCTGTGTTATTGTTATAGTGGTAAAGCGAATGACCAAAGCAGTTTAATGTTTTTTTCATTTTACTTTTATCTCCTAAATTACATAGGCCAGCAAAAGGGCAGCTGGCCAGAAAGTTCAGGGCATCCATCAGGGTGTCCTTTTTTAATATGCAATTCTGGAAGAAAGGGGGATTTTATATGTCTGGACTGACACCAAGACAGGAACAGTTTTGCATGGAATATGCAGCATCAGGAAATGCTTACAGATCAGCAATTGCAGCAGGATATAGTGAAGCCTATGCAAAAGGAAATGTTAACAAATTAGTGGAAAATGTGAGTGTGAAAGAAAGGCTGGCAGAACTGGCTGAAGCAGCGAAAAATGAAAAGATTGCAGACATTCAGGAAATGCAGGAAGTGCTAACCAATATCATCAGACAGAACATGACTGAACAGGTGCTGACTTCTGATGGCTACATGGTAAGCAAGAAGCCTGCAGTCAAGGATGTCATCAATGCAGTGAATTCCCTTGGCAGAATGCAGGGTGCATTTGTGGATAAAATTGAAGCGGATGTGGACATGGACTTGAACATCACGGTGACAAGGAAGTGATGCCATGGAACTGAACATAGAAATGAACAGATGCTTTGCAGAAGTTGATGAAAGCACAAAGCGGTACATTGTCATGAAAGGTTCTGCTGGTTCTGGCAAGTCTGTTGATACAGCCATGAACTACATTCTGCGGCTGATGCAGGACAAGGGCAGAAATCTGGTCTGTATCAGAAAATCAGACATCACAAACCGTGACAGCACCTATGCAGAACTGACTGGTGCAATATACAGGATGTTTGGCGGTGATGCAGATAAATACTGGACTGTCAAGCAAAGCCCACTGCAGCTGACCTGCAAGGCCAATGGCAACCAGATAATCTTCAGGGGTGTGAATGATGAGAAGCAGCGGGAAAAACTGAAGTCCATCACATTCCAAAAGGGCAAGCTGACAGATGTGTGGATTGAAGAAGCCACAGAACTGACACAGGCAGATGTGGAAATCATAGATGACCGTTTGCGTGGTGAACTTCCAGCTGGCCAGTTCTATCAGATCAGAATGACCTTCAACCCAGTCAATAAAAATCACTGGATAAAGAAGGTGTTCTTTGATATTCCAGACCCTAATGTGCTGACCCATCACAGCACCTATCTGGACAATAACTTCATTGATGAGGCATACAAGCAGCGAATGGAAAGAAGAAAACTGGTTGACCCTGAAGGCTATCAGATATATGGTCTTGGTGAATGGGGTGAAATTGGCGGCCTGATTCTTCACAACTGGGAAGTGGCTGATATATCACAAGACATGAATGACTATGATGACATAGCCATTGGTCAGGACTTTGGTTTCAACCATGCCAATGCAATCCTGCTGTTGGGCATGAAGGATGATGACATCTACATTCTTGATGAAATATACCTGTTTGAAAAGGACACATCTGAAATCATTGATGTGGCTGCAGCACATTCCATCCCTAAAAGAAAGGACATGTGGTGTGATTCAGCTGAACCTGACAGAATCAAAATGTGGGCAAAGGCTGGCTACAGGGCAAGACCCGTGGACAAAGGTGGTTCTGCTGGTTCTGTGAAAGGCCAGATTGACTGGCTGAAGCAGCGGAAAATATATGTGCATCCACACTGCACCAACACCATTAAGGAAATGCAGCAGTGGAAGTGGAAGAAGGATGAAAAGACAGGTGAATATTATGATGAACCTGTTTCCTTCCAAGATGATGCCATGGCTGCCCTGCGATACGGTGTAGAAGGGTGGCGAAAGGTCAAGAAATGGCTGATGTAAAAGACCAGTGGGAATACAGGCTGATAGATGGGAACTGGTCACCAAGGGCTGTGGCCTATTGCACATACCATCACGGCTACTTGACACCAGCACTGACAAAAGTCCACAAGTGCTACAAGCGGCAGTGCAAGCGGCTGCGTGAAAAGATACAAGAAAATGAAACTACTTAAAACACTACTATTCACACTACTATACGGAGCAAAAGACGATGAACAATATAAAGCTTTTCTGTGGAGATTGCCTTGAACTGATGAAGGATATTCCTGACGGCAGCATTGACATGATTCTGTGTGATCTGCCTTATGGAACAACAGCCTGCAAGTGGGATACAATCATACCATTTGAACCACTGTGGGAGCAGTATAAAAGAATTATCAAAGACAACGGTGCAATCGTGCTGTTTTCAGACGAACCTTTCACCAGCCAGCTGGTGAATAGCAACCTGAAAGACTTTAGATACAAGTGGATTTGGAATAAAACGAGAGGGTCGAACTTCCAAAATGCAAGGTTTATGCCCATGAAGTGCCATGAAGAAATTTGTGTCTTTTATGGAAAAAAGCCAATATACAATCCACAGTTTTGGTTTTCCAACCCTTACAAAACGAAGGAAAGAAAAAGAAAAAATGAAATTGAAGGCTTGAGTGGCGGCAGTGCTGCAACAGTATGTGCTGCAACAGTAAGTGAGGACGGAAGAAGATACCCTTTGTCAATTTTAACATTCACAAGGGATGGCAACAGGAAACATCCAACACAGAAGCCAGTGGCACTGCTGGAATACCTAATCAAAACATACACCAATGAAGGTGAAACTGTACTGGACAACTGCATGGGCAGCGGCAGCACTGGTGTGGCCTGCATCAACACTGGCAGGAAGTTCATTGGCATGGAAATGGAAACGAAATACTTTGAAATTGCAAAGCAGCGGATTGATGAAGCTGCTTTTTCTTATGCGTAAAAACAGCCTGATTGACGGGCTTTTTATTTTACCCAAAGAACTACACCAAAACATGAAAAACATGGCTGAAACGGGCTGACAGAAGCCCACAGCAGGATATAAAACAGAAGGAAGGTGACACGATTGCTGAAGATTGAAGAAATTGCACAGTTCATCCAAGATGATGCAACTTCAGAGAAAAAGCAGGCTGCCATTGTAGGTCAGGACTACTATGAAGGCAAGCATGACATCCTGAAATACAGAATGTTCTACTATAATGCAGAAGGGCAACTGGTGGAAGATAAGCACAGAAGCAATATGAAAATTCCACATGCCTTTTTCACAGAACTGGTAGATCAGGCAGTGCAGTACATGCTGTCTGGCACAGAAGGCTTTGTGCGGTCTGATGACCCAGAACTGCAGGCAGAACTGGACTACTATTTCAATGACAATGAAGACTTCATGGCAGAACTGGCAGAAGTTATCACAGGCAGCATGGCCAAAGGCTTTGAATACATGTATGCATACAAGAATGCAGAAGATAAGCTGTCATTCATGTGTGCGGATTCCATTGGTGTTGTGGAAGTAAGGGCAAAGGACACTGATGACCAGTGTGCTTATGTGATTTTCAAGTACATTGACAGAATTGAAAAGGGCAGAAAGGTCATCAACAGGATTCAGGTCTGGGATGATAAGCAGACATGGTTCTATGTGCAGCAGGACAATGGTCTGCTGGAAGTTGACACTTCAGAACCTATCAATCCAAAGCCACATGTGATTTTCCACAATGAAGGTGAAGAAGCCAGATACTTTGAAGGCTTTGGCTTCATTCCGTTCTTCAGACTGGACAACAACAAGAAACAGTTCAGTGACCTGAAGACAGTCAAGGCACTGATTGATGACTATGACCTGATGGCATCCAGCCTGACAAACAACCTGATTGACTTTGACACACCACTGCATGTGGTACGGGGCTTCCATGGTGACAATCTGGATGAACTGCAGACCAACCTGAAGACCAAGAAGCTGATTGGTGTGGATGAAGATGGCGGTCTGGAAATCAAGACTGTTGATGTGCCATATCAGGCAAGAAAAGAAAAGCTTGACCTTGATGAAAAGAGCATCTACAGGTTCGGCTTTGGTCTGAACACTGCAGGCCTGAAGGACACAGCTGCAACCACCAGTATTGCAATCAAGGCTGCATATTCCCTGATTGACCTGAAGGTAACTAAGTTTGAAATCAAGCTGAAACAGTTCATGCGTAAAATCCTGAAGATTGTACTGGCAGAAATCAATGACCAGCAGGGCAAGGACTTCCAGCTGAATCAGGTATATTTCCAGTTTGACCATGAAATCATGTCCAATGCACTGGAAAATGCACAGATTGAACTGACAGAAGCCCAGAAACGGCAGGCTGATGTCAACATTCTGCTTTCCCTTGTTCCACAGCTTGGAAATGAACTGGTGGTGCAGAACATTTGTGATGTGTTAGAACTGGACTACAACCAGATTAAAGACCAGTTGCCAGACCCTGATGAAGCCAACAACGAACTGAAGAATGCACAGAATGCCTTGGAAACAGCCTTAATTGAAGAATAGTGGTGAAGTGCCATGAAAAAATATGAAAAAGAGGTCATAAAGGCACAACTTGACCATGAAAAACAGGTGTTGAAAGACCTTGAAAAAAACTACAAGGAAGCACTGTTGGAAATTGACAGCAGGATTGCACAACTGCTTGGCAGGGGTGACAGTGACATGCAACATGTTGTATATCAGGTAGAGTTCCAGAAAGCACTGCGAAAACAGATTGAAACCATCCTTGATCAGCTGCATAACAATGAATTTGAAACCATAACAGAATACTTGACTGCCTGCTATGAAGAAGGCTTCATTGGTGAATTGTACTGCCTGCAGGAGCAGGGAATTCCATTGGTGTTTCCTGTAGACCAAGAACAGGTGGTGGCAGCGGTGCAGCATGAAACAAAGCTGAAGGAAAGCTTGTACACCCGTCTGGGCAAAGATGTTGGTGAACTGAAGAAGCAGATTGCAGGGGAAATTTCAAGGGGGATTTCCACTGGCATGATGTATGATGAAATTTCCAGAAACCTTGCTGGCTATGCAGGCATTAACAGAAACAAGGCTGCAACAATTGTTAGAACAGAAAGCCACAGAATTCAGGTCAAGGCAGCTGAAAATGCCATAGAAAAGGCCAAGAAAGCTGGTGCAGACATAGTTGAAAAATGGGATGCCACACTGGATGGCAAGACCAGACCACACCACAGGGAACTGGACGGGAAGCTGCGTGAAGATGATGGGTATTTCCATTATTCTGGCGGCAGGGTGAAAGCACCTTCACAGTTTGGGATTGCAGCAGAAGACATCAACTGCAGGTGCAGGCTTGGTTCAACGGCAAAATGGTTGTTGGATGTTGAAGAAACAAAATACCTTGGAAACACCAAGAAGATGACTGATAAACAGCTGCAACCAATAGCAGACAAACTTCACATTGATGTTGAAGAATTAAAAAAGTATAGTGACCAGATCATTCCTGTCAAAGCAAAGGATTTTGATGATTTCAGAAGACAATACGAAAAGATTTGGAATGCAAAGCCTGTTGAAAAGGGGTGATTCCATTGAGAGCGAAAAAACCAAAGCTTTGCTTCAGTAAGAAGATGCTGATTGCGGACTATGCGGTTCTGGTGCTGATGATTGCAGCCTTCATGTTCTTCACTTACACGGCAAAGGACACAAGCAACTGTGCCATTGTGATTGGTGCATGGATTGCCCAGCTGGCAGTGTCCAGTGGCTTCTATTACTGGAAGGCAAAAGCAGAAAACCTTGTGAAAATGCCAATACAGATGCTGAAAGACCTGCCTGAAGACATGAAGGAAAAGGCAGACCCTAATCAGATCATTGAATCTGTGCTTGGCATCAGAAATTAGAAAGGACAGTGACAAAATGAATACTGAACTGATTATTGGCGGCATTGTAGCCGTCATTTTAATTGCCTTCACAATGTGGCTGATGGGTTTCAAGAACTGGCTTGTGTGGGCAGTGGCAGAAGCAGAAGCAGTGCTTGGCAGTAAAACAGGCCAGCTGAAGCTGCGGTATGTGTATGACTTGGCGGTGCTTAGATTCCCTATCATGTCCAAAATACTGCCGTTCAGCCTGTTTAGCAAGCTGGTTGATTCAGCACTGGCTATCATGGAAGACATGATTGCAAACAACACCAGCATTGCCGATGCTATCAAGAACCAGATTGGAGTGGTTGAAGAATGATGAAAAGAATCTATCTGGATGCTGGACATGGCGGCACAGATTCAGGTGCAGTCAAGTATGTGGTTGAAAGGG
>JAEIGA010015876.1_pt1 | contig 11464 bp, 11 predicted proteins | sample 9270691 | NCBI WGS metagenome assembly JAEIGA01 (sample SAMN17057246, study PRJNA624740) | gut metagenome | biome: biome; isolation source: fecal sample | host: Bos grunniens | place: China: Xizang | collected 2019
CGCATATTATCCCGCTGCTTATCCGGGTCCGGATCACTGAAGGGAGAGCAGATATAGACCTTCTTCTTGGTACGGTCAGGTTTCTGGAACTGACGCTCCAGAAGCTTGTCATAGCCTTCACAGCAAAGTTCAAAGATTTTATGCATATTGATTCTCCTTGTTATATCGGTTGAACCGAGACTTTCACCTTACGGCTCTGAGACTCTTTGATAACATCTGCATAGACCGTCGGGTACTTGGTCTTCAGCGCCTTTGAGTCAGGCCGCTTGGTTCTTTTTGTTACAAAGTCGATGAGGAGCTTGTCCGTGGTAGTCGTTAAGATACCGTGTTCATGCTCCTTCATCAGCTCTGCAATTCGCACCGAATGGGCTTCAATCTCCTTTTCATATAGTTTAATTTCGCTTTCGCAGTCTCTGACCTTTCCCTGTAGCATTGCGATCTGCCGTAGTGACCGTTCATATTTCCTGGGAAATTCAATGGTGGGAAGACCGGGCTGACTGGCACCGTAAATCCGGGCCAGAGATTCCATCGCCAGAGAGGATGCCACACCGCTCATCGTAGGCGGCTTATCATTCTCAAGGCTCCAGATCCACTCATCCAGCCGTTCAAAGATCATGTCCTCCATTGCCATATCCCGTTCGATCTCAGGCATAGCCAGATCATTCTCCGGGTTATTGCCCCAAATACAGGAATACGCACCGTGCTTAACATCAGCAACAGACAAATAGAAACGCAGCTGGAAGTCATAGTAAAGTGGAATTGCACCGTCTGCCCAGTGATCAGCTTTGTGGTAAGTACAAGACTTGCACTCCAAAATGCCATCGTCACCATCTGATGCTCGGATATATTTCCGGTCGAAATTGGCCAGCGCATAGGGATGGTCAGCGTGCTGATAGAGGCCTGTGTCCTGATACACATGGTTACCGGACTTTCGTGCATACCATTCTGCAGCAATCGGCTCCAGCATATGACCCATGGCAAGCTGATCCGCATTCATCTTCTTGGGCGGTTTCATCCGTCCCTTCTTGATGAGCCACAGTTCCAGTGGAGTCGTCCAGGGCGATACACCAAATATGGCTGCCACATCGCTGCCGCCTACGGTGTACGGAATGTCACCTTTCGGACCGTGCATCCGGCATTCCAGCCAGCGGTCGTTAGACATACCGGCAGTGTCACAGAGCATGATGGGTGCTGCCATCAGTAATTCACCGCCTTCGCAAGGTCATACTCATTCCACTTCAGGGAAAGTGCTCTTGCCATGTTCTCCTCAACGACCAGCATCTTCGCTTCAGGCATCTTGTGGATCTTCATCAGATACGGGATCTCCTGCAGGGCCATGAACACGTCATGAGCAGTGGCAGTGCCCCCGCCATATGCCATCTCGAACATCGCAATAGCTTCCAGTGCCTCCTTCTTGGGAAGCGAAAGCTTCTTGCAGATGCGGGTCATAGCATTGACCGGGTAATCCAGTTCGATCTCCAGAAGCGTCTGAAGCTTGCCAACGGAATCACAGAACTGAGCAAACAACTGATCCAGCTCCTTCTCGAAGTCGGAAACCTTCTTCTGCAGACGGTGATCCACAGAAATACAGCCTCCAATGTGTATCGGGTGCTGGGTACCCATGAGCATGGCAGATACCTTCGCGGAAGCAATTCCGGTATCGGAAGTCATAAACCGGATACCGGGCACAAGCTTCGCAGCCATGGTACTCTTGCCTTTGGATGCCAGCATCTTGCTGTAGGTACCCAGAAGATCATCCTTCTGTGCCGGGAATGTCCAGCAGCCACTGGTGAAGGCATGGTCAGAGTATCCGCTTTCAAACTGATAACCGGGGAATCTGGCTTCCATGTTCTTCTCCAGCGCATGGAGAAGTTCATCCATAGGAAGCACAGAATAGTCCTTCATATCACCGGAATGGGCAGCAGACACTTTCTCATCTCGGACAAGCAGCAATGCCTCAGAAGAATACAGAGCCAGACAGGCATTCAGAACGTCCGCCAGGTCCTTCCGCTTCAGCTTCGGCAATGCGGTGCCGCCGATCTTCGCACGGTCCAGCAGCGTCTTGTAGGCCGTCGTGCGAATGGGATACAGATCGTCACCCACGCGAAGTGCAAGACCCAGATTGGCTGCAGTGTCGATCACAGCATCCTCACTGATTCCTTCGGCAAAATCCGCAGGCTTGGTGAACAGCGGAGAACCGGTGTCCAGGGGTTCAATGTGCAGCTCACTGACTTTGCAGCGGCGCCAGGTGGTTTCCTTGCTCATGGTTTCGTGGTAACTGAGCATGGCGGGATAGGAATCGAACGTGGTTGCATAGTTGTCTTGACAGGGTAACATAGATATTCTCCTTTCATTTTTGAGACGGTTGTGCCGCCAGATATATAACAAAAGCCAGTAACCCCGAAGGACTACTGGCTTGTTACCAAATATGAAATTGGCCGGAAACAAAAAAAGTGCCATTTACCCCATACAGGCAAATGACACTCAAAAAAATCTGATAAACGATTGATTCACAGGATGTGAACCTCGGATACTAACACTTGCATTATACCACAGATCTCTTTGTTCGTCAATCAAAATGAAAAGGAGCATTTCCTGCTGAAGATTTGTAACTAGATGCAGGTTTACCCCAGTGTGATTTCGCAGTCACAAATATGCAGCAGTTCACCACACAGCGGGCAGATCTCCCGGCTGCAGCCTTCGTGGTGATAGCCACCTCTGTGTACCCCACAGCTTCCGCATCGATTTGTGCCCCAATCGTATTCCTCCTCTCCAAATTGGATTCTGGAGACATTCTCGCCCATGTACAGGACCGATTTGCATGTACAACCTTCCATGGTTGGGAGCTTTTCGCGGCAGAAAGAACAGACTTTACACATAGATATCCTCCTCATTTCAGTCTGGGAATGAAAAAGGAGCAAAGCCGCAAAGCTTTGCTCCCCACACTAATTTTCAAGACTTACTTGTATTATTCAATTCTTCAGGATTATCAAAACGATTGCCAATGACTTCCAACTTTACATCGGCTGAATTCCAGCTATCAAAGTGGACATAGCCTTCATTGTCAGGAAGCACACAGATAAACGCACCGCATACCATCCGAACAAGTACCGTGAAATTGTTATCCCCATAGTGGACAAGCAGAATGTCACCTGTAAAGATCTTGATACCATTCATATCATTGATGCCCGTGTACTGACACACAGTATCCGTATAGACAGGGTACTTATCGACGGGGCTGTAAGTGTAAATGATGGAAAAAGCCCCTGTGCCCAAAGCAACACCGCCATACACCCAATTACTGTCAACGGGAGAACCGTCCATCCAAACTCTCTCCCCTTTTCTGCGGGTTTGGGCACGAAAGAGCATATCCTGCGATTCCACACTGAAATCTCCTGCAGGAAGAATGGCAGATACGGGCTTATAGAGCGCAGGATTCAGCCATGGTTTAACGGTATGATTCTTTTCGTATACACACTCGTTCCCCTCGGCATCCTGCACGTTATAGTGCATCCCGTCAAAGACTTCATCGTAGCCTTCTTCTCCGGATGCCTCACAGTTGGGGCATTCCCAGTCGATGGTTCCGCCGTTATCCATGTGGTTTACCTGACCATACTCGATCTGTGAACCGCAGCAAGGGCAGGTTCCCGCTTCATATGGCTTATCCAGAATACGTTTCATTGACACAACATCTCCTTACATATGGTAATCTACGCTGACCAGAACATCGTCATCATCCAGATCATCAATGAATTGCTGGATCGTATCATCCCAGGTCACAGCAGGCTGATCTTCATGCTCCGGAGAGAAATATTCATTTCCCTGCGCAATCCAGTCATTTTCATCGATCAGATCGCAGAAAGAAACCGGATACTTACGCTCATCCTTCACACCCATACGGGTCAGATATTCTTCTTCGGACTCGCCGATCTTGTAGATCAGATCAAGGAAGCTATACACACAGCCCTCTTTCACCTGCATATATTTGCCCGGCTCCATAAGGCCGGTTACGAACATGGATTCCAACGCTGTGAACCGTTTCTTTGCCTGCTCCAGATACCACTGTTTCATGGCATCCCATTCGATGTCCTTTTTTCTGGCTGCAGATACCCACATAAAACCTTCCGGACAAGGGAAATCTTCGTCATCGTTTCCCCAACTGCGCTCGCCAAAGGAATATTCTGTACAGGTGTCCTTAACCAAAAATGTCACGGGCCATCTTCCGCCGATCTGATACCAGTCCCACATGGCATTGGGATTGCAGTAATAACCATATCCCTGCATCGCCTCGTCATACTCATAATTGCAATAATCGATAGCATACTCATGCATGGTTTTATATAGCTTCTTGAACGGATAGTCCGGCAGAGCTTTCATCTTTTTCGCCTTATGGGTCCGCATCGGATGCTGCAGAGGACCGGCTTTCTTCTGAAATACCTGGCCATCTTTGATCATGAACTTACCCCACACACTGCGGTCATAGAGGCTGACGATTCGTCCATCCGGAAGGCGTACACAGTCACAGGACTTATTTTCGTACCCAGACTGGACATCGCTCTTCTGATCAATGAATTCGTAACAATCCTCGCTCTCGCTGCCATAGGGGTGCATCAGATCTTGGATCAACCGAAAAACCTCTCTGGAGAAGCTGTTCAGCAGCCCACGAAGTTCACGGATCATGATGCTTCGCATGATATTTTGGGGACCTTGATCCTCCATTTGCTCCATCTCAGCCAGTTCTTTTTTAATGCGAGCGTTTTCTTCAGCATCTTCCTGGATCTCAGGGATGCGAAGAACTGCTAAAGAATGAAAATGCATAGTAAATTCCCTTTCTGTCTATAAAATGACAGATGGGCAACACAGCTTACGCCAGTTGCCCATCTTGATAATGGTATATGTCACCCAAATGGGCAACTGGTTTTCTATGACCCCTAAGGATCACCTATGAATCAGAAATCTCTGCTCATAATTCTCTTCGTTGTGATCCGGATCTTCTAAATTAGAGGACCGGACACCGTCAACGTCAAATGCATATTCGATCTGATACCGCAAATCGCCAAGCGTTCCTTCGGCATTCCGAAGATACGCAGCAAGGGTAAGCAGATCCTTTTTCTCACCGGACACACAGAAACAGTGTTCCTGAAACTGATAGATTGGAATCATACGATTACCTCATGAACCGCTTGATCACAGCCGTCAGTTTCACCGGAAGCTGATTCAGATCCGTGATGTCCAAAAAGCTGTCACCATAGATCCGCTCGATATTCTGCTTGTCTTCGCCAATGGCTGCAGCAACGAACAGTATGCCTTTTCGTTTATACTCCTGCTTAATACCGCGCAGATCTTCCTCTGCGGCAGTACCGCCATATCCGCAGTCAGCAGGCTGACCATCGGAAACCAGCATCAGGATCCGAACTTCTTCATCCCGCTTGGAAAGCTGCTCTGCTACGAACCGCAAAGCTGCACCATCCCGGTTGCTTCCTCTTGCCGCAATATCCATCAGCCGGTACTTATCGTCCCGGTCAATACTGTCAAACTCAGCATAGGAATACAGATCCACACCGCTGCTCCAGCTCGTGGAATGTCCGTAGACCATGATGGGAATATTGAGGGCTTGACAGAAATCATACAGGATAATGGCTGCCGCTCTGGCATAGGTGGAACGGTCGCCGCAGCTCATAGATCCTGATTCATCCAGCAGTAGTCCGACAGAGATCCTGGGAATCTCATTGGGAAGGTTATTCTTGTAGAATACCTTCCCATCGTTCCTACACAGAGCGTGTGCATCCAGACGCCGTCCCATAACAAGACCGGTCTGTTTTCCACCACGCTGCTGATCCTTCAGCTTCTGGATCAGACTACGCTGGAGCTGTTTGGAGATATTCAGGAGTGGCCCGCAGATATCGTGATACTGGGTTTCCAGTTCCTCATCTACTTCCGGGATCCTATGAACTGTGATCTTGACGCCCTTATGAATATCTCCATAAGAGATACTCTGCGCAGCATCATTCAGTTCCTGCAGTCTCTCGTTTTCCAGCTGCTTGCAGGCTGCCTTTTCAGCCATCTGCTCCAGCATCCGTTCGATATCAGCTGCAGCACGGTCATTATGCTCCCGTTGGTAGTCAGAATCATATTCTGTTTCTCCTCCGACGGGCTCAGAAACCGTATCGGTCTGATGGAACGGAATTCGTCCGCCTTCTTGATCAGTCGTTTCCTGCTTACCGGAACCGGTACCGGAGAAGTCTTCAGAATTTAGAATTTCATCTGATCCTGGAGTGTTCCCAGACTCATTTTCGGATTCTTCCTGTTCAGATTTATTATCTTCACCGGATTCGCCACCAGACTCATTTTCATCCGTGCTTGTGTCAGAATCTTCTGCCATCGCACGCGTTTTTGCACGGGCAGCAGCATTGGAACCGGAACTTTTGATCTTCTCAGACCCCGGAACAGGTGTACCGGAACCTTCTCCCTGGGCACTGGAGCCGGAAATAACCTGAAGCATACCGGAAAGTACATCCCCTGCTGCACTGGATTCACCAGAAGCAGCCGCTTCATCCTGATGCTGCTTGCACAGCTCGATATAGTCCTCAATATGAGGCCAGAGGCGCACAAGGATCAGGCTGACGATCTGCCAACGATCTTTAGCCGATGTGGTCGTAACCGCATCATCAATCTGGGGCAGCAGTTTGAAAACGGTCTGAATCCGGACATCGGAAAGCGGTGTGTCTCCATACTTGATTTCACCAAACAGCGCATAGGACAGCATGATCTGCAGGATCGACTGGAAGATGTGGCCGGAGCCATCATCTTCCTCTTCGATCAGCTGCGTCACCGTACTCATATCCTTATACTGATGCTCCCGCATCACGGTCAGATTGTAACCGAGCACACCCGGGAACTGGGCAAGCATCCGGCTCTCAACATAACCGTCTTCCAGGACATTTGCGATAAAGAATGCAATGTGCATGGCAAACTGCAGGTTGCGAGGGTCCGCTTTCACGTAATCCCAGAAATCTTTCTCATTCTTCGCATCCGCAGGATCTCGCAGTACCGGCGGTGCCGGGTACCACTTGTATGCAGATAAGAAGTTCATATAGGTCTGCTTGGCCAGAAAATCAGTATATAGGACATGACCCAGCTCATGCGCAAACAGGCCTGAGATCATCTCATACCGGTTCATGCGCCCGCGAATTTTCGTCACGGACGGATGGCCGGCATTGATCTTGATCGCCGTGTTGTTGGTGCTTGCACCGTTCCGATCCTTGGGCGCCCAATAGATATTCACATGGACACGCCGGTTATACCGATACCGTTTGGTCTGTGCAGCAGCCACATCTTCGAAATGACCTGCAAGGATCCGGGAGGTAAAGAACTGCCTGTCCGTGATCTTACTTCGCTTCTCATTCAGGAGCTGCTTGACTCGCTTATGATTCACTTTTGCCATATAAGATCTCTCCTATCTAAGAAAATCAGGAGGCCTTACGGCGGCTGGGGGTGAAAATGGGATCCAGTATCGTGGTCTTCAGAGCCTCACGGTCCTCTTCATCAGAAGTCGCCTTGCTGATAACGGTACTCAGCGCAGAACGGTAAACATCACCAGTGATCTCACTGCTGGTGATCCAATCGATAAGACTTCTCATACCGCAGGTACCGTCGGTGATGCCGTTCTTTCGCATATAGTCAGACATATCGTTGACAACCTGCACCATCTGAGATACCTGATACTCATCTGTCGCTCCCGTGACTGCCATGGCACGCTGCACCATGACCTCAGGACTGGGAAGCTCAATATCTTCCACCAGACTCATTCTGTCGACAACGGACTGATTGAGTCCGCGGCAGCCTTCGTAACTGACGTTGGTCGTTACCACGATAACCGTGTCCGGATGCCGCTGGATGATCTCACCTGTAGGCAGTGTGATAGAACCACTCTGCTCCAGAAGGGAGTTCAGGCCGACCAGAACACCGGGCTGCATGATGACTGTGGGTTCCTGTACCTCCACTAAATAGCCATTCTTCAGAGCCTTGATAAAATCGGTCTCCACGTAGGTATAGGACTGTCCGGAGTTGGACTCCTTTTCCGCAGGCTTGCTCAATGCCTTGATCTTCTCCGTGACCATATCCATGACAACCGCCATGCAGTCCCGGGATGTAGCATCATCGTTATGTACACCCGTCAAGGTGAAGAATACCCCCGCAGGATCAAAGTCCATGTCTTCCAGATCCGGAAGATTCATGATCTTTGCCACATTGGCATAGGTAATACCGCCCATGGAAATGAGCATTTCACGCTCTTTATCCAAATCGGCATCACCGGTGCTCATACCGTCGGTCTTGGGAAAGACCATACCAACAAAGTCAAAAACCTCCGTGGATGCAGAGCAGGTATACTTCATGTACGGCAGATGCAATCCGGCAGCGATAGCCCTGGCGCCCTGAGTCTTACCGGTGCCGGCAGGACCGCGCATCAGGAAGTTGCGCATTTGCATGGGCTTTCCGGTGGTGTTCAGGGCATGCTTGCAGATATTGACCACCTGCTCGGGAATGATGTACCATTCCTCCAGCTTGGGCACCAGAGCTTCTTCCAATACAGAGAGTTTTCGGCCACCGGTCATCTGATACTTGCCAACGAAGTCCTTATGGTCAATGGCACTGGTGGCTGCAGACACGGTCACTCTTCCGGTCTTGGCAAAGATGAGAAACTCACCTGCAACAACCGTAGCAGGCGTGTACGCACCGGAATCCAACTGCGCCTGAGAGACACGATAGACATTACCGGACTTATCCACGTTCACCTTGATGTACTCCGGATTAGTGTCATCTTTGATCCGACGATATGCGTTGTCGCACAGAATGGCCATGCTGTCTGTAGCCTTCTTCAAGTCCGGATAGCCGGAGGTCCTTGCGTCCATGTAAGTCTGGAAGTGTTCTTCGAATTCCTTATCCTTAAGGAGCACAGGCATCATGGCCATCATGACTGCAGCACCGTCATTGGCAGTCGAGTGCAGACGGTAACTCTCCACCATCTCAGTATTCCGGTCAAAGCCGCTGGCTGTGATGTTACCTGAGGCACTGTCAAAGACAACCAGATGATAGGCATCCGGGCCTTTGGAAGACTTATACTCTGCAACCATCCGGTGGTCGATGATGCCAACGGCACCTTCACCATTACCGGTCATGCAGTCGATCATTGCATGAACTGCCTTGATGATCGTGCTGCACAACGTCGCTTCCGTACCGGATCCATACTTGGAAGAAATCTTGATCTTCTTACTGGCCAGCTTATCAAAGGGCTCCGGCAGCGATCTTGAGAAGTTCAAGAGGTTATTGATAGATGTTGCACTCATGTTTATTCCCTTTCTGCAGTGTTACTGCTCAAATTCAATTTTGATTCCGCCATCGCAGCAAAATGCGCCGGGCAGATCATTGTGTTCCAGTTCCTTACAGATATCCAGCCAGCTATCAGAAACAGGCAGATCCTCCTGCGGAATCAGATAAAAGTTTGCTCCCTGACCAATGGCTTCATTGCACTTTTCATTCAGGGCAACGATATTTGCTTCAACCCACTGGAACGCGATCAAACCGAAGTCCTCGGGGATCTCATCATCCTCATCGTCGCTTTGTGGCTCGGGATCAGTATTCGGTTTGGGCGGTACGGGAGGCTGGGATACAGGATCCGGATTCTGCTCAGGGTTCTCGAAAATCACATCGAACACCTGAAGGTTTCGGATCAGCACAAGTCCCCTGCGGTATCCGCCTGCCCTGTTGAGTATCACGTAGACTTTATTGCCTGCCATGATATCCTCTCTGGCCCTGGGGTTCTCCCAGACCCATCTGACATTGGGATACTTGGCTTCCAGGATCTGCGAAATCTTTCTCTGGATCAGCACCATGGCCATGGACTGAAAATCCTGCTCTCTGGGTTCCGGAGGAGCCGAAGGCTCAGGCAGAGCCAGCACCGGTTCCAGCGGTTCCACTTTCTTGCTGGAGAGAAACAGCAGCCGCAGCGTTGCGATGAAGATACCCAGAATGATCAGAAGCAGAATCGGCCACAGCCGGGTAATGTAGGTTAGCAAAGCCAGAAGCCCCAGGATGACTAGGGCTTCATAGGCCATATGACGTTTAAATTCTTTATCTTTCATATGGATTCTCCTCTGTGTCGGCGCAAAAAAACGCCCAGAAGATCTTATCGGATACTCCTGGGCGTTTTATGCGCTCTTATTCAATTGCCTTCTACCTCCTTATCTTTTAGAAGAAGGAGTTGCCGCCGCCATAGCTCTGGAAGCCGGTGAAACCACCGTTCATAGGATCGCTTGCAGGGGGAGCAGCATAGTTATTGGCAGGCTCAGGAGCGGAAGAGGTTGCATTCTTCCCTTCTCCGGAGTTCTTGCTGCCACCGCTGAAGCAATACTCGATGTCTTCCAGGATGATCACGGGCATACTGCGCTTCTCCTTGGTTTTCTCATCTTCCCAGATGTCCTCGTCGTAGCGGCCGATCAGGGTAACAAAGGAACCTTCCTTGAGCTGCATCTTGCGGATGCGTTCGCAGAGAGGGCCAAAGGCCTTTACGCCCACATTGATCCATCTGTGATTCTTATCGGCACGGGAATCATAGACCTTTGTGCCGATACGGAAACGAACGAAGTCCCCTTTCTCAGAGAACTTGATTGCGGGCTTGTTGTCAAACCCCTTGGATACGACGACCTCGGATGCGATAACTTTGAACATAATTGACTCCTTTCTGCAGGAACTGCCTGCAACAGCAATAATATATATTTCAACCTGCGTAGCGCAGGCGGAAACCGGGAAATAAAAAAAGTGCCATTCGCATAGCAATGCAAATGACACTCTCAATAAATCGGATAGACGGTTGTTCTGCCTGCGCAAAACTCGGATAACTGATATATGTATTATACCATAGGAATCCGGTTTCGTCAATCAATACTACTCGGATTTGCGGACTTTCCATTTTCAATGGCTTTTTTCATCTGTTCTACTGCGAATTCCAGTACAATGCTTGTCAATGTTTCATCGATATCAATCGTACCGTCAGCATTGGCATTCTGAGCCACCATGTCCCGAATCGCATCTAATTGCCGGTAAATATCAGAAACAAACATAATCAGCACTCCTTTTCCACTGCCAATGTATTACAGATCACTTTGCAGCCGTCCATTTCATAGACCGGTACATTATCAGCCAGATAGATCGTGATACGATCTCCGATATTTAGGGATCTTAGTTTCATAGAGGGCCGGACGATTCGCACCGTGAACTGATCTTCTTTTACATAGATGTCTTTCACCTTACGTCGGAGTCCGGTCTTCTCAATCTCCGTACATGTGCCTCTGATCACCACATAATTCTTCTCATCGCAGCGGGCATACAGCTGCAGCGCACTGATAAAGAATACGGCAGAAAACCCGATACACGGGAACATCAATTCAAGGTCACCTCGGTACAG
>JAEIGA010015877.1_pt1 | contig 11463 bp, 14 predicted proteins | sample 9270691 | NCBI WGS metagenome assembly JAEIGA01 (sample SAMN17057246, study PRJNA624740) | gut metagenome | biome: biome; isolation source: fecal sample | host: Bos grunniens | place: China: Xizang | collected 2019
CCTAAAGGTTGGAAAATTACGGCGGGAACTGTAATTTTTGATGGCAAAGAGCAGCAAACAGTAGAAGAATTGAACGGCTATGTTGTCATTGTTGAAAATGAATCTGAAGATGGAATTGTCTTTACAGCACCTATCACCGTTAGCCATTTATTCAATCACAATAGAAACGCATTCACTTTATATAACGATGGCAAAAAGTCCGTCTTTGTTGATTACGATAAAGATGGTATGCTGGATCACGTTGATATACACCCCACAGTATATGATGAAAAGCCGGGTCATAATTATCAATCCTCAATAACCCCTCCTACTTGTACAACACAAGGTTATACAACATATACTTGTCATTGTGGTGATACATATACCGAATATGTTGACGCACTCGGACATAATTTAGACTCTTGGATAGAAACAAAAGCTCCTACCTGTACCGAAAAGGGTAGTGAGAGAAGAGATTGCACAAGATGTGATTATTATGAAACAAGAGAAGTTGGAGTGACAGGTCACTCACACAATGCAGTAATAACAAATCCTACTTGTACAACAGGCGGCTATACAACGCATACCTGTCCTTGCGGTGATGAGTATGTTGATAATTATACGAATGCTCTCAATCATAATCTTTGCGATTGGTACGAAACAGTAGCTCCCACTTGCACTGACGAAGGCACGGAACAAAGAGATTGTTCAATATGTGATTATTACGAGACAAGAACAATTAACGCAACAGGTCACACCCCCGGAGATTGGATAATAGATTTGGATGCGACTTATGAAACTGACGGCATTAAGCACAAAGAATGTGTAATTTGTTACGTAGTAGTTGAGGAATCGTTTATTCCTATGCTTACTCACGCATATGTATCTTCTGTTACAGCTCCAACTTGCACAGAGCAAGGATACACAACTCACACATGCTCGTATTGTGGTAATGTATATGTGGATGATTATATAGATCCTATTGGTCATACATATGGTGATTGGATCGAAACCCAAGCGCCAACTTGTACAGAGAATGGCACAGAGCAAAGAGAATGTTCAACATGCGATGCTTCTGAAAATAGAGATATTGACCCTCTCGAACACGATATAGTCGTACATGAGTGCAAAGAGCCTACTGAAACTGAGGATGGCTGGGAAGAATATGAATCTTGTACAAGGTGTGATTATTCCACATACGAAAAGATTCCTGCGCTTGGAGAACAAACACCAGATATCAACGATCCTGATGATCCCACAGATACAGAAATAAGTATTATTGAAAGGCTTTGGAATTTGATTTTGAATTTGTTACGTAGACTCTTTCAAATTTTGTGTTGAAATAGTTAATAGTGGGGTTATCAAACTACCAAGAGCGTCTACTTTTTGTGGGCGCTCTTTTTTGTAAAAAAAGCATTTTAATTATATTCCCATAATATTATTGACAAAAAATGAAAGTAATGGTAAAATGTAGGGGAAAAACGCCAATATCTCCCGCGTGTTTCGCTCGACCTATCGACGTTTGATAGACATCTGGCGAAACTGCGTAAAAAAGTACACAGGAATCGCCTGTGTACTTTTTGATTTTTGGAGGAAGAAATAATGTCAAAACAAACTAAAATTATTATTGCATCTCTAGCTGCACTTCTTGTAATTGTTTTAGTGGTATTGTTTTATTTTGTGTTTTTTGGCGCAATGGTAGAATGCGGTTATTGCGAAGAGAAATACTTTGAAAAACAAGGCAAGGTTGTCCCGATATTTGGTGTCATGTGTCCTGATTGTTATGCTCAATTGGAAGAAGAGTTCGGAGGGGACGATGAGGATGGTGACGATGATGATAATGATGATGATCAGAATAATTCTTCAACTCATGTACACACCGAAGTAATTGATGCTGAAGTTGACGCAACTTGTACTGAAACTGGTCTTACTGAAGGTAAACACTGCTCGGAATGCGGGAAAACCCTCAAAGCGCAAATCATTATTCCTATCAAACCACACACCTATGATAATAACGATGATATGACCTGTAATGTTTGTGGATTTGATAAGGTGCGAGATTGCGGGCACAATGATCCACAACAAATCGTGGTAATTCCGGCTAAAGCCCCTTCTTGTATAGCTACAGGTCTTACCGAAGGCAAGCAATGTAATCTTTGCGGAACTATGATCATTGTTCAAACTACAATCCCAACTACAGAATGCAATGACTTGAAAACACTTCCATATAAAGAACCCACTTGTCAAGAAAACGGACTTACAGCAGGACAGCAGTGCAATGTGTGTGGAAAAATTATTGTTGCTCAAATATCCATCCCTGCCGAATGCACCGACTTGATTCAAGTTCCTGCTAAGGATCCCACTTGTGCCGAAACAGGTCTTACAGAAGGCAAAAAATGCACTCTTTGTGGAAAGATGGTTGTTCAGCAGGTTGTTGTTCCTAAAACTGAATGCTCTGATTTGTCAACCTTAGAATATAAAGAACCCACTTGCCAAGAAACAGGTCTCACTGAGGGTCAAAAATGTGATCTTTGTGGAAAAATTGTGGTTGCACAAGAAATTCTTCCTAAAGTAAGTTGCGAAAATTTTGAAAGTTCAGAAATAGAAGATGTGAAACCATCCAAAACGCAGGACGGCAAATCCCATACGGAATGCGAAATTTGCGGGAAAGTTCTAAATGAATATATTCATGGTGCAGGTTCACAAGGATTGAAATATGAACTCAATGGCGATGACACATATACCGTAGTTGCTATGGGTTCTTGCACAGATAAAGAACTGGTTATTCCGGGAATACATTACAATCTTCCTGTTACCGGCATAGCTAATAATGTATTCGCTTATAATGATTCCTTGAAAAGTGTGGTAATCCCCGATTCAGTAACTAGTATTGGAGACTATGCATTTTCTTTCTGTACATCACTTAAAAGCATCAAGATTCCTGATTCTGTAACCGATATCGGTGGGGCATTGTTCTATGGCTGCTCTGAATTAACCAATGTTGAATTGGGCAACGGAATAACTGAATTGAAATCTGATGGCTCTAATGGAATGTTTGATAACTGTACATCTCTCGTGAATATTGTTATTCCGGATTCTGTTACATATATAGACCAATATACTTTCTATTCTTGCACTTCACTTAAAAATATAACTTTGGGCAATTCAGTTGAAAGCATTGGCAATGAAGCGTTTAGTGGTTGTAACTCGCTTATGAATGTATATTTTACTGGTGATGTTGAAGATTGGTGTAACATCGAGTTTGGCAATTCCAACTCTAATCCTATGTACTATGCTCAAAAATTGTATTTTAATAATGAATTGGTTACTAGTATCACGATTCCTGACACCATTACAGCAATCGGTGATTATACATTCTGTGGCTATAAATCAATCAAAAATATAACTATTTCCAGTGACGTGACTTATATTGGAATAGAAGCATTTGCTTGGTGCGAAGGATTAACTAACATCTACTATTCGGGAACAATTGAACAATGGGAAAACATTGCTAAAGGCAATGATTATAATGCTGGCACCAACTACTACACTATCCATTGTAGCGATGGTACGCTTGTAGAATAACTTTGATAATATCTTTAAGGGAGCGTAAATGCGCTCCCTTATTTATTATGTATAATTTGGTAATGCTTGACAAAACCGATGCAATATGGTAAAATATCGTTGCAATATTATATTAGAATAAAATTTTAAGATCGGATAGGCATTGGCTATGGAAGGGAACACATACAATTCTCCAATAGAAATAAATAATCGCGGCACAACAAATCCAAAGGATGTTGTCGATTTGTGGGAAACGCAAATACTAATTCATGTTGCATTAAAAGAAATAGATAAGTATCGCGTTACTCAAAATAAATTAACACAATTGGAGAATGATTATTCAAGAGCACAACAATCGTTTGAAAAATTCAAAAAGAGTGTGCCAATTTGGGGGATATTATCAGCAACAATTTTCCCTATATTGGTTTTTGTCGCTATATTTATTATACTTATATTTGGTACAGCGATTCTAACAGAAATCTTTTCACTTGATACATCAAACATGAATATTGAGTTATTGGTTTATCCTGTTATATATATTGGTATTTTTTTCGCTTTGCTCACGCTACCCCTATTTCTGGTGATTTATTTTTTTGAAAAACGCAATTGGAAGAATAAACTTGCTCAATATGACTTGGAATATGAAAAATGTCATCAATATAAACAAGAATTGATTTTAATACAAAAAAACATTGTACAGTTAAAAAACCAATTAAATCGATCAATTCTTCCCCATGACTATCAAAATCCATATGCAGTTGACTGGATTGTCAAAGCAGTAGAGAATAAACGCGCCGACACATTAAAAGAAGCTATCAATTTATTTGAACAACATAAAATGGCTGAAGAAATAAAGACCGAAATAAGACATTGGGGACAATCTGTCGTGGATATTTTGTCAAATCTAGAAATAGAAGTAAATAATTATTACTGATATGGATATAAATATTGAAGCGCTCACCTCGCGGTGGGCGCTTTTTTATATCATTTTAATATTTGCAAGCAATTCGTTTTTCACTCTCTCATAGAGTTTCGCGTCGTAAGGCTTGGGTATTTTGTACAGGAGCCAAAAGTTGCAACGCGCGTTTCCTCCGAGGTCGAGGGTGCATTCCTCGTAATGCTCGCGCCCCGACCAAAACTCGATAGCGTGCCCCTCAAGTCCCGTGGGCGTTGTAACCGCGTGAGGCGGGTAGATAACGGCGTGTCCCTCTCGCTCACCCATTTCCTCGATAAGATCCTCCGTGCTTTTCGTTGACGTGAAGAACTCGATTACAAGGCGAAAGCCACCGTCGGGCGAGATGAGTTCAAAGTTGTCATAAGACATACCCTCGCAGTCGTAATTGATGCACATTCCGTTGGGAAGCTCAAGCGAGGCAATGCCGTTGTAAATGAATTTGTGATTTTGATGTGTGATCATGTTGTTTTTCCTCCGTAATGATATGGTACGCACATTATACCCCTTACCCTATGTCGAAACGTGTCGCAGCAGGGAAGTGAAACAAAAAGTTGACAATATTTTGAAAATGTGGTATAATGTGCGCGAATATACCATAGGGGTTTGTATAGAAAAGGAATATTAGTATGGCATTAATAAATTGTCCTGAGTGTGGATTACTTATATCAGACAAAGCACATGTATGTGTACATTGTGGATGTCCCACCGAAGTTAAAAATGTTGATGGGATAGAATATATCGTGAGAAGAGTTGTTGATGATGATGCTAGATTGGAATATATCAAAATAACAGCAACATTATACATGGGAGATTGGCTGACAATTATTGATGCATTGCAAGATTATTCTGAAAACCTAAAAGATTCTTCTAAAATGTTTGAAAAGGATGAAGAATTGAAGAAAATATTCCTTAATAACTTGCAAGATACAAACAGACTTAGAGCAACATTAGAAAAAATGTTTGACAAATAAACCTTATGATAGAGGGTATTATAGCCAATTTAATTAATAATACAAGAACGCTCACCTCATGGTGGGCGCTCTTTTTTTATGCTCATTTTTAGTTTAATATCTTAATATTTACAATATTCCCTATAGTAGTATAATGATTTTAGAGAGGGAAAGTAGGTGAGTTTATTGGGATATGGTCGAAGCATAATTTATACGAATCACGATGAGATCACCGACGGCAATGTGCTTGAGGTTTTGAAGGAGTCGTATAAAGAGCATCAGAATAACCGCGCTGACATTGTGAAGCTGTGGGAATATTATCGTGGTAAAACGGATATTCTCCAAAAGATCAAAGAGGTGCGCGAGAATATCAATCACAAGATCTGTGAAAACAGGGCTTATGCAATTGCCAATTTCTATAACGGCTATACGTTCGGTGAGCCCATTCAATACATACGACGCGAGAACACTAAAAGCAAGGATAATTCCGATGATGAGCTTGCGGAGGAAATCAATGCTCTTAACGGCTATATGGCAGATGCCAATAAACCGTCCTGCGACAAGGAGCTTGCGGAACGCTTGCACGCTTGTGGAACGAGTTATCGCCTGACTCTTCCCAACACCGATTGGTCGGAAGATGGTGACGAGCCACCGTTCAATGTGTATGCGCTTGATCCTGAGAATACATTCGTTGTGTATCACTCCGGCTTTACCAAAAGACCTATGATGGCTGTTAGGTACGTGTCGCGTGATGATAACACGATTCTCTATAGCATTTATACGAAAGATAAATACTACGAGATCAACAGCGACGATAAATTTGTGAAAATTCAGTCGCATGTTTTAGGGATGATTCCCATTATCGAATACCCGGCAGAAACGGCAAGGTTGGGTGTATTTGAAATAGTCATTCCGTTGCTTGATGCGATAAACGAGCTTCAAAGCAACCGAATGGATGACGTGGTGCAGTTTGTAAATAGCTTTCTTGCTTTGCTCGGTGGCGAGATAAATCAAGAGACCTACGACAAACTTGACGAATACAAGATGTTGTGCTTACCCGAGGGAGTGGATGCGAAATATCTCTCATCTCCTATGGGCCAAGCTGATATACAAACCTTGAAAGATGATTTGTGGCAAAGTGCCCTTGAGATTTGTGGAATACCTAACCGTAACGGTGGCAGTTCCACAAGTGACACGGGCAGTGCAGTTATCATGCGAGACGGTTGGCAGGATGCCGAGGCGAGAGCAAAGGGAACTGAGCTTTCATTCAAGAAATCGGAAAAGCTATTCCTAAAACTCGTTTTGAGGATCTTGCGTGATACCGTCGGTACAAAGCTGAAATTGACCGATATTGAGCCACATTTCACAAGACGTAATTACGAGAATATAGCAAGCAAATCACAGGTACTGATTGCTATGCTGAATAGTGAAAAAATTCACCCTGAGCTTGCATTTGCTCACTGTGGTATGTTTGCCGATCCTGAAAGTGCTTACTTGCAGAGCGAGGCGTGGCTAAAGGAAAAGCAAAAGGAAGCAGAAAAAGAAATGCAGGCTTACGTGAACTCGTTAGGTGAGGACGATGGACAATCCGTACAAAACAGCAGACAAGGTGATAGCGTATCTGATTAAGCGATACATAAAGCTTTTTGGTAAGGCGCGAGGGCTTGCGTTCGATGAAATGAACGTAATCTCCGTATCGCACGAAATTTACGATACGGCACTTGTGGAAACGAAAACGGAAATGGAGCGTTTATCAAAAACGGTCTATGAAAAGTATTCCAAGCAAGATAATTTCGATAGTGCAGGGTTCGTGCTTGCTCTGATGCTTGCGTACGATCCTGTTACCAAATACGTTTACAACAATGAAGTTGACCGAAAGCGAGCACGCTTTGTCGAGGGCGTTTTGTCAAGTGATACGCCTCTTGAGGAAGTCAAAGCATCACAAAAGCTGTGGGTGGCGATGAATAAGGTGTTTGCCGATGAGGTTACGTTTCAAACAATGATTCAAGCATATAAGGACAGTGGAGTTGAGAGGGTTAGATGGGTTACATCGGTGGACGAGCGCCGTTGCCCGACCTGTGGTGCTATGCATGGTAAGATTTATAGCATTAACAAAATACCCTCAAAACCCCATAGAAATTGTCGATGCTGGGTGGAGGTGGTCGATTGATTGTACTTGAAGAGATCCGTTGCCCCGTTTGTAAGAAGAAACTTATGACATTGAATGGGCAGGCGGAAGTTATGTGTCCTCGCTGCAAAGCTCTTATATCAGTGGATACGGACACACGAAAAATTATAGTAAAAGAAAAAGAGCGTCAATGAACGCCAATTATTCCATTGTGGGATAGTTGGCGTTTTTTGTTTTACTGAGAGAACAGTCTAAAACGCATACAAAAGGCAGAGAAGCCTTAAATCGCAAAAATTATGTGGCAGAGAAGCCCTAAATCGCAAGGAGAGTATCTAATGAAAATCACAATTGAAAACTACGAAAATATGACACCTGAAGAAAAACTTGCTGCTCTTGAAGCGTACGATCCCGAAAAGGACGGCTTCGTTAGTAAAACACTTTTCGATAAAACGTCCTCTGAGGCGGCTAACTATAAAAAGCAATTGCGCGAAAAACAGAGTGATGAGGAAGCGAAAGCGGCTAGGGAAGCGGAGGAACGCGCAGCACTTGTCTCACGTGTGGCAGAATTGGAAAAGGAAAAGACAATTAACGGATATGTTAATTCCTTTTTGAGTCTCGGCTACGATGAAAAGACTGCAAAGGAAACAGCCGAAGCGCTTGCTACAGGTGACATGGATCTAGTATTCATCAACCAGAAAAAACACACTGAAAACAGGGAAAAGTTGCTTCGTGCTGAATTGCTTAAAGAGACACCTCTTCCTGCGGCTGGCAAAACTGTCACTAAGACACGCGAGGACGTACTCAAAATGACTCTTGCAGAGCAAGTCAAGTTTGCAACCGAGTATCCTGAACAATACAAAGAAATTTATGGAGGTAATTAAACATGGCACTTAACCATACCCATCAGGCGTTCCCCAATTTTGTATTGGAGAACACCATTGAAGATCAGTATAACTCCCATTTGGATCTGATGCGTTTTTGCACAGTCGACAATTCACTTGTAGGCGTTGCAGGTGACATCAAGAAGATTCGCGTTTATTCTGCTACTAACGGTACAGAAAAGCTTGCGATGGGTGACGGTAACACTAAGAATATCGAAGTTGCATACGCAGACAAGGAGTACACAATCCTTTTGGCGCAGAACCGTTTCCCTTACTACGACGAAGAGCTTATGCGTGACCCTCTTGTTGTGGATACCGGTGTTCGTCATATGACAACTGATATGTTCAACACTGTTCAGGGCGACATCTTTACAGAGTTCAACAAGGCAAGCCGTTCAATCACTCTTAGCGGAACTGATTATTTCAGCGCATTCGTTGATGCTGTAGCACTTCTTCCCGGTGAAAATCAGGAATCTCTTGAGGTATTCGCTTTCGTACATCCTAGCGATAAGGCGGCTATCCGCAAGGCGCTTAAGGAAGATTTGAAGTACGTTGAAGCTTTCTCTCGCACTGGCTATATCGGTACAGTTGCAGGCGTTAACCTTTATACAAAGCAGGATGCCGTAGCAGGTACTATCTGTGGTGGTACTAAGAAGGCAGTTACTTTCTTCAACAAGAAGGGCGCTGAGGTAGAGCAGGAACGTGATGCTAACATTCGTCTCAACGAGATTTACGCTCGTAAGTATTACCTTGCAGCTCTTACCGACGATACACAGGCGTTTAAGATCACAAAGACACCTTAACTTACTTATAAGGAGGCTTAACGAATGACGAATACTGAAAAAGTGCAGGCGGTAAGCCTTCTTATCGCTCCTGATACGGCAAATACGGATTTGCTTGAGTTGCTTGTAAAACAGGCGGAAACAATCATCTTAAACAAACGGTATCCGTTTGGCGCATCCGAAAATGCTATAGTGCCTGCACAATATGAGCAAGTGCAAATCCGTATAGCCGTGGAGCTATATTCAAAAATGGGGGCAGAAGGTCAAACCTCTCACAAAGAGAACGGCATTGACCGTGCTTGGGAATCGGCAGAGGTAAGCCCTTCGTTGCTAAAGCAAATTGTCCCTGTTTGTGGGAGCGTGATATAATGCGCGACCTCAATAGAAACAAACGCACTCTATATTATGCCCTATACCTTGGAGAAGCCGACATTGTAGATACTAACGGAAATCTCACGGGAGAAAGCGAGCCGACTTACGGCGATATAACAATGCTCCAAGTGAATGTTTCCGCGTCGGTGGGTATGGAGGCAACTGAGGCGTTTGGTGGATTTGTAAATTACACAAGAACCATAACTGTATCAGACCGCAATTGCCCTCTCAATGAGAACAGCATTGTGTGGTTTGGCACAGATGTTACGGAGCCACATAATTACATCGTTACAAGAAAAGCCGATAGCAAGAATGGATTGTTATATGCACTGCTTGAGGTAAAGGTGGGCGTATGAAAATTGTAATAGATCCGTTCGATTCCAAGTCAATCGACAGGGCGATTGTACAAATAAAAGAGTACGAGCGTGAATTTGATGCACAAGTACAGGAATTTGTCAAACGCCTTGCGGAGCTTGGTTTATCGGTTGCAAAAGTCGGTTTTCAAACTGCTGATTACGAGGGCGATAACGATGTAATTGTCAAGATGGAGCAAAGCGGTACATCCGCAGTCATTGTGGCAAGTGGTGAGACCGTAGGATTTATCGAGTTTGGTACAGGTGTTAAATTTCCCGAATGGAGTGGTAGTGCGACGACCGGCTATACCCCGCCTAAGCACGGAACGTATGGCAAGGGAAGGGGTGCTAATCCAAAGGGTTGGTATTTCGGTCACTCACAACACACTTACGGTAATATGCCCGCAGAGGCTATGCTTACGGCACGTGATGTGATGATCGAGAATATTACCAGAATTGCAAGAGAGGTATGGAAATAATGTTGGATTTTAGCAATGAAATATATACTGCTTTTGCAAACGCAGTAAGGACAGCACACGCGGGAGTGAAAACATCTTCCGAGTATGTTCGCAGTCCTGCTGAATTTCCATTTAGCTCGTGTGATGAAATCAGCAACACCGACGTTCAAAACCTTTTCGACTCATCGAGAGCAGAAAAATTCGCCCGATTGCAGTACCGAATACAGGTTTTTTCCAACAATAAAAGCGGCAAGAAAGCAGAAGCAAGATCGATATTTGCTACAGGCGATGCCGTTATGAAGGGTTTAGGTTTTGTTCGCACGACCTATACGACAACTCCCGATATATATGAATCCACGATTTATCAGATCACCGCAATTTACGAGGCGATTATTGATAAGGACGGCATTATATATGGGCGAGAATAAATAATTGAGGAGGCTATAACTTATGGCTATTAGTACATACGGCGTATCGTTGAAGTATGGCGAAACTACTCCTTCTACGGCAGTCGTTATCAAGGATTTTCCTTCCTTGCTTGGTAAGAGAAGTGCGCTTGAAACAACTACTTTATCCGATGACGCGCAGACATTCATTCCCGGCATAAGACAGCAGAGTGAAACATTTGATTTCACTGCCAATTATGACAGTACAGTGCTTGAAACAATCAACGCACTTACTTCCGTTCAGAAGTGTGAGCTTTCGTTCAGCGATGGCTCAAAATTTACTTGGGATGGATATGTTTCTGCAAGCGTAAACGAAGGTGCAGTTGATGCGGTGGTTGAAATGACAATTTCAATTACACCTACAACAGTTCCTGTATTTACAGCGTAAAAATAGGGCGGTTATTACCGCCCTCCATAATAAATTTTAAGAATTAAAAGGAGAGTACACATGAGTACCAGAATCACAGTTTCTTATCAAAATAAAGATTACGTTCTTGAATATTCCAGACAGTCAGTAAGACAGATGGAGCAGACGGGCTTCGTGCTTGAACAGGTAAGCGAAAAGCCTATGACAATGATTCCTTTGCTCGTATAC
>JAEIGA010015878.1_pt1 | contig 11463 bp, 9 predicted proteins | sample 9270691 | NCBI WGS metagenome assembly JAEIGA01 (sample SAMN17057246, study PRJNA624740) | gut metagenome | biome: biome; isolation source: fecal sample | host: Bos grunniens | place: China: Xizang | collected 2019
GCGATACTTGTTGTGGAATGGAGTGTGACGACCACCTTCTTCTTTCTTCAAAACGAAAACTTGAGCCTTGAAGTGATCGTGTGGTTGAACCTTACCTGGGTGGCAGATTACCATACCACGCTTGATTTCGTCCTTGTCGATACCACGGAGGAGAAGACCTACGTTGTCACCAGCTTCACCTTCATCGAGGAGCTTACGGAACATTTCCACACCTGTAACAACTGACTTCTTGTCAGCGCCAAGACCGAGGATTTGAACTTCTTCACCCATCTTGATGATACCAGTTTCGATACGACCTGTAGCAACTGTACCACGACCAGTGATAGAGAATACGTCTTCAACAGGCATAAGGAATGGTTTATCGATATCACGTGGAGGAAGTGGAATCCAAGTGTCGCATGCTTCCATGAGTTCCATTACCTTTTCTTCCCATTCTGGTTCACCGTTGAGTGCACCGAGAGCAGAACCGCGGATGATTGGAGTTTCATCACCGTCGAATTCATACTTAGAAAGAAGTTCGCGCATGTCCATTTCAACGAGTTCGAGCATTTCTTCGTCGTCAACCATGTCACACTTGTTCAAGAATACAACAAGACGTGGAACGTTTACCTGACGAGCGAGAAGAACGTGTTCGCGAGTTTGTGGCATAGGACCATCTGTTGCAGCACATACGATGATTGCACCGTCCATCTGAGCAGCACCAGTAACCATGTTCTTAACATAGTCGGCGTGACCCGGACAGTCAACGTGTGCATAGTGACGATTTTGTGTCTTATACTCTACGTGAGAAGTATTAATAGTGATACCACGTTCTTTTTCTTCTGGAGCGTTATCGATTGAGTCGAAAGAACGCATTTCAGAGAGACCTTTCTTAGCCAATACTTGAGTGATGGCAGCAGTAAGAGTAGTTTTACCGTGGTCAACGTGACCGATAGTACCGATATTTACGTGCGGTTTCGATCTGTCAAATTTTTCTTTAGCCATAATTCTTTGCTATGTTTATTGATTAATATTAACTTGTTCTGTCGAGAAGAAATTAAGAGCCAATAGCGGGATTTGAACCCGCGACCTCTTCCTTACCAAGGAAGTGCTCTACCCCTGAGCTATATGGGCGGTTAAAAATAGAGCGGAAGACGGGGCTCAAACCCGCGACCCTCAGCTTGGAAGGCTGATGCTCTATCGACTGAGCTACTTCCGCAAGTATCTTCCTTAGAGAAGTGTGGGCGAAGATGGATTCGAACCACCGAAGGCATAAGCCAGCAGATTTACAGTCTGCCCCATTTGGCCACTCTGGTATTCGCCCTAAAAACTTTGAGCCTCTTGTCGGATTCGAACCAACGACCCCGAGATTACAAATCACGAGCTCTGGCCAACTGAGCTAAAGAGGCATTAAGTTTTTTTTGACCTCGCGTTCATAGTTCGAACTCGAAATCGGATGCAAAGTTAGACATTATTTTTAATCTGACAAAATAATTTTCAAAAAAAATCACTCTACCGTCACAGATTTTGCTAAATTTCTCGGCATATCCACGTTTTTACCCTTATTTATGGCTATATAATAGGATAAAAGCTGCAATGGAACAGATGTAATTATCGGGGTCAGACACTCAGGCACCTCAGGAACTTCCAAAACATGATCTGCCAACTCCTTGATGACAGTGTCTCCCTTGGTCACTATTGCGATAATAGATCCGCCACGCGACTTTATCTGCTGAACGTTGCTGACAATCTTATCATACAAGTGATCCTTTGGCGCAATAATCACCGTCGGCATCTCGCTGTCGATAAGTGCTATCGGTCCATGCTTCATCTCTGCAGCCGGATAACCTTCGGCATGAATGTAGGAAATCTCTTTCAATTTCAAAGCTCCTTCCAACGCCACCGGATAACTATATCCACGACCGAGATACATAAAATTACGCGCGTACGTATATATAAGGGAGAGATGACGTATCTTCTCATCAAGTGCCAATGTCTCTTCGACCAACTCCGGCACTCTCACAATGTAGCTTGCAAAATCCTTGATTTGCTCCTCTGTCAATGTGCCTCTCAACTTTGCAACTGACAACGCCAACATCGTAAATACCATAACCTGACCGGTGAATGCCTTCGTTGATGCCACACCTATCTCCGGTCCGACATGGATATATGTACCGCTATCTGTCTCGCGAGGGATTGACGACCCTACGACGTTGCTGATACCATACACAAACGCGCCCTTGCTTTTCGCAATCTGTATAGCAGCGAGCGTATCGGCAGTTTCGCCTGACTGCGACACAGCTATCACTATGTCGCGATCGGTAATCACAGGATTGGAATATCGGAATTCGCTCGCATACTCCACCTCTACTGCAATCTGACACATATCCTGAATCAGTTGCTTACCGAGCAATGAAGCATGCCACGATGTGCCACACGCTACGATTATGATGCGATTTACGTTTTTAAATTTGTCGATATTAGTAAAGACACCATTGAGCATCACATGCTCTCCACCATTGACTACTCTACCGCGAATGCAGTCGGTCAATGTCATCGGCTGCTCAAATATCTCTTTAAGCATGAAGTGAGGGTAGCCACCTTTTTCCAACTGAGATATGCTCAACTGAAGCTGATCGACATTCACTTTCGATTCCTTGTTGTTGAAGTCAACCAATTTCAACGGCTCACCTCTGCGGATAATGGCAATCTCTTCGTCTTTAACGTAGACAACGTTCTTAGTATACTCTACGAATGGAGTACCATCTGATCCAAGGAATGTCTCGCCGTCACCGATACCGATAACAAGCGGACTGCTCTTGCGGGCTGCGATTATCTGGTCCGGATTATCGCGTTCGACTACTGCGATGGCATATGCACCGACCACTTGCTTCAGCGCTTCACGCACAGCATCAATCAGCTCGCAATTGTTTTGCACCTTGATGTATTCTATCAATTGCACCAACACTTCGGTGTCGGTCTCTGTATAAAAGTTGCAACCATGCTCGGCAAGCGCATCCTTGAGTATCTGATAATTTTCTATCGTGCCATTATGAACGATTGCCAGCTTGCCATCCTCGCTGAAATGAGGGTGTGCATTATTGTCGCATGGCTCGCCATGAGTAGCCCAACGAGTGTGAGCGATACCAAGTACTGCTTGTGTATCCTTTTGCGCACAATAGGCTTCAAGATTGCTAACTTTGCCCATCGTCTTAAACACATTGAGCTGACCTGACTCTGCTACGAGAGCCACGCCGGCACTATCATAACCACGATATTCCAATCGCTTCAGACCGCTAATCAGAATATCATACACGTTACCATGTCCTATATATCCTACAATACCACACATTGATTTATGTCTTATTTATGGTACGAATTATTTCTCATTACTATATTAGGGAACAAAATTAGCAAAAAATCAGTAATTTCACAAATCGTCAGTGACATTCAGCTGTTAATAAAAGCAAAACAGGTGATTGTCGACTGACAATCACCTGTTCCGATATACTAACTTCTAAATTAGTCTGCGTTAAGGTTTACACGCTTGAATGTAGTAACCTTCATGCCCTTAACTTCGCTGTCGAGGTATTGAGCGACAGTAAGTTTAGCATCGCGGTGGTATTCTTGTTCCATAAGAACTGATTCCTTGTAGAACTTACCGAGGCGACCTTCAGCGATCTTATCAAGGATAGCTTCTGGCTTACCTTCTTCGCGAGCCTTTTCGCGACCGATCTTCAATTCTTGCTCAACGATTTCAGCAGGAACATCTTCACGGTTAGCAGCGATTGGGTTCATTGCAGCAACTTGCATAGCCACTTCGCGACCTACAGCTGCGTCAACGCCTTCAGCTGTAAGACCTACGATAGTAGCGAGCTTGTTACCAAGGTGGTCGTAAGCAGCTACAGTAGGAGCTTCGATGCATTCGTAAGCACCGAGTTCCATCTTTTCACCTGTCTTACCGATTTCGTCTGTAATCTTTTCAGCTACAGTACGATCGCCGATCATAAGACCCATGAGTTCTTCAGTAGTCTTAGCATTGTTGTTCATAGCCACTTCGAGGATATCCTTAGTGAGCTGAACGAAAGATGAGTTGCGAGCAACGAAGTCTGTTTCACACTTGAGAGCTACGATTGCACCGAAACCTGGCTTAACAGCTGAAAGTACGCAACCTTCAGATGCGCTACGGTCTTGACGCTTTGCAGCGACAGCTTGACCCTTCTTACGGATGATTTCGATAGCTGCATCGATATCGCCGTTAGTTTCTGCCAATGCGCTCTTGCAGTCCATCATACCCGCACCTGTCATGTTGCGGAGTTTTTTGATGTCTTCTATAGATACTGCCATAGTTGTAATTCTTAGATTGTTAATGATTAATTTAATTATTCTGCGCTTTCTTCAGCCTTAGCTTCTTCGTTGCGACGAACGCGACGACGCTTAGGAGCTTGAGCTGCTTCAGCTTCTTCTGCTTCAGGTGCATCAAGTTTTTCAACCTTACGTTCTTCCATACCTTCAGCCATAGCAGCGCATACAGTGTCGAGGATGATTTCCACGCTCTTAGATGCGTCATCGTTAGCTGGGATTACGAAGTCTACGTTTGATGGATCTGAGTTAGTATCCACCATAGCAAATACAGGGATACCGAGACGATTAGCTTCAGCAACAGCGATGTGTTCCTTCATTACGTCAACTACGAAAAGTGCAGATGGGAGACGGTTAAGGTCAGCGATTGAACCAAGAGTCTTTTCGAGTTTTGCACGTTGACGAGTGATCTGAAGTTTTTCGCGCTTTGACAAGTTGTCGAAAGTACCATCCTTAAGCATCTTGTCGATAGTAGTCATCTTCTTAACTGCCTTACGGATAGTAGGGAAGTTAGTAAGCATACCACCTGGCCAGCGTTCGATAACGTATGGCATGTTGATAGATGCAGCCTTATCAGCGATCACTTGCTTAGCTTGCTTCTTAGTAGCTACGAAGAGAACCTTCTTACCGCTCTTAGCGATTTGCTTCAATGCAGCAGCAGCTTCTTCTACTTTAGCAGCTGTTTTGTAAAGGTCGATGATGTGGATACCATTACGCTCCATGAAGATGTAAGGAGCCATTGCAGGATTCCATTTTCTTTTGAGGTGGCCGAAGTGACAGCCAGCTTCCAACAATTGTTCAAATGTAGGTGTTGCCATTTTTAATTAATTTGTTTACTTTCTTTTTTAAATAATACAACCGACAAGTAGGGGCATATGTCCATCTTGAAGGTTTAGATACTAAACTCTATTGTAATGTGATTACAATCTTTTGTTATGATTGACGGGGTGATTGAGGCTCAACAACAAGACAGAGGAGATAGAATCCTACCCTCTGTCCTTATATATGTTATTAAGCGATTTCTTTTTTCAAGCTCAAACTGCCAAAGGCAAATATTAACGTTTGCTGAACTGGAAGCGCTTGCGAGCTTTTGGACGACCCGGTTTCTTACGTTCAACAGAGCGTGGGTCGCGAGTCATGAAGCCTTCTGCACGGAGAGCAGACTTGTCTTCAGGATTGATCTTAACGAGTGCACGAGCGATAGCAAGACGGAGAGCTTCAGCTTGACCCTTGTAACCGCCACCCTTAAGATTTACTTTAATGTCATACTTTTCAACAGCTTCAAGTGTATTGAGAGGTTGCTTTACAATATATTGAAGAATTGAAGAAGGGAAATATACTTCAAGCGCACGTTTGTTGATTGTGATTACGCCTGTACCTTCGCTTACATATACGCGAGCGACTGCTGCCTTACGGCGACCGATTGCATTAATTCTTTCCATCTTCTAATTATTTCAATTTATTGATATCAATTACTTTTGGGCTTTGAGCAGCGTGTGGGTGCTCAGAAGAGTTGTAAACGTAAAGGTTGCTGAGTTGACGAGCGCCGAGCTTAGTCTTTGGGAGCATACCCTTTACAACCTTCAAATACAAAGGATGCTTACCAGCCTTGATGTGCTTGTTTTCTGATTTCTTCATCAACACTTCTGGAGTGCATTCACGTTGACCACCAGGATAGCCAGTGTAGCTATAGTAGATGCGATCTGTGAACTTCTTACCAGTCATGATGCATTTGTCTGCATTGATGATGATAACGTTGTCACCACAGTCCATGTTTGGAGTGTAGTTAGTTTTGTATTTACCGCGGAGCAACTTTGCAACCTTTGCGCAAAGACGACCGAGCACTTGATCTGTTGCATCAACTACTACCCATTCTTTTTCGATTGTTGCAGGAGTAGCTGAAATTGTCTTGTAACTTAAAGTATCCACTTAATTAATTTGTTTTAATAATTAACTTATCGTTCCCTTCTACCCGTTTGGCCAAAAACCGATAGAATTTCCCGATTTTTTACTGATTGGATATAATCGGCGTGCAAAATTACAATTTATTTTTGACATGGCAAAATTTTTTTTGTTTTTACAATTTTTTTTGCACGATTAAAGCCCAAAATCAGGACTTAAACATTCTTTATATCAACCATTTACGACTGTCAAACCAAATTCCGGCGCAATTTTAAGCATGTATTCGTAAGCAGCATCATGGTCATTAGGTATATCTCCGTCAAGGATTGCGTCTTTGATACGCTCTTTCAGCTGACCGATGGTGTTGCATGGCTCGATTCCGAACACCGTCATAATCTCCTTGCCATCGACAGGCGGCTGGAAATTGCGGATACGGTCCTTCTCTTCGATTTCGACCATGCGCTGACGCACAAGCTTGAAATTCTCAAGGATACGTCTGACTTTATTAGGATTTTTTGACGTGATATCCGCTTCGGCAAGCAACATCAAGTCGTCGACATCTTCACCTGCGTCAAACATCATGCGACGCACTGCAGAATCCGTCACTCCATCTTCACCTATCGACTGAGGACGCATATGCATGCCGACAAGCTTTGCCACATATTTCATCTTCTCGTTCGACGGCATTTTCATCTTGCGGAAGATGCGAGGGATCATTTTTTCACCTATATAATTATGGTTGTGGAAAGTCCACCCCAATTTAGCATCGTATCGCTTAGTGACCGGCTTGGCAATGTCGTGCAACAAAGCTGCCCAACGCAACCACTCATTGTCGGTCTTGTCGCAAATATTGTCGACCACTTGAAGCGTGTGATAAAAATTGTCCTTGTGGCCTTTGCCCTCCATCGTGTCGACTCCCTTTAATGCATGCAGCTCAGGGAATATCAATTCGAGCAATCCACATGTCTCAAGCAACGTAAATCCGATAGATGGGCGGCGACTACGAATTATCTTGCCAAGCTCGTCGTTGATACGCTCTTTGGTGATGATCTCAATACGCTCCTTGTTGCGAACGATTGCATCATAAGTCTCGGGAAGAATTTCAAACTCCAACTGTGTGGCAAATCTGATGGCTCGCATCATGCGCAACGGGTCGTCGCTGAACGTGATGTCGGGATCCATCGGAGTGCGTATCGTCTTATGATGAAGGTCGATCAACCCATTGAAAGGGTCGACAAGTTCGCCAAATCGATCGCCGTTGACACAGATAGCCATTGCGTTGATAGTGAAATCGCGTCGTTTCTGATCATCTTCCAATGTGCCGTTTTCCACGATTGGATTACGGCTGTCGCGAGTATACGACTCTTTGCGCGCACCGACAAATTCCAATTCCAATCCCTTCCACTTGACTTGCGCCGTGCCATATGTGGCAAACACCGAGAGATGAGCACCCTTTCCGAGAAGTGACGCCACTTTCTGAGCCAACTCAATTCCACTGCCTACGGTGACAAAGTCGATGTCTTTGGATGTGCGATTGAGAAAAATATCGCGCACATAACCACCGACGACATAGGCCTCGCGACCCATCTCGTCAGCAGCTTGTCCTATAAGATGAAATATCTGTTTATCTATGTCTTGCTTGAGATTCATATTACAATTCAGCCATCTCTTCAGGGAACGGAGTAAGATTTTCCAAACCCTCTGATGTCACTACATAAGTATTTTCTACGCCGACAGCACCAACGTGAGGAATGACAAACTTAGGCTCGATAGCGATTGTCATATTTGCTTCCAACACATCTTTGCTTCGTGGAGTAAGCACCGGCATTTCGTTGAGTTCGATACCGACACCGTGACCGATGAACGCTGCCTTCTGAGTGTGGCCCATAAAGTAGTCGGCAAGTCCGGCTTCTTCCACAATCTCGATAGCACGATTGTACATATCAGCCACCTTGCATCCCGGCACACCCATCTTCTCCATTTCACGCAAAATCTGACGAGAAACTTCGTGAGCTTTTTCAGTCATCTCGTCGACCTTTCCGATACGCCATACGCGTGTGATGTCGCTCTGATGGCCATTAAAGTTACCGTTCATATCGACCATTACCGTCGTACCATCAAGCATCTCTTTGCCGTTAGCACCGACAGGCAACGACTGATTGACACCCGAACCACCGACCGCGAAATCAAATGGTGTCGGAGCATCTGCATTCTCACCGTTGAGTACGCTACCAAGGTTAATTTCCATCAAGTGACCTGACACACGAGCAAAACCGATGCTACCTTCAAGACGCAATACGCGTTCCAATTCGATTTGGAACTGCAAGTCGGTCATGCCTTTCTTGTAGATTTCAGGCACTTTGGCATAAGCTGCTGTCTGGTGGCGACCATCTTCACGCATCTTAGCGACTTCAAGATCGGTCTTCACCATACGCGCACCCTTGAGCACACCTGTCGAGTTGCACACCTCTGCTTCAGGGAAGACAGATGAGAGACGTTTAGCGTCATTGAATGTCAACCAATCCAATTCAAGGCCCAACTTCTTAGGCATTTCGATGCCAAGCTTCACCAATTCTTCTGCAATCTGCTCAGGCTTTCTGATATAAATCACGTTGTCGCCTTTCAAGCCGACAGGACGGATAACGAAATATATCGGTTCACCCTCTTGGCGAACGAACACATATCCGCGAAATACTCTGTCGGAAATGTAGTACAAATTGGCATTACCCGCGATGAGACATGCATCGATGCCTTGCGCGATCATTTTGTCTTGAATCTTTTTGGTGCGGAGCAACAACTCCGACTTCAAATCTGCTCTATACATAATATTATAGTCTTTTTAATTATTTCTTCTTTTGATTACGATTCCTATGTCGTTGACACCGACGAGTGGATTTTCTCTCATCGCATGACCGACTGTCCACAAGTGGTCGGCACTAAGCGTCACATTTCTGCAAAGCGTATCGACCACTTCGTATAATCGGCCACTACCTCTACCCTGCCATTCACCCGAAGGCGTAGCAAGTGGAATTTCGATAGTGTCAACCTTCACATCATTCCTCAGCGACATCTCTTCGACCGTCAGACATAGTGAGCGATAGCGATATTCGTTGGAATGTCGTACCACTAGCAACACGTCACACCTATCATCGACATTGACCGCTGAGTCAAGTTTAAACTCTACACACCCCATTCGCTCCCAACCCGAAGCATCTATCGCAGCAAACTGCGTATAGACCACCTCATCGGATTTACCACATCCGACTAAAATTAGGCAAAAGGCGGCAATAAATGATATGGCCGCCCTATGGATAGTGTTATTGAGTTTTCTCTGTGTCATTATTTCGCTTTTGTGATTCACCATTGCGAGAATGTCCTCTCTTAGGTCTTCTTTTCTGACGACCACCATCGGCTGAATCATTTTTCTGCTTATTAGCTGCCGGGACTTCTTTCGCCTCGCTCTTTTCGGCATTACCCTTTGGAGGTTGCTGTTTCGGAGCAGCTTCTGACTTAGACGACTTGCCCTTCTTCTTTTTCTTCTTAGCCTTGTCAAAACGATTGATGTTGTCTTGACCGACAATTTCGACAAACTCCTTGCGTTGCTCCTTGACTTGGCCATCGCGCTGAAGCTTTTCGACCTTCACTCCCTTATTGTTGAGCGAAATGATTTCGAATGCACGACCGGCGTCGATTGTAACGCAGTTGACCGGCATCTGCTTATCGGTAGAATATGTAATCTCACGTTTGAGAATATCGGCTTTGAAGTAATAGTATGAGCCGTCTTGCGTCTCAAGCACTGCATCTTTTGAAGGCATCTTCTTCGACGACTCCATATAGACATCGACTTCGAAGTTGAGACAACACTTCAACTTTGCACACTGACCTGCGAGTTTCTGCGGATTCATCGAGATGTCTTGAAATCGTGCCGCACTTGTGCCAACCGAAACGAAGTTGGTCATCCAGCTTGAACAACACAATGGTCGACCACACGGACCGATACCACCGATGCGACCTGCTTCTTGACGTGCACCGATCTGCTTCATCTCGATGCGCACCTTGAATGTATCAGCCAAGACACGAATCAACTTACGGAAGTCGACACGCTCATCTGCGATATAATAGAAGATGGCCTTGCCACAGTCGCCTTGATACTCGACGTCGCCGATTTTCATATTGAGTTGCAACTCTTCGGCGATCTTGCGAGAGCGAATCATTGTGTCGTGTTCACGCGACTTAGCCTCTTCATATTTCTCGAGGTCGCTTTGTCGAGCCTTGCGGAAGACACGTTTGATTTCATAGTCGGGATGAAGGTTGGCTTTGCGCATCTGCAATGCCACCAATTTACCGACCATCGTCACTTGACCGATGTCATGGCCCGGGCTTGCTTCGACAGCTACCATGTCGCCTATGTGAAGATCGATGTGCTGACTATTCTTGTAGAAGCCCTTGCGAGTATTCTTAAACTGCACTTCGACTACATCGTAGTTGCTGCTATCGGAAATCCCATCGAGCCAGTTGTAGCAATAGAGCTTACCACGAGGCTCTTCTTTGGACTTCGTCATCACAGCATCCTCCTGAGATTGTGTATCCGAAGGAGCGACTTCGTCGAGGTTGTTTTTTACTGCTTCATCACTCATCGTTCAACAGTGTTTATTTTGCAAAACTTACTGCACGAGTTTCACGGATGACAGTAATCTTAACCTGACCCGGATATGTCATTTCGTCCTGAATCTTCTTAGCGATTTCAGCAGAGAGTTGTTCGGTCTCTACGTCTGAAATCTTTTCAGCACCAACGATTACGCGCAATTCGCGACCTGCCTGGATAGCATATGTCTTGATAACTCCAGGATAAGAGAGAGCCAATTGCTCGAGGTCGTTAAGACGCTTGATGTAGGCTTCGACGATTTCTCGACGTGCACCCGGACGAGCACCTGAGATGGCGTCACACACTTGTACGATAGGGGCCAACAATGATGTCTGCTCGATTTCATCGTGGTGAGCACCGATGGCGTTGCATATTTCAGGTTTTTCTTTGAACTTTTCAGCGAGTTTCATACCCAAGATTGCGTGTGGCAATTCCGGTTCATCATCAGGCACTTTGCCTATATCGTGCAACAATCCGGCGCGACGAGCCTTCTTAGGGTTGAGACCGAGCTCTGAAGCCATGACAGCGCAAAGATTGGCAGTCTCACGAGAGTGTTGGAGAAGGTTCTGACCATA
>JAEIGA010015879.1_pt1 | contig 11463 bp, 6 predicted proteins | sample 9270691 | NCBI WGS metagenome assembly JAEIGA01 (sample SAMN17057246, study PRJNA624740) | gut metagenome | biome: biome; isolation source: fecal sample | host: Bos grunniens | place: China: Xizang | collected 2019
ACTCGCATTTGCCTCAATTCCCAATGTTCTATATGGTTTGTGCGAATGGCCTATATATCTCACGCATCATCTAAACCCCATTTTTTGCACTTTTTTTGGCGGTTTTGGCCGTATAAAATCCCCTTTTTTATTGCACCTTTACACTGAGCATATTACTTTTGTGTGTAAATTACATTTACACAGAGGGTGTCGGCACCGCACCTTCTGTTTTTTGTTACCAAACACCCACAATCGAAGTTTGGCACTTCTCAGGTGCAGGCGACAAACCCTTGTCTATAAAAAACAAAAAAACATAAACATTACCTATCTATGAAAAGAGCAATTTCATTGGTTGTTGTTGCGTGTGCTTTGCTGCTTGGCTCTTGCACAAAGGGCGAGCCCTACACACTGTCGAGCCTTACGCTCTCCGAACTCAGCGTGGTATTCCCCGCCGAGGGTGGCGAGAGGATTGTGGGCGTGACCCCCTTCCCCGCCAACGAGGAGTGGAACATTGTGGGCGGCAAAGAGGATTGGGTTACTCTCGACTATGCCGAGGGTGGCGTGTCGGTTGTGGTAGAGCCCAACTACACCACCACTCATCGCTCCTCGCAATTCTCGCTCACAAGTCCCCGCGACAAGTTCGATACCTATGTGGTTACCGTCTCGCAGGAGGCCGCCACCGAGCTGAGCTTTGCCACAAGCGCCAGCGATAGCTACTCGTTCGACTCCGAGGGTGGCACCTACACCTTTGTGGTTGCCTGCAATGGCACTTGGAGCGTGAGCAGCAGCGAAGATTGGCTCTCGGTAGAGAAGGGCAAAGATGGGCTGGTAAGCATCTCGGCCGGTGTGAACGACCTAGTGGTTGACCTCGAAGCCACCATCGTGATTACCGCCGGTGAGGGCGAGCAGCAGCAGAGCAAAGAGATTGCAGTAACCCAGGGCACCAGGGAGAATAACCCCTATCTGCAACTCGTGGGCAAGTGGGAGGTTACGGCCAACAAGTGGTTCTACTCGACCAACGGCTCGCTCAATACTCTCGACTACGCTCCCGCACCTGCCGACTACTATCTGATATTCTCAATCGACAAGGGTGAGTATGGCAAGACGCTCATTATGCGCGACTTCCTCTACCCCGGCACCGAGCTCGAAGTGCGCTACGACCCCGCCACACAAGGCATCGTGATACCTTTTGGCTGGACGGTGCTGTCGTATGATGTCTTCTTCTACATCACCGTTGTGGGCAGCAACAAGTTCTCGTATGCCTCGTTGGAGGTTGAGGCTACCCCCTCGGCCGACCACTCGTTCTTGTCGCTCGATATGCCTACCGTCTCGGGCTACACCTATGTGGGCTTCGGCCTGTGGACCTTCAACGACCGAGGCGACAAGGTGGCTGTGGGCTCGAACTATCGTCCTACGATGTTCCCAATGGCCCCCATCTCGTTCCGCAAAGTTATTGAGCAGTAGTGGCCGAGCAAACAGAAACTAAGGAAACATAGAAACACAATAGTAGAGATATGAAAATCAACCGAATCATATTGTCGCTCTTTGCAGCAGTGCTGATGGTGGGCTGCGGAGAAGATGTTCCAACGGATATAAAACCCGCAACGTCGCAGGGGCGTATTACGCTTACGATCTCGTCGGAGAACTCGCGCCTGACCTTGAACGAGGCGGGCACCGAGGGCGATGTGCTCTTTCTCACCCGTGGTGGCGAGATAGCCATCGAGGTGCTCACCAACCAAGACGAGTGGGGCTACACGGCCGAGGGTGCCGAGTGGCTCACCCTTAGTGCCGACGACTACTTCCTCACCTTGGAGGCCGAGGCCAACGAGGGCGAGCAGAGCCGCACCGCCAAAATCGCAGTGTACGCTTCGAGGGGCGAGGAGAGAATGACCGTAGAGCTGAATGTTACTCAGAATCATAGCGGCGTGGCAGAGATTGAACTTGCCGAGGAGAGTATGCGTTTCGAGGCCCACACCTCGTTGCAGAAGAGCATTGCTGTGGATTGCAACCAAGATGAGTGGAGCTTCGACTGCACCTGCGAGTGGTTGCTCATCGAGCAGAGCGAAGAGGGCTTGGTGCTTACCGCCAACGATAACCCCAACGAGGCTATGCGCACGGCCGAGATTACACTCTTGGCAGGTAGGGGCGACAATGTTGCCACCACCACCCTGTGCGTAAATCAGGATGGCGACGCCTATGTGAGGCTCACGTCGCACAATGTGGCCACCGACGATCAGGGCGGTAGCAGAAGACTCACGGTGGAGTCGAACCCCGAGTTGGAGTGGGGCTTCGAGAGCGACGGCAGCGAGTGGTTCGAGGTGAGCAAAGAGAACGACCAGCTGATAGTAACCGTTGCCTCTAACCAGGTGGGCTTGGAGCGCTTGGGCACCATCACTATCAACGTGGGCGACGAGAACAACTCGGCCACAGCAGTTGTGAAAGTTCACCAGATTGGCACCGATACCGACGAACTTATCTATGAGATTGAGGTTACCGAGCCCGACTATCTGCACACGGCTGCACCTGTGCTGACTCTCTCGTCGGGAGGTACCATTGTGGTCGATTGGGGCGACGGCTCCGAGGTGGAGAGCTTCGACTCGAAACGAGGTACCCACACCTACAAAACCCCCGGCTACTATACCATCAGCATCACGGGCGAGGCTCACCAGCTCCAATTCGGCGATGGCGAGACGGAGTGTCCCGAGGTGAAGAACATCATTTCGTGGGGCCAGCTCGGTGTGAAGAATGCTGCCGATATGTGTCTTGGCTGCTCGGGCTTGGAGTATATCCCCAACGACGTGGCCGGCTCGTTCGCCAACGTCAAGTCGTTCCTCGGAGCCTTCTCGTGCTGCGAGAGTCTGAGGGAGATTCCCGAGGGATTGTTCCGCTACGCTACTCAGGCCAAGAACTTCGAGGATTGTTTTAGCCACTCGGGCTCGATTTCGGAGATTCCCGAGAGTCTGTTTGCCAACTGCCCCGCCGCCGAGCGATTTACCTATGCGTTCTACGGCACCGGCTTGGGCTATGTGATAACCACCCAGACGCTCCCCAACTTCGAGGAGGTCAAAGGGCTCGCTTCGCAGGGCCGCCTGAGGAGTATTCCCGCAGGCCTCTTCCGCAACTGCCCCGCAGTGGAGCGCTTCGACTATGTCTTTGGTGCTACGGCTATCGAGAGTATCCCCGAAGAGATCTTTGCCAACAGCACCGAGGCCACCATCTTTACGGGTGCTTTCTCGGCGTGTGTGAACCTCACCTCGATTCCTCAGGGGCTGTTGAGTAGGAATGTGAAAGCCACCGATATCAAATACCTCTTTGCGGGTTGCGACGGCATTGCTGCCATTCCCGTGGGTATGTTTACCAACAATTCGGCCGTTACCAACCTCGAATATCTCTTCTACAAGACCGGAGTGAAGAAGTTGCACAAGGGCACCTTCGAGGGCCTTACGGGCGTGAAGACTATGGGTGCTGTGTTCCAGGACTGCACAAACCTCGAAGAGATCGAGGAGGGCGTGTTCGACGGCATGACGGCCGTGAAGTCGTTCAAGTACTGCTTCTCGGGCTGCTCGTCGCTTAGGAGCATCCCCGAGCGACTCTTTGGCGGCCTTACTACCGCCTACGAGTTTATCTCCACCTTTGAGGACTCGGCGTTGGAGAGTATTCCTGTGGGCCTGTTTGCCGATGCGAGGAACTACTCGTCGGCCGACTTCTCCTATATGCTTGCCGGGTGTGCAAATCTGAAAACCGTGCCTGCGGGCCTTTTCGACACCTTCACCACGGTTACTTCGCCCGGATTTAGGTATTGCTTCACCGAGTCGGGTATCGAGAGCATCCCTGCGGGCCTGTTTGCCAAGAATGTGAAGGTTAGCAGCGGCTTCGAGAACGTGTTCTACAACTGCGCCAACCTGAAAACCATCGAGGGCCCCATCTTCCCCGAGTCGTCTGGTGTATCGTCGCTGGCCTATACATTTGCGGGCTGTACGGCCTTAGAGTCGTTGCCCGAGGGCTTTTTCGACTCGCTGGCAGCGTCGAAGACCAAGTTTATGGCCACCTTTGCACTCTGCACCTCGCTCAAAACTCTGCCTGCGGGTCTGTTTGCAAAGAACACCCTCTCGACCAACTTTACCAACGCCTTCAATAGCTGCACAGCATTGGAGGAGATTCCCGACGATTTGCTTGGTAACAATGATAAAGTTACCTATGTGACAAGTATGTTTGAGAGCTGCTATGCGCTCAAAACTGTCCCAGCCGCATTGTTTGCTGGCTGCCCCGCCATTACCAGCTTCGAGGCCACGTTTGCACTCTGCAAGGGTTTGGAGAGTGTACCTGCCGAGTTGTTTGCGGCCATTGGCACCAAGACTTCGAGCGTTACCTTCTCGGAGTGCTTCTTGGAGTGCGAGAGCCTGAAAGCCATCCCCGCATCGCTCTTCGACACCACCAGGCGCATCAACTATATCAACAAGTGCTTCAAGGGCTGCGTGTCGCTCACGGGCGAGTCGCCCTACACCATGGTGACCGACGCCGAGGGCAACGAGAGCAAAGTCCACCTCTACGAGCGAGTGAGGGGTACCGACTTCCCCAACGCTCCTGTGAATGCTTCGGCCCACACTGAGTGCTTTGCGGGTTGTACGGGCCTTAGTGACTACGACAACATCCCCGCCGATTGGAAATAACCGGCCAAACAAAAGAAACGAAATAGAAAAAATAGATATAGGAACATAAAGAACTATGAGAAGAGAGTTACTATACACCGCCACGTTGCTGAGTGCTTTGATGCTGGCTGTGGGTTGCGAGCAGCCCAACACCGAAGTGTTGCAGGCCGAGCCCGACTATGCCACCATTGTGTTGCCCACCTCGTCGGTGGCGATCTCGAAGGAGGGCGGTATTAGGACCATTTTTGTGGAGAGCAACCGCCTCGACATCGACGTGCAGAACCAAAGCGATTGGGTGGATGTGAATGTCGAGCAGAATGCCCTGAGCCTCTATGTCGATGCCAACGAGTTGAAGGAGGAGCGTATGGCCATCATCGATGTGGTGGTGGGTGTGGCTCCCGACGTGGCCAAAGGTCGCCTGAAAGTTTATCAGGCAGGCGAGGGTACCGTAGATCTCTCGGCCGAGGGCACAGCCAACTGCTATGTTGTGCGCACCAACTCGTCGTACTACTTCGACGCGAGCATCAAGGGCAACGGCGACGGCGACGGCAAGAGCAACTATATTGCCCACCACGGCGTGGAGATCGAGGGTGGTGCCTATGCCACCTTGGCGTGGGAGGCTACCTACGATGGCGACAAGACCCGCAGTACGAAGATTATCCTCGATGAGCCTATCTATTCGCCCGAGGATAAGAGCATCTATTTTTCGACGGGCCAGAGCGAGGGTAACGCCTTGGTGGCTATCCACAATGCTGCGGGCGAGATTTTGTGGAGCTGGCACTTGTGGGTTACCAACGATAGGATTGGCAATTCGCGCAACGACACTTTGGTGTGGATGGATCGCAACCTGGGTGCTCTGAGTAACGCTGTGGGCGACATTTCCAACCGAGGAATGCTCTACCAGTGGGGCCGCAAGGAGCCTTTCTTGCCCTCGACGAGGGAGTATATCTATGTGCCCACCCACAGCTACGACTCGGAGGGCTATCTGACCGAAACCGAGGAGGAGTTCGAGGCCATTGAGGCGGCTATTGCCGAGGCGCGCGAGAAGGCCAATGCGAGCAACACTCAGGTGGGTAATGGCACTATGGAGTGGCACTTGGTGGGCGAGATGGCCCCTGTGGCACTGACTGCTCCGGGCAATATCGAGTATGCTGTTCAACACCCCACCACGGTGCTGGGTTGTAGGGTAGATATACCCATTGGCGAATATGTGTTCGATTGGTACTTGCAGCAGGACCTTGTGGGCACAACGGGTGGTATGCAACAGTCGGGCTCGTCGCTGTGGGCCGACCGCAAGACAATTTTCGATCCCTGCCCTGTGGGATATAGGGTGCCACCTAAGGGTGCTTTCGACGAGCTTCCCGAGGGCTATGCTTGCACCTACGTCACCGACCAGTGGAAACAGACCGACTACGGCTGGATGTGGACCAAGGGCAATGGCGACTACTTCCCCTGCGCGGGCAATTTCGACGTGTCGGGCCTGATTGGCGAGACGAGCGAGAAACTGCTCTATTGGACTTCGGAGAGCTTTGGCAGCGGCAATCAGGGCTTTGGCAAGTCGGCTCAGCTGTTTACGGCCTATGGCGAAGTTTTCTATGGCATTTTCCCCATCCTCGACGAGACGGATGCGGCTGCGTGGTACTCTTATGGAGCACGTTGCTTTGCAGCTTCGGTGAGGTGCGTGAGAGAGTAGTATTAGAGAGAAATAATCACAAGCAAAATAAATTTATAATTAACAAACAAAAAACTCAAACAACTATGAAGAAAACATTTTACGCACAACCCACCATCGAGATCGAGAATGTGGTGGTGGAGAGCGGAATTGCACAAAGTTATGGCGCCCCTGGCGCCCCTGGCCAGGGAGGCGGTTACAATGACTATGAAGATGACCTTTAATAATCAGCGTGCAGAGAGTATGAAAAAGATTATTAAGAGTTTGGCTCTTGTTGCAGTAGCTGCAATGGGGCTCACCGCGTGCCAGAACGAGTATAACGACGAGCGTATCGAGGCCAACGACTCGGTTGTTGTAACTTTTGTTGCCGACTCGGCCGACGCCACCCGTACCACGGTTGATACCTCGGGCGAGGCTCCTGTGTTTGCTTGGGAGCAGTTCGAGCATTTCGCAGTTTTGGAGCAGACCGACGCACTTGTCGAGGCTACCTCCACAGATTACGAGAAAATAGATGGCAAGGCAAACATCAAGGCCAATTTCCCTGCCAATCCTGACAAGGGCGAGTATACATATGTTACCGTTTATCCCAAATACGGCTTTTTGAATGCAGAGAACATCAACGCTGCAACTCTCAACCTTCCTGCCAACCAGAGTATGCTCTACGGCACAAGTTACGGCGATGCCGACCTGATGGTGTCGGAGGTTGTGACCACCACTACTCAGCCCACCGAGGCTCAGCAGGTGGGTTTCTACCGTATTGCTGCGATTGCAGAGATGACTCTCAAAAACTTGACTTTGGAGGAGGGCGACAAGATTGAGAGCATGATTTTTGATGCTGCTGGCAAACAGCTTGCAGGTCAGATTGTTGTAGACCTCACAAACCCCAAGGAGTTTACAGTAGTAGAAGGCGAGGGCAGTAGCAGTGTGAAGGTTGTTCCCCACCAGGAAATGAAAGACAACAAAATCTATTTCACCACCCTGCCTACCACTTTGGAGGCTGGCGATGCTTATACCATCACCATTCTTACCAACAAGAAGTTTTACGTTAAGGAGGGCACCATTGGCGAGGGCAAAACTCTTGCATTTGAGGCTGGCGATGTTACCCGCTTTGGCGTGGATGTGAGCACTGCACAAGGTGGCGACAGGTGGGAGTTGGTTAAAGATGCTTCTACCCTCAAAGAGGGCGACGTGGTGGCTATCGTAGCAAAAGACTACGACAAGGCTCTGAGCACCAAACTTTATAGCAACGCTTCGGAGACCTCGACCAGCGCAAAACGTGGCTTGGCCGATGTGACTAAGATTGGCAACTTCTTGATTGGTGGCGAGGATCTGCAAGCACTCACCCTGATGACCGGTGTAGCAGATGGCACATTTAGCTTCTATGACGAGGCTCGTGGTAAATTCCTCGTATCAAGTACCACCGGCTCTACTTATCTTATCAACCAGGTATATTGCGATGTGAACACTTCGTTTGCAATCACTATTGACGACAACGCAGCTGCTACTATCACAAATACCGAGGGTGCTTATGCCGGCAACTTGCTGAGGTATAACTCAAATGGCTACTTCACAAGCAACCAGAACGAGAGCACTGTTTATAAAGATGTTTGCATCTACCGCCTTGCAGGTGTAGAGGGTAGCGTTCCCGTAGTGGCTGCCGTTGTCACCGTTCCCGATTCGGACGAGAGTGTTACTATTGCCGAGGAAGGTGCTGCCGAGGCTACTGCTATCAGCGAGGTTGTATTCAACTACGTTGGCGATTGGACAATTTCGGTTAGCGCAAGCGAGGGTTGGCTCACTCCTGCTTACGATGCAACCAAAAACGCTCTTACCTATACCGCTGAGGCCAACACCGGTGCAAAACGTGAGGCCGTTGTTACCATCACCGCTTCGTTGGAGGGTGAGGAGAGCCTCACTTGGAGCTTCAATGTAGTTCAGAAAGGTGCACCTCAGGAGATCTCCATCGTAGAGTTTGCTAAAAAAGGCAAGGATGTAGACACTGTATACAAACTTACAGGTATCATCACCGAGATCCCAAGCTCCACCTCGGGCAAGTGGAAGTTGGCTGATGAGAATGGCAACACTGCTCAGGTGCAGTATCTGAAAACAGAAGCAGGTGCGTATGTAAAAGGCAATGTTGATGTTAAGGTTGGCGACGTAATCTCGCTCACAGCCGTTGTGGCAGGCTCTACCGTTGGCCTTGGTGGCAATAGCACCTATCCTGCTATCTACAAAGGCCACTATACCTTGGAGGCAACTGCAAGCGACTCGGTACCCTATGAGGGTGGCGATGTAACTGTAACTGTCAAAGTTGTGAAGAATGGCCATATTGTTGCTCCTACCGCAATTAGCGATTCGGAGGTTGTGATTGATTCCAACATTATTACCAATTACAGCTTTACCGACAATGGCGACGGCACCGCAACCGCTGTTTTGAGCTTTGGTGTGAACGAAACTTCGGGTATGCGTGAGGTAGAGCTGACATTTGCAGCAGGCTCGCCCCTGGTTGTAAAAGGTTCTGTTAAGGCAAGTCAGGATGTTAACCCCGCATTGAAGAAGGGCTGGTGGCTCGTGACTGATGCAAGCGACCTCAAAGCAGGCGACAAGCTGATTATCGCTGCTACCGGTTTGGACTATGCAATCAGCACCGAAACTAATACCAACAACCGTAAGTCGAAACCTATTACCAAGAATGGTGCGTCGCTCCAAAATGTTGCCGATAATATTCAGCAGTATGCTCTCGAAATCGACGCCAACGGACTCTACTCGTTCAAGGGCACACTTGGCTCAGATGCAGATAAATACATCTATGCAGCAAGTACGTCGAGCAACTATATGAAGGTGTCTACTACTCTCGACGACAATGGCAAGTTTACCGTTGCTATTGCTTCCGATGGTGCTGCAACCGTAGTTGCACAGGGTTCCAACACTCGCAATCAGATGCAGTACAACAACAAATCGACATCTAGCCCTGCATTCTACTGCACCGATGGCTCGTTTGGCGACGTATGCTTCTACAAGCTCTACGAGTAAACCACAACAAACTAACGAAAAACAGACACTATGAGATTCGTTAAACAATTGGCTCTGATGGCTATGGCAGCTCTGGCTGCCATAGCTACCACTGCGTGTGAGGACCCTGGCAGCGGCCAAGAGGGCAAAAACCCTAACCTCAATCACGATCTCACACTCACAGTGGATGTGGACAACATTACCGCCACATCGGCTAAAATAAAAGTAACACACAACGGCAAAACCGCCGACAGCTGGTACGGGCTGCTCACAACCGACATCACAACACGCATAGACGAGATTGTGGAAGCTACCGTAAACGAGCTCAAAGCAGGCGACATAGGCCCACAGCTCACTTTCAGCAAAAGCTATGTCAAAATACTCACCCCCCTCACCCCCAACACCGAGTACAGGTACATAGCCTTCGGACTCAGCGAAGAGGGTGAAATCTATGGCGAGTACGCCTCGTTGGAGTTCACAACACTCGCAGGTGGCAACACATCCGGTGGCAACACCCCCGGCAAAGACGAAGTCTACGAGGGTATGAACGTAAACCCCGCGTGGAGCATCGCCTTCACCGGTCCCGGTACCATCGACGGCGAGAGTTTCAACAACATCGTGACCGTAAACAGCACCGACAACAACCCCTACACCATCGTAACCGTCTATTCGAGGGAGTATGATGTGGCCAAGTTGCGCGACCTGGGCGTTCAAATCATCGACAGCTTCGTGAGCTATCTCGATGCCTACAACAGCGCCTACGGCACCGAGCTCGTGCTGAACGATATGCTCTATCGTGGCAATGGTCAGACCGCCTTCGACGATCTCGACCCCGGCTACTATGTGGCCATCGCTCTGGGCATCACCGCCGAGGGCGAGGTGAGCGGTCTGTATGCCGTGTCGCCCACCTTCGAAATCGAAGAAGAGGTACCCACATCGCTCTACATGTCGTGGCTCGGCGATTGGACCATCACGGGCGACAACAAAATCTCCAACGATGTGGTCATCGGTCGCAACTTCGCCAACAGGTCGGTAAACCTTGTCGGTCTGATGGGCCTGCCTTTTAGCATCGTGGGCGAGTACTCGTCGGAGCGCAACGACATCGTCTTCTCTGCGCAGATGGTCTACCCCAACTACGCATTCGAGGATGGTAGCGTGGCCAACATCTGTCTGCTCGGCCTCGACAAAGAGGGCAAGCACTACGGACTCAACAATGGCGAGTATGGCATCGCTATCGCAGGTGTCTTGGAGGGCGGACAGCGAGCCATCGTGCGCTACGGCGTAAACCAGCCCGACTATCCCAAGTTTGTGGCTATGTTCCTGACCGCCGAGGTGAATGGTACCTACTACACCATTGGCGAGGCACACAAGAACATACCCGCATTCAACGTGATGGCCGAGATTAACCCCTTAGCTACCGAAAGTGCTCAGGTGGCAGCTCCTATGAGCTACAAGGTGGCCCGCAAGGCCTTGCCCACTCCCAAGCTCCGCCTCGGCGAGAAGATTGAGGTGGTAAACTTCTAAGCGCACCGAGCGTGGCATAAAAAAAGTGGGGCAGAGTCACAAACTCTGCCCCACTTTTTTGTCGACCGTCGACCGTCAATTCTCAATTACCAAACAAAAGGTAGGATTCTCCACCTAACCTTTTGGCAGTACTCCTCATATCCGCCGAGTTCTTTGCGCAGTAGGCGCTCCTCGTCGAGGGTGCGGACTACGATGATGGGCACATAGCCCACAAAAACCAACAGCGACCACCACGAGCCCAAAATCAACGGCATGGACAAAAACATTACCACCGTGGCCATATACATCGGGTGGCGCACAATGCCATATAGCCCGCTGCTCACTACCTGCTGATTGTCGCTCACCTCGATGGTGCGCGAGAGCCACTCGTTCTCTCTCATCACCTCGGCATATAATATATAGGAGAGCAGAAAAAGCACACAGGCTGCCATAACTACCCCATCTGGAACGGTGCTCCACCCCCAGCGGAAGTCGAGCCCCGCAACCACAAATCCCACGATGAAGACCAACCCCGAGAGTCGCACCACAAGGCTTTGTGTCGAACGGCTCTCTCGGGCGCTGAGGCGCTTGGCCAGCAGCGAGGGCGAAAAGAGGGCCAGAACAATGCCCAGCACCAACATCGGTACG
>JAEIGA010015880.1_pt1 | contig 11463 bp, 15 predicted proteins | sample 9270691 | NCBI WGS metagenome assembly JAEIGA01 (sample SAMN17057246, study PRJNA624740) | gut metagenome | biome: biome; isolation source: fecal sample | host: Bos grunniens | place: China: Xizang | collected 2019
AAAACATTTTCTAAAAATAACATAATTCATTCCCTCACTTTCAATATGTGGTTATTAATGTGCTGTGTTCCCTTGGAACAATTTTATTATAGCACTTCCAGATATAAACACCATTGACATAATCACCAAATTTTAGCGCAGTTTTTTGTGCAATTTTTCAAATAACCTTTTGCCATTATATATCCTTTTAACCTTTTAAAATTTATAATCAAAAATGAAATTTGATTTTTATTTTCATTTTTAAATTTAATTTTGAAATTTAAATTCAATTTCAAAATCCATTTTCAATTTTAACCTTTTAAAGTTATACGACACCTGCTGCCGATTTAACCTTTTAAGATTCTGCGCCATAATAAAATTGTAAAAGGTTAAAATGCTGATTGATTGTAAAACGTTAAAAGGTTATTGCAGATAAAAAATAAAAGCCCCGTAGGGCTTTTATTTAATAGTTGCATACATCTGCATAGTTAACGTTGACATAATCATGTATATCATTCTCTAAGAATTCGTCTACAGTGTCCTCTTCATATTCATTAACCTCAATCTCAAACACTTCATACAACCCGTATTCGTAGCTATCAAACTTAAATCCGTTATCATTTAGCCAAGTCTTAAAAGCGTCTACAAATGCAAATCCAAGTGTCCATTCTTTAATCTCTCTCATTTTCGTGTTCTCCTATTCATTTAAAATAATATGGTTAGTTTCGTAAGCGGGTCTAGCCCTCACCGTCCAAGTAGCTTGTTCCCTTGAACTAAGTATAGATTAACATATCTCTACATACTGGTCAATACATTTTGATAAAAAATATTCAACAAATAAATTGCAATTCTTTTGTGCAAATTGCTATTTAACCTTTTACAATTGTAATCTAATTGCTATTTTTAACATTTTAAGATTGCAATTTGTTTTCCAAATCGTAAAAGGTTAAACCAAAAACCTCGGGCAAATTTTTAAAGCCCTTATTACCCCCAAATTGTAAAAGGTTATTCACTTCACCTTATTATCACGTTACTACATTACCACTTCACCGCTTTAATGAAGTGTAGTGAAGTTTTCATACTGTAGAATTTTACAACTGTAAGTCTGTATCACTTCACTGTACTAAAGCGCAATGGCAGACTTTAACACTTTATCACGCTAGTGCATTGAAACTTTTACACTGTAAGATTTTACTGTGGTAAAGCGTGATAATTATTTTTCTTTTATTATAACATGAGAATTGTGTGTTGTCAAGAGGTATTTTAACCTTTTAACATTCTGTATAAGTCTGCCAAATCGTAAAAGGTTAAAGCGTGAATAAAAAAAGAAGATGGTTTATTACCATCTTCTTTTCTCGCAATGACCTCTATAGCGGAATGAGTAGAAGTCTTTTGACCAATCAGAGATTGTGCTTCTCAACTCGCTAATTTCGTCATCTGTGGCTTCTTTTGTACCCTCTTCCATGAGTTGAAGCTCCATAATCATGTCTAAGAGCCTTGCCTTGCTTCTGCAATCACAATCACGAACCTCTTCAAAGTGTTCGATAACCTCGGCAACCTCTTCCATACTATCTAAGAATCTCTTGCCGTAGCTGTTGTTAAAGCCCCAAACTACATCGTAGTTGATACCGTCACCGTAATCCGTCCAATCGTTTTTGATGATGGTTACAACGGTTTCTGCCTCATCCTTCATGGTGATTTTAGCAACTCCATCCTCATTAAATCTTGAGTTAATAGCCTCGATAATAGCGTTTTTCATGGTGTTATCTCCCTTCAATATGTGGTTTTTAAGGTTCTGCAAGGGGTTATCCCCTTGACACTTATTATATTACACTATCCCATTTACAAAGTCAACACTTTTTTCAAATATTTTTAACCTTTTACAATTGCGCTGATAATTTAACCTTTTACGATTTATAATCCCTTTGCGCTCTTATCCTCAAAATCTTAAAAGGTTAAAAATCATAAAAGGTTATACTTTATCACACTAACGCATTAAAGCAACATAACCTTTTAACATTCGCATTACGCAAAATGCGGGGTAATTCTGACAAATATTTTTCGTGGGGCTATGTATATACTACTCATATATCTAATTGTAAAAGGTTAATAATATAAATGAATAGGGGCGTGACAAGGTAACCACACCCTTAACGTCACGCCCTTGAATGAAAGGAGGCACTCACCCATCTAAACGGCTTGTAAGGCAATACTAAACGCCGTGTTATGGGCTTTTGATAATTTCACTTTTAAGGTAGCCTATTCACTCTGCCTAGTTGGACTTGCAAGGCTGTCCACTTGGTTCACATTTATATAGCGCATAACAGAGCGACCATGCGCTAGAGTTGTCTTTATCGGCTTGGTCTTATAAGCTATACTTGTGAGCATCCGTTTCCTCTACGGTTGCCTTACCTCAACTCTGAATTTATTATAACATACACTTTCGTGTCTGTCAATAGCTTTTTTAAAAATTTTTTGGTTTTATTTATTTCCCCTTTGTGGGGGCTAGTATCTTATCCAACCAAAATAAGATACTAGCAAACACAGAAAAACAACCAATGGAGAAATCCTATAAGGGGTTAACCACGCCCCTTGTCCTTTATGACAATATCATAATACCATATATAAATAATTCTGTCAACACTTTTTTTAAAAAAATTTTAATCACATAACCTTTTAGCATTTGAAAATCGAAAATGATATCGAAAATCGTAAAAGGTTATTAAATGAAAATTGAAATTGATAATTGAAAATGTAATCTAAAATGTAATTCATATATCGTTTTTTTGACGTTCTAAGGGGTCTAATTTGAGTTTTTATATTGAGATTGATAAAGTGTTCATTAAATATATTTAAAGCTCTAAAATCGCCTTTAAATGAGTTTTTTATAACCTTTTAACGTTCAAAATCCTGCTGCCGATTTGCGAAAATTATAAAAGGTTATTCCCCTCAATAAAAAAGGCAAGGGTGTTATCCCTCGCCTTGTGTTTTAAATCAGTAGTAAATCCATGTAATCGGGTTCAAGTCCTAAATCGTCTGCAATAATACAAGCTACGTCCTCATAGGTATAAATGCCATCTGCAATACCTCTTGTGATATCCTCTCGCACACTTCCTACAAGTTCCCTTGCATCTGCTTCATTCATGTGGTCACGCTTCATAAGGATTTTAACGATTTTATTCATGTTTTACACCTCACTTTGTCATATAATCAGCTTCGCCAATCTCTGCAAATACTTCTTTATGGGATTCATAAAGTTCATCCCACACTTCATTGGTGTCAAGTCCATTTTTAGAAGCGTACTCGTCAAGAGCCGTTCCAATAAGGGATAAAAACTCGACTTTGTTAAAATCATAAAACTCTGCAATTACTCCATTTGCCTCAAACAATTTTTCTAAATCAAAACCCATTTTTTCTACCTCGCTTTTCTTTAGTGGTTTATTTATCTTACATATATACAATAACATATTGTAATTAATTTGTCAACACTTTTTGAAAAATATTTTTGACGTTTTAACCTTTTAATATTTGATATCCGTTTTCAAAATGATAAAAGGTTAATCACACCAAAATAAAAAGAGTGGTTAATCCACTCTCTTTATCTTGACAATTTCATCATCCTCTCTTGTATAATCTGTGTGATTAGTAAAGAATTTCATCTTTACAGTTTCACCCTCATTAAGCTCTGTATCGTATACGCTCCATATATTGCCCGTAGCGTCTACTATAAGAGTTTCGTTAATGTCACACAAGTAAACCTCTCCATACTGTGTGTAATAGCTCTGATAAGTATCTGCTATAATTGGCGCACCGATTAACATAAATACTGCTACACACATTACTAAAAACTTTCTAATACTTTTTTTCATTTGGAATTTCCTCTCTTTCATTTGATAAGTTTATTATATATTATAATTTATAATTTGTCAATACATTTTTTAAAATATTTTTACTATTTTAACCTTTTAATATTTGACGCACGACAAATAAAATCGTAAAAGGTTAATTGGTCAAAAATAAAAAGGGCTTGCGCCCTCTTTATTTAAAAATTATATTTCCATCCCCAATGTTTACCATCTGATACATAACCCCAATTGCTTACAAAACCATCATATTTATATGTAACAATAATATCATCATAAATAATATCTGTACCATTATTATCTATTATCATGGCGCAAATATTACCAACCATCCAATCTTCTTGTTCACATTCTATTGTCCATACCATACCATTAAAATCTTCACAATAGAGTATACCATTTTGATAATCAATTACAACGGTTGTCATTGCATACAATTGGTTTGATGGCTCTTTAGCAAGTACATTTAATGACATTAAAGTGAATAGTGCTGTGGTTAAAATAATAGTTCTAATAAGGTTTTTCATAGATTATACCTCTCTTTCTTTTGATAATATAATTATATATCATAATAAATCATTTGTCAACACTTTTTTAAATATTCTTAACCTTTTATCATTATTGTGATTGACTTAAAATATTAAAAGGTTATTGGATATAAAAAATAAAAGGGTTTTCACCCTTTTATTTGTACAACTTCTCTTTTGCTTCTTCTATAGCTTTATCTATTGCTCTATAGTTTTTAGCTCTATTAATTTCAAACTTTGTACACCATGACGGATAACATACATCAAGCCAATTAATAAGCTTTTTAAGACCCATTCCAATATAGTGTAGACTATCTGAAATAGTTTTTATATCTTCTTCCTCTAGTGTCCACAAATCAAGTAAGAATGATGGTATTTCACCTCTTTCACGTTCAAAAGCTATTTCGCCGTTTGTCATGTACTTACGATTGACTACAACACAAAAGCCCTCATAATAGCCATATTTAATATGGATATCAAAAAATGTTTCGTCTACATCATCAAACATATCATCAATAATATCTTGACAAGCGTGTTCTGCATCTTCAACGTAATTGTTAACACATATTTCTCTTGCTTCTTCCTCTGTGTAGCCCATATCTTCTACAAGCTCATTATAATACTCTTCATCAATCTCAAAATCCATCTTAAGACCTAATGTAATGATATCGCCCGTTTCATAATTAATTGTACCCATTGTATTTACCTCTCTTTCGTATGTGGTTATCTTATGTATATAATATATCATAGTGTAAATAGTTTGTCAATAGTTTTTTGAAAAAATTTTTATTGATAACCTTTTAAAATTAAAGCGTCACATCTTGCGTGTTAAAATCTTAAAAGGTTAACCATAAAAGAAAAGTGGGTTATCCCCACTCTTCTCTAAGTTCGTTAACGATTTCGCATATATCGTAATCTGTACCAATAAACTTTCTAGCCTTAAAATATGCTTTTGCAAGGCTATTATAGACTTTTTTAGCTTCTGCATAGGTTTTATATCCATATTCGTGCATAAGGTCATCTGCATCTTCAAATACTGTATATGTATATGCATCATCACAAAACAGATATAACGCTTCTAATGGTTTCATTGTAGCGTGTGAACCGCCAAACACATCAAAACCCATCTGTTTTCTATTGGCTTTATCATACACGATACAACGCCAATGTTTTTTAGCATCTTTCCATGCCTTATTAAGTTTGTTTGTGTCCTCGTCTGATAATGTTACTGTAAATCCTTTGTACTCTGTAATCTGCATAATTTTATGCTCCTTTCATTTGATAAACTAATTGTATCACCAAAAACTTTACTTGTCAACAGTTTTTGTAAATATTTTTTAACCTTTTATTGTTTTTCGGCACTTTAACCTTTTGCCGTTTTTAAATTAAATGTTAAAAGGTTATCGACATAAAAAAGGAAGTAGGCTTTTGCCTACTCCCTTATGTTTTAAAACTTCTCGTAAAGGTTTTTTCTCTCGCTGTATGGTTTCTGTACATTATCCATGTAAAACCATGCCATAGCAATTATCTTGTTTATATCGGTTTCTGTGACTACAAGCTCCCAATCTCTAGGACAAAGGCTCTGCCAACTACCTAACACGGAATCCTCTGCGTGGTCTGTATCTACTGTAAGAAATCCCGTATACTGCCAATCTTGTCCATAATCGAAATACATCTGCTTAATGTACACTTGGTATCTGTAGTTTCTATTTTCTACGTTCCACTGTTCACAAGCCTCTACGAACACCCTCATTGCCATGATATTGTTGAAATTCTCGTAACTATTAAATACTTTCGGTTGCATATTGCTTACCTCTCTTTCATTTGATACATTAAGTATAGCAAATAATTATAGGTTTGTATATAGTCAATTTCAACAAAGATTGACAATCTGCTTTGTGCAATTTTTTAACCTTTTAATATTTACATTTGTGCTATAAATATTAAAAGGTTAAGCACAAAAGTAAAACATAAGGGATATTTCTATCCCCTATGTTTCACATGAAACATTAATAAATATCGTCTATACGTTCCATAAATTCGTCATCTGTTTCCTCGGGTTCTTCGTCCTCTTCTGCTTCGTCATACTCCCAATCATAATCAATACCAAAATCCTCATTAACAAGAATATTTAAAAGCTCGTTTAACTCATTATTCTCTGTAAGGTCTACATGACTATAGTTATCAATTAAAGCGTCTAAAACATCATCTGCGCTAAAATCGTCACTATATACTCCGTGTTTATCATCTGTTGTATTGACATATCCATATGCACTAAAGTAAAAATACTCGTTATCATAACTAAAATCATCCATCTTGTCAAGTAGGTCGCTAGGTTTATCGAAAAACTCGTCAATCATATCCATAGACTCACATCTGATATCACCAAGGAAACCATTCCAATTATCAAGTTCCTCGCAAGCTTCAACAAAAGCGTCCTCGTCACCCTCAAGAACATCAATTGCTTTGTCATATACATACTGCTTTCTCTCGTCAAAATCCATTCTGTAATTCTCTTTATTCATTTTTAATACCTCGCTTTCTGTCCTTTGGACAATTATATATTAACATAATCAAATATATATGTCTATATACAAAATGCACAAAATTTAGTCAGATTTATTGTATAGTTTATCTGACGAATAACCTTTTACAATTACGATTAATTACGATTGATTTTAAACTTTTACGATTTATTACGACACACAAATGTTAAAAGGTTAATAGGGCAGAGTATGGTCTTGTTAAGAATTTCACAAAGATGTTTCACATGAAACATAAAAAGAGGGTCAAGCCCTCTTTTTATTTAAGACTTCAACCCTCTTAGCTATTGCTTTTTGTTCGTCAAATCCTTTTGCCTTAAGTATCTGTTGACGTTCACCCTCGGGGATAATTCTCACAATTTTTATATCGCTTGTGATAATCCATTTAGCTCCGTTTGGCTCTTTAAAGTTATAATAGCCATCCTCGGGAATACCATCTACAATGCACTTTTTAGGTAATGTCTGCACATAAGCGTTGTAATCATGGTTCATATTGCATTCTACCTCACACCATACACGCTTGAAGTTCTTACCTCTACGGCTTGTATAAGTTCCGTTTGCCCCTATCAAGTGTGGTGCGCTTGGTATACCTACTCCACAATGAAGCCCTCCACGTTGTGCAAATCCCTTTGTAGGAATAAATTCTGCATGAATCCATTTACCCATTTCAAAGGGCTTATTCTTACCAATAAACAACGGGTACAACTTGCCATTCCTTGTGTCTTGTTCAAATAACTTGTAAGCTGTCATATTCAATTACCTCTCTTTCATGATATAATCATATCACATCTTAAAATACTTGTCAACAACTTTTTAACCTTTTATGATTTTATTCTGTGCGCCCTCATGACACAAATGTTAAAAGGTTATACAACTAAATAGAGAAGAGGTTTTACCCTCTTCCCTACTCTATGGAAAAACATCAATGGATATATGAAATTGTGTCAAGCTTGATATTCATTACAACGGGCATTTCACCCTTTGACTTCTCACTAGCAAGGAAATACTGCTCAACATCTGCCTTGTTTACTTCCCTACCATTTACACGATATACACTCTCAAACTTTGTATTACTATTGGTTTCAACTCTCACGTACTGTGCGCCCGTCTTAGTTGACTTAAGGATTGTGGGATATCTATCCCATTCAAAACCCTTTAAGCCCGTATTTAAAGCGTGTGCCTCGTTTGTGTTGTTAACACCCTTTGCAATCTGTACACTCTTAAGAGCGTCATACTGTGCGCCAATTCTTACATTACGTGCTACAGTAGTCTTAGTGATTTCAACGGGGCATCCCTTTTTTACCTTTACGGGTCTACTGTACTCTACTGTTGCAAATGTTCCCTTTTTTCCAAGTGCTACTTCTCTAATACTCATTCTTTTTACCTCGCTTTTTGTATTGGTTTATTGGTTACCTTGTAATTATATATTACTACAATTAAATCTATATGTCAATAGGTTTTTAAAAAGTTTTTTAAATATTTTTAACCTTTTATCATTCTCTATGTCGCTACAGTGATACCTTAAATGTTAAAAGGTTATTACACTAAAACGTTAAAAGGTTATATCAATTTGTTAAAAATATCACAAAAATGTTTCACGTAAAACATTATAAAAGGGATAGCCCGTAGACTATCCCTCATTATATTAGTGTGCGTATACTGCTATTCTATCGCCCTTTGTAGCTGTAAAACAACGTCTGCACTGTGCGCAAGTAACACCCGTTTCGTGTCCGTCCTTGTCAACGGCGGGGCAATGTCTTAAAGCACTAACCTCTTTATCCGTGTTATCATCATAAATAAACTCGGGATAATTGAGCGGGTTATTATAGTTATTATGCCATATAGACACGTTAACAACTAGATTAGATGGTTTAATGCTATCTAATTTTTCTACCCATTCAAATCTTTTTGTGTATACATAAAATTTAGTGTCGGGATGATTAGCGCAAAACTTGTATACATTTTCCATATAGTTTTCACTGAAAAACTCACCGCCAACGTGCCAACGAAAAACGCCTATAATATTCTTAGAAAAAATATCGTCTAATTGGTGGAAAAATTCTGCCATATCCTCACGGGCTAATATTGTATTATCGCCCCATGCGGGAATAACACTATTATGATGACGTACGCAACTATTTACAGCGTAGCAAGCGTATTTGCAACCATCACAGCAACCGCCACAAGTACCTTTTATATTAGTTAATACAGTGCCATTCTTAAGTGTTAATGGTTCGTCACTTGGCAATAATGATATATTATATATACCGCCTATTTTAGTATTGCCACCCGTAACGTGTACTCGATTATTACCATCTAAATATAAATTGTATTTTGCCATTTGTTTGACCTCACTTTCATTTGATATACTTAGTATACTACCATATAAAATAAATGTCAACACTTATTTTAAAAATTTTTCAACTTTTTTAACCTTTTACAATTAGTCAAAATGTTAATAACCTTTTACCATTATAGCGCACGTTTAACCTTTTACGATTTATCTAGCTGTCAAAATGTTAAAAGGTTATGGCAAACAAAAAGAGAGAACACTTGTTTGTGTTCCCTCTTACGATATTTAGTTGTTAAGTATATCAGTAATTACATTACTGGAAAATCCAAAATCCTCGGCTTTTTTGCCTACCATATCATTACATATTGTAGGCATATCGTTTTTCTTGCCTTCAAAATATCCCTCACAGATACCATCTGCATTAAATACTACATAATCTCTTGTAGCGGACACGTTATTCATAGCGAATAACTTAAGTAATGAAGAATGACCCGTCAATGTCTTGACTACCTTTCCGCTTTTTCTGTTAAATAAGATACCTACTGATGTTTCCATAATTCTTACCTACCTTTCATATGTGGTTTACTTGATTACATATATAACTATACACCCATAGACCCAATATGTCTATATACATTTTGCACAAAATATTAGGAAACTTTTGTGCAATTTTTAGTTCCCTCTATAACCTTTTACCATTCTGTGTGGTAGTTAAAATGTTAAAAGGTTAAAAACAATAGAGGGCAAACATCCGTTCACCCTCTTTACTATCACTCAGCGTACTTTACATCATCCCAAAAATCAAGCCTTAAAGCATACACACGCTCCATCTGTTCGTCAAGTTCATCACCCATTTTATTAATTTGTTTACCGTCATAAGCTGTGATGTATAACATTGACAATGTTCTAATAATATCGTCACAGTGTTCGTTATGTCTTTTAATAGTAGCCTTGGCATCTTCCTCAGTACCAAATCTTGTTAACTCATAATGTGCTACCCTCTTGGCTTGCTCTGTATCAAGTTTTAAAGCCTCAATTAAATTATTTGCTGTAGTTCTAATTGTCTGTACTTTCATTTGTTTTTCCTCGCTTTCATGTGGTTGATTTATTAACTGTCTTTATTATATATGATACGAAAACATCTGTCAACAACTTTTTATAAATTTCTTTCATCTTTTTAACCTTTTATAATTCTACCACAATTCTCCACAACTTTTCCAAACGCTAAAAGGTTATAAATGTTAAAAGGTTAAATAACCTTTTACGATTCCCCGTATCTGTTAACCTTTTAACGTTCTAAAATCCCCCGTGAAAATGTTAAAAGGTTATACTCTGTCACTCTGCTGTGATAAAGTGGTAAAGCTGCAAAGTGGTAACGTTGTAAAGCGTTAAACTTTTTGTAATTGCCCGTGGGGTTGGGTAATTAGCCCCGAGATTTTTCGCCACATATATTATATATAATCATATATCTATTAATACTATGCATGTGTTATATATATTATATATTATAGTCACAATCCTAAAAGATTAAAATATAACATTTTGACTGATTTTTAAAAGGTTAAATTATAGCGTGTGGGAAATATTGTGGGAGAAGATTTATCATAAACCTATCTGAAATGATAAAATTTGCCGTCTAATTTCGTTTTAAATTATCTTTTGGATAAATTGTCCATCTGAAATATAAAATTCAAATTAGGGGTAAAATTTTACGTTTTTTAAGGTGTCAAGTAAAAATACCTGACGGCATAATAAAGTTGAACGGCTCAATTTCATATTCGTGAGTGCGTATTTGTGCGCTCGGCGTTGTGCTTTCTCTTTGCTTATGATTTCTCTTTCGCTTCGCTCAGAGAAATCATGTCCTAATGTCATAATAGATTGTTTATTATATTATACAATATCCTTTACTTTGTTTATTTTTATAAACGTTAAAAGGTTATTATATAAAAATTTTTTTTATTATATTATTTATATATTAATTTATTTTATCATATAGTTTTTTATTTGTCAACTATTTTTGTTTACATTTTAAATTATTTTATTTATATAACATTTTGACTATTTTATTTATGATTTAAAATTGAAAATGGGATTTAATTTAAAAATGTAAATTGAAAATGGGATTTAAAATTAGAATTGATTTTGATTTTGAAAATGGAAATGGGTTTTGGGTTTGGGAATGGGAATTTGGGAACGATAGTGGATTGGGTTTGGGATTTGGGGTGGGGAGTGGGATGGGAGTTAACATTTTGACGGGT
>JAEIGA010015881.1_pt1 | contig 11462 bp, 8 predicted proteins | sample 9270691 | NCBI WGS metagenome assembly JAEIGA01 (sample SAMN17057246, study PRJNA624740) | gut metagenome | biome: biome; isolation source: fecal sample | host: Bos grunniens | place: China: Xizang | collected 2019
CCTACCTTGGCCCCGTCGCAGACCATTCCGGTGATGTTTCCTATCATGTTCTTGATGGCTGAACATATCTGGTCATAGTCTCCGCCTCGTAGATATACCAGTCCGCAGGAAGAACCTGTTGAGGCTATGACGCATCCGCACAGAGCTGAGAGCTTGCCGAGATAACCCTTGATGTGAATCGCTATCAGATGACTCAGCACAAGTGCTCTTGCCAGCTTCTCGTCTGAGGTGCCGTATTTGATGGAATATGCTATGACCGGCATTGTGACGGTGATGCCTTGGTTTCCGCTGCCGGAATTGCTCATTGCAGCCAGAGTACATCCGGCCATTCTTGCGTCTGACGCAGCGGCCGTAAGTGCCATGGCATAAGAAAGGAAATCTTCTCCGAATACTTCCTTATTTGCAGCAGCACTTATCGCCTGGCCTACCTTAAGGCCATATGTTCCTCTCAATCCTTCTTCCGCAAGAGCCATGTTGAGCGTTCTGGATTCCAGGATGAAGCTGATGTCTTCATATTCCACCTCTTGTGCGAAGTCTACTATCTCTTTGACAGTCAGGTGGTAATCAAGAGTCGTCTTCTGTTCTGCCACAGCGCCTGATTCATCTTTTCTGGATGAAGTAAGGACATTGCCGTCGAAGATTGTCTCTGAGATGTTGTCGTGGTCGTCCTCGATGACGGCACTTGCGCAGTGACCATCATATTCGACATATGCCTTTATGAAGAGCTTCTTATCCGTATCGGCCAGACTGATGGTAACGGTACCGTCTTCTGCCATGACCTTTGCCTTTGCTATGGCTTCGTCGTTGAGGTCATGCAGGACTTCAAGGCGGTATTCGGATTTTCCGCATGCCGCTCCCAGAGCTGCTGCTATATACAGTCCGACCATCCCTGTGCCCGGTATGCCTACTCCCATTCCGTTCTTGAGGATGTTGCCGCTGACTTCTACTCTTATGCTGTATCGGCAATTCATCCTCCATCCCTTGTCTGCGGTCTGGCATTTCTCTTCAACTGTTTCCATTGCCTTGGCTACAGCGAGTGCAACGGCTATAGGCTCGGTACATCCTAAAGCAGGCTTCACTTCCTTTCTGATCAGTTCAATGATCTCTTTCTGACGTGCGGTCATCTTTCAAAAAAATCTAAGGTTGTGGATATGATGTATTGTATCTGTTCGTGTGTCTCGAGGACCTCTATAGGAAAGCCGAGGCATACGGTCCGGTATCCTTTTCCGTCATGGCATATGCCAGCTCCGGTGCCAGAGTCGGAATACCTGAATATTGTGCTTCCGCTCGCTGCAGACGGCGCTATGCCTGAAGGATTTTCGACACTATAAATTTCAGGATCAGGACGGTTCCTGAATGTAAATGTCCTGCCCGGTTTCATGAGTATCTTCATGTTGATGGCTGTCCTTATCTCCGGCCTTCCGCACGGGTGCAGGGACACCGTCTTGTAGCCCAGAATCTTTTGTGCGAAATTCTTGTCTGCCATTCCGATGCAGGCTCCGCTGACGAGCAGGTGTCTGCCTTCGGAGGTGAATCCGGTCATCGCATTGCGTATCGGCTCAGGGAATACCTCGATTTCCTTGCCGCAGATAATATCTCCGGCCCATGCGTCACTGCTGAATGTCTCCTCTGATGCAAAGGTTCTCGAACTGCATGAGTAGAACGGATAGCCTGCTTGCATGAAAGCCTTACCATGAACCAATATATAGTCAAATGTATTTCCTGCAACCGGCTGGGCGGCGAAATCAGTGTAACATCCACCGAATCCGGGCATCTCGTTTGATATATATTCCATTCCTCGTCTTCTTTCATACTGGCTGCCGATGAAGGCAAGATCCCTGATGTATGGAACTCCGCTGTCAGTCATGTTGTCGAAGCCGGCATATTCCGGAGTATCGACAACTGCCGGTGCTCCAGTTCTTGTGAAGTGGTTGACAACCAGAATCTTCCTGGAGGCATTCTTCTTGTCTTCAGGCATTCCTATGCTGACAGTCTCTGATTCGAAACTTTTGCCACCTGCATTGTACGCGACGATCCTGTAACTGAATATCCTGCCTGGAACTATGTCGACTTCCGTAGTGAAAAAGTCGCCGGAACGTGAAATGTTTTCTATTATCTTTCCGCTGTCGAAGCTTCCGTCATCAACTCTTGTGTGCAGGATATATCCTTCAGGTGCAGCTGTCGGTTCGAGGGGGTCTTCAGTTGCTCTCCAGCTGATCACGGCCTTACCCTCTGTCCCGAATCTGACTCCCATTGAATTCACCGGGAGTGGCTGCACGGCGTATGGGCATCCGTATCTGTTGCTCAGATATTTCAGCATTCCTTTATAGACAGCCCTGCTTACAGCAAATCTGAACTTCGGATCAAGTCCGTATTTCATGTCTGCGAAATTCTGGTGTGAAAGCAGCTCCAGGAGCATTGACGGGCATGATGGAGTGCGGGACTCCCTGTAGCCTCTGTCCCATATCTGTCTTCTGCTCCAGGAGGTGTCGAACTGCGCTCTCAGGTCATGTACTATCTGGCTTTGTACAAGGTCTGCATATTCCCTGTTGGTCATTCTGCTTTCACCTCCAGGAAGAGTTTCCTTGCCATCCGAATTGAGAGTGTATATTGCAAGAGTTCCCACCAGAGAATCATTCGGAGTGACTCCGGCATCTGAGTGGAAGCCCAAGGCCAGGTCAACGGGTATGCCCAGACCACCCTCTGCTTTTGGATTCATGCGAGATCCGCGGCTTATCCATTCCACCCAGTCTCCTCGGCTCATGAAGTCGTCCTTATAGTCGTTCTTTCCCTCGTTCTGTGAAAATATTGTGCTGTCTGCGCCAGCCCACTGCAGCCAGTATCTTGCACCTTCTGCGAATCTCGGCAGTCCGGATGTTTCACCGTTCCTCTCTATGCAGCCCATTCCGCCTCCGAACTTCACTGCGTCGGCTGTAATCACTTCTCCGACCTGCTGGATATTTCCCTGCGGCGTACTGTTGTCCAGCTCTACATATCCTGCATTGCCTTCGTCAAATGTGAATGTACCAAGGTATACCCATGTTCCTCCTCCCATCTTCTGGTTGACGTGGAATTCGGTCACGCCTCCCATGTGGATGACCTTGTATCTTGCTGCTGAACTGCTGTTGTGCAGGGACTTGTATGATACATATACTGCATATTCACCTCTGGCCGGTATTTCCGGAGTCCATCTTGCGGTTGCGGTAGGGGAGTCGCTTTTTACAGTGGAAGCGATCCTTGCGGTTCCCATGGTGAACGGATTCTGAGTTCCTGCGTAGAATGCGCTGGTGTCAGCAAAACCCTGACCTCCGTCGCTCCATTTGCCGGTTTCTGCATATGATGCGCTTCCTCTGATCCCGCATGTGGGGTCATTGTCGGCGATCACCTCTTCCTTGCGGTAATCTCTTTCTCGAGGGAGCATGACGTATGCTCCGGCATTTTCGAGCATTGGTACCAGGAACGGAATGACAAAGCTCTGCGTGAACATGTCCTCGCATGTCTGAAAAAGGCAAGGGCGCTGCCATTCCCATCTTTGGGACGTCATGTTGTAATATCTTCCGTGACTATGCCACAATGCTATGTTCCTGCCCTCAAGGCCTTTGCTGAAATCCATCCCATCCAGTTCGGTTACAAATCCTGAATGTCCCGGATCCTTTGTCTTGTGCTTTGTATAAGATGCCGTTCCGTCAAATGAAAGCACGGGAGTCATGAATCTGTCTATGGCAATCTTTTTTCCGTATATATTGCCAAGACGGTATTTCATGTATTTGTCTGGAAACAGTGACTTGAGGCTTTTTCTGAACCATTCGGGATCACCCTTATGCCAAGGATAGTCGCTGAGTGATTCCGTAAAATAGAAATCAAGGGAATTGCCTCTCTTCATCACGGCCTTGAGCTTGAGCTTCCCTTCGACGGTCGTTCTTTCCTTGATGAGGATGCTCAATGAGTCGCATACGGGCGTGAAGTCCTTGACGATGGCGCTTTGGGCTGCAGAAAAATGCTGCAGTCCGAAGCTAAGTATCAATATGATAAGAATTTTTCTCATTTAGTTCTTTCAGGTCTTTGGAATCAGGTATTTCCTGATCTTTCGTCTGATCGGGTATCTGCATCCAAGGATAAGGCTCATGGTGTTGATGCCTTTGATTTTTCTTCCTTCATCCAAGGTTCCGAGAATCGCCCTGAATGAAGCCGTCCTCAGCTGACTTCGTACCTTGTTCCTCCTTATTATGCGCGGAAAAAATTTCTTTATGCATTTCAGCAGATATTCCTCTTCACTGTCTTTCGGTACATAACTGTTTATGTATTCGAGATGATCGTTGACAAACATCCGTGTCGCACGGTATTTTGCCCGGAGTGTGGCTTTGTTGTTGTCAGCTGTACTGATGCTTTCGTTGGCCAGTCTGAATGAGAACAGCACTTCGTTGCATGTCACGATGCCGGCATCTGCCAGTTCCAGCACAGTAGCGTCATCACTGAACCAGGCCAAAGGGTAATTGACGAATCCGCCAATCGCCATCAGGGTCTCTCTCTTGAACATGAAGAAAGGGACACCGCTTCCTATGGCGCAGGTACTCCAGAGATAGAGATATTCCAGTTTTGTCAGGTATTCACTGATGAAGCCGTCGATACCGATGATCTTTCTGTTTTTGTCGATCCTTTTTACGCGTGGACGCAATACGTTGATGTCTGGATATTTACATACCATTGCGTCCATCTTCTCAAGGTACAATGGAGAATACGTGTCGTCATCAGAAGCCAATATGAGGTAGTCGCCTGCTGCATATGAAATGCTGTGGTTCCATTGTGCGACCAGATCGGTACCTCCCAGGTTCTTTTCGTTTTTGTAGTATGTCAGGCGCTTGTCATCAAATGAATCGACTATCTCATCCAGATTTTCCGGTGAGGCATCGTTGACGATGATGAGTTCAAAATCAGTGTAAGTCTGATCCAGGATGCTTTGGATGGCCTCCTTCAGGTACTTCGCCTTGTATGCGGGGAGTACAAATGAGTACTTTACCTTTTCCATAATAGTGTCCATATGATTTTTCCCAGATATCTTCCGTTACCAGCTATATTGAATCTGCGCAGTCTGCTTTTTTTGTATGGCAGTCTCTTCAGATCATTTTTCACCACCTCGAATGTCTCGCGCCAAAGGTCTATATCGTGACGGAAAATATCCTCGGCAGAGTGTGCCCTCAAATATGATATGAACAGTCTGTATTTCTCCAGAACTCCTTCCGTTCTGAAGAATTGTTCGATGAAGTCTATACAGAGACTTTGTTCCCTATATCTCTCATCGAGCGGCCTTCGTGTAGTGGAGACTTCGTTCTGTCGGTTATAATGATAGAATTCCCTGTTTATCACCGAGGTGCTCCTGCAGTAGAATCTCACTCTGGTGGCCAGACCGACATCGTCCCACATGTTCACTCCTTCAAACGGCTCTATCGTGTGTCTCTCATAAACTTTTCGCGAAACCATACGGTTACACATGGAAAAGTATTCGACAGAAATAGGGGCCTTGCACTCGTACATGAGCCTGTGGTCATCATGCTCTCCATTGACTCTCAATATCTTGCGTGAGTCTAGGAATTCCATCACGATGTCGCAGCATACAGCCTCCACGTCATCTTCCTTTGCCTTGTTGTACATGCATTCGTACATGTCGAGGTCAATCCAATCGTCGGCATCGCAGTGGATGATATATTCTCCTGAAGCGACCTTCATACCGTCCTTCCTCGCTCCGCTTTGACCGGTGTTGCGTTCGTGATTGATGATGGTTATATCTTTTACCCTTTCCGGATATTCGCGTATGATGGTTTCGAGGATTTCCATGCTGTTGTCCGGGGTGCAGTCATTCACGAAGATATATTCAATGTCGCTAAGCGTCTGCTCGAACAGCGAGCGGACACATTTCTCTAAATGCTTGCCGGCGTTATACACCGGAACTATTACCGATACTTTGTACATTGACGAGAGTGAGTGCGTTGATGTTACAGGGCCTGCATGTCGTTGAGGCGTTTATAGTACCCGTTCAGGGCCAGGAGTTCTTCGTGTCTGCCACGCTCCACTATCCTTCCTTCGTGCATCACGCATATCTCATCTGCGTTTCTGATTGTCGAAAGACGGTGGGCTATGGCTATTGTGGTCCTTGAGCCTGTAAGCCTGTCCAGAGCTTCCTGAACCAGTTTCTCGGACTCGGTATCCAGGGCTGATGTGGCCTCGTCAAGGATAAGTATAGGAGGATTCTTCAGGATAGCACGGGCGATGCTTATCCTCTGCCTCTGACCTCCGGAGAGCTTTGCTCCACGGTCACCGATGTTGGTCTGATATCCTTCTTCCTTCTCCATGATGAATTCATGTGCATTGGCGATCTTTGCCGCCTCTATGACCTGATCCATTGTGGCGTTTTCAACGCCGAAGGCAATGTTGTTGAATATAGTGTCATTGAACAGTATTGCCTCCTGATTCACGTTTCCGATCAGGCTGCGCAGGTCCTTGACCCTGCACTTGCGTATGTCTTCTCCATCAATGAGGATCTCTCCGGAGCATACGTCATAATATCTTGGAATCAGGTCTACGAGCGTTGATTTGCCGGAGCCTGACTGGCCTACCAGGGCTATCATCTTGCCTTTCGGGATATCCAGGTCGATATCCTTCAGGATCTCCCTGCCTTCTTCATAACTGAAGCATACCTTTCTGAAGGTGACCCTTTCGTTGAAACCGGTCAGTTCCGCAGGTGACTCTGGGTCAGTTATGTTATTGTGAGCGTCCAGAATAGCGTCAACCCTTTCAACTGAGGCCAGACCTTGAGGGATCGCATATCCGGCTTTCGAGAATTCTTTCAGAGGTCCGAGCACACTGTACAGAATGACCATGTAGAAGATGAATGTCGGTGCGTCGATAGGGGACTTTTCGCTGAGGATGAGAGTGCCTCCGAACCAGAGCACGATCATGATCATGCATGAACCCAGAAACTCGCTTACAGGGTGGGCTGATGCCTGTCTGGTAGCCACGCGGCTCACTGCCTTCTTGTGCTCGTTGCAGGTGTTCTCGAATTTATCCTTCATCTTCTGCTCTGCGATGAATGCCTTGATGATGCGGAGTCCGCCCAATGTCTCGTCAAGCTGTGTCATCGTGTCGCTCCATTTCTGCTGCGCTTCAAGGGACTGACTCCTCAGCTTCTTTCCGAGGGCGCTCATTCCCCATGCCATAGCTGGAACAACGGCTATGGTGAACAATGTCAGCTGCCAGCTTGTTATGAGCAAGGTGCTGAAGTAGAATGTGATGAGTATGGGATTCTTGATGAGCATGTCCAGTGAACTGGTGATCGTGTATTCGATCTGTGATACGTCACCGCTCATCCTGGCTATGATATCTCCTTTCTTCTGCTGTGAGAAGAATGACATAGGAAGGCTTACGACCTTGTTATATACCTGGACACGGATGTCACGCACGATTCCCGTTCTCAGGGGAATCATTATGGCAGATGATGCGAAGTAGCATGACGTCTTCAGAAGCGTGATCGCTCCGAAGAACAGTCCAAGCAGAAGAAGGGCTGTGGATGCTCCGCGTGCAGCTATTATTTCCGTAATATGGAAATACATGTTGTTCATGAATATCTCCCTGAATGACATATTGCTGCTTTCCCATGGGATGAATTCATATACCGTCGTGTCGATCTTGAAGAGTATCTGCAGGATCGGTATGATGATGGTAAATGAGAATATGTTGAATATTGCAGAGAGAATGTTGAAGACTATGCTTCCGACTATCGATGACTTGTACGGTGCTGCGTATTGCTTGAGTATTTTCCAGAATTCTTTCATATCTGCCTGTTGTTAAGTACTAAATCATACAAAGATATGATTTTTTTATGAAAATGAATTAAGATTATGCTTGATTGCGATGTATTCCGAAAAACTTGCTAATTTTGTAATTCTTGAGAATGTTGAAAATGTGTAAGGTAAGTATAATTGTCCCTGTACATGATTCGGAGAGATATCTGCGGGCTTGTGTGGCTTCTCTGACGGCTCAGACTCATCGAGATATCGAAATCGTGCTTGTCGAGAATGCTTCTTCGGATTCCTCGTTGGAATTGTGCAGGAAACTCTCCGAAACAGATTCCAGGATCAAGGTGCTGCATCTTGATCTGGGGGATCCGGCTTATGCGAGAAATGAAGGGATAAAGGCGTCTGAAGGAGAATATATCGGGTTCGTAGACAGTGATGATACGGTCGATCCCGATATGTATGAACAGATGCTGAAACTGGCCGTGGACAAGGGACTGGATGTGGTCATCTGCGATCTGGTGAAAAAGTATGACTATCGTTCGGACAGGGTCGAGTATGTCAATGACGGTAAGGTTACGGTGGCGTCGCCTATGGATTTTCTCAAGAAGAATTTCAAGGATCAGATCGCGCAGTCTGCATGTACGGTGCTGTGTCGCAGGGAGCTTTTCGACAAGGTACAGTTTCCTGTAGGCCGGTATTACGAAGACACGGCCACCACATGGCGTCTGCTGCAGGCAGCCCGGACAGCCGGTCATATCGCCAGACCTTTCTATCATTATTACAGGCACAGCGGTTCGATTGTGCATACAGCCAGTTTCAAGATACATTACGGGCATGTTCTTGCCGATATCGAGAGGGTTGATTTCATCAATTCCTGTCCTGAATTCTCAGAGGCGGAAAGACAGGATCTTGCATCCAGACCGATGGCCCTCTTCTATCGTCATTTCAAGAAGATGGTAAAGCTGGCGGAGACGGAAGAGGAAAAGGAGATCTGCCGCAATTGCCGTGATTGGGCAATGAGTGTTCCGGATGGTTACCGCCTGAAGTTCAGATACAATATGATAAGGATTTCGGTGTGCAGATGCTGGAAGATGTTTTGTCTTCTCCAGAGAAGGGAGATATTGTAATTCAATAAGCCATGAATGTTATAAAGACAGATATAGAAGGAGTCGTGATCATCGAACCGAAGGTGTTCGGTGACCATAGGGGATATTTCTTCGAATCCTTTTCTGAAAGGGATTTCAATGCTCAGGTCAGGGAAGTCAGATTCGTGCAGGACAATGAAAGCAGGTCGTCCTACGGTGTGCTGCGAGGTCTGCATTTCCAGAAGCCTCCTTATGCACAGAGTAAGCTGGTAAGAGTGGTCAAGGGGGCTGTGCTTGATGTGGCGGTCGATATCCGTAAGGGATCTCCGACTTTCGGAAAGCATGTGGCGGTAGAACTCTCTGAGGACAATCACAGACAGTTCTTCATTCCTCGAGGCTTTGCGCACGGTTTTGTTGTCCTTACAGACGACGTGATATTCCAGTATAAGTGCGATAATTTTTATGCGCCGGAGTGTGAGGGGGCTATTGCATGGGACGATCCGGACCTGGGAATCGACTGGAAAGTGCCTGCCGACGGGATTGTGCTATCTGCAAAGGATACTTGCACTCCTTGTCTGAAGGATGCCGGGTGGCTTTTTGATTATGAAGATGAATTATATTAAGCACAATAAGAATTAATGTAAATGAAGAAAGTGCGGTAGTTAAAAGTTTCGCAAGTCGCACAAATCTTCAGAATATAAATAACTTTGATCTTGCGAAACTTGAGCTGATTGAATGAAAGGAATAGTTTTGGCGGGCGGAAGCGGTACGCGCCTGTATCCTATCACAAAAGGAGTCAGCAAGCAGCTGCTTCCTATTTATGACAAGCCGATGATATATTATCCTATTTCGGTACTCATGCGTGCCGGAATAAGAGAAATCCTCATCATATCCACACCGACAGACCTTCCTTCATTCCAGAGACTTCTGGGCGACGGCAGCGACTTCGGAGTGAGTTTCTCTTATGCGGAGCAGCCGTCCCCTGACGGACTGGCACAGGCATTCATCATCGGTGAGGAATTCATCGGCGATGACTCTGCCTGTCTGGTGCTGGGGGACAATATCTTCCATGGAGCCGGATTCAGCGCTATGCTTAAGGCTGCCGTGAAGGATGCGGAAGAGTGCGCAAAGGCAACTGTATTCGGTTATTGGGTGAGCGATCCTGAAAGATATGGAGTGGCTGAGTTTGACGATGACGGCAATTGTCTTTCGATTGAAGAGAAACCGTTGAAACCGAAGTCCAATTATGCGGTTGTCGGTCTTTATTTCTATCCGAACAAGGTCGTTGAGATAGCCAAGTCCATCAAGCCTTCTGCCCGAGGTGAACTTGAGATAACCGCAGTCAATCAGGCCTTCCTCAATGCCGGAGAACTTAAGGTGCAGACTCTTGGCCGTGGATTCGCATGGCTTGATACGGGTACCCATGACTCCCTTTCCGAGGCTTCCACTTTCATTGAGGTCATTGAGAAACGGCAGGGACTGAAGATAGCCTGCCTTGAGGGAATTGCGTTCAGGCAGGGGTGGATAGATGCCGACAAGATGCGTCAGCTTGCCCAGCCTATGATAAAGAATCAGTATGGTCAGTACCTCCTTCATGTGGTCGATGAAGTGGCTCAGACCGGCAAACCGAACCTTGATTGATATGAATATATTGGTGACAGGAGCCAACGGCCAGTTAGGTAGTGAGATGCGCCTTGTTTCTGCCGGCAGTGCCGACAGATATATATTTACTGATGTGGCAGAACTTCCAGGAGTCGAGACGCATATGCTTGACATTACCGATCTTGAGGCGGTCCGTGCAATGGTCCGCGGATATGAGGTGGAAGTGATAGTCAATTGTGCAGCATACACAAATGTGGACAAGGCTGAAGATGATGTGGATACATGTTCCCTTCTTAATGCAAAGGCTCCGGAGAATCTTGCCGTGGCGATGAAGGAGGTCGGGGGCCTTCTGGTGCATGTGTCTACGGATTATGTGTTCGGAGGCGAGGATTACAATGTTCCATGTACGGAGGAAATGAAGGGTATGCCTACGGGCGTGTACGGACAGACCAAACTGGACGGTGAGAATGCGATAATATCGACCGGTTGCCGCCATGTGATCATACGTACCTCATGGCTGTACAGCGAGTTCGGCCGTAACTTCGTCAAGACCATGATCGGCCTTACTTCGTCCAAGCCGCAGATCAAGGTGGTGTTTGACCAGGCAGGAACTCCTACCTATGCCCTTGACCTGGCTGAAGCTATATTTGATATTGTGGAAAACAGGAAGGCAACGGGCAATGACGGCATATATCATTTCTCGAATGAGGGCGTGTGCTCATGGTATGACTTTGCCGTTGCCATCGCTGAATATGCAGGAAATACATCCTGCGATATAAGGCCATGTCACAGTGACGAGTTCCCGAGCAAGGTCAGGAGGCCTTCGTATTCGGTGCTTGACAAGTCAAAGATAAAACGTACCTTTGGACTCGCGATTCCACATTGGAGGGTTTCGCTCAGGAAATGTATAAATAATATGACAGACTGAAATGGGTTTCAAGAGAAATATAATCGTTACCGGTGGTGCAGGCTTTATCGGCAGCCA
>JAEIGA010015882.1_pt1 | contig 11462 bp, 8 predicted proteins | sample 9270691 | NCBI WGS metagenome assembly JAEIGA01 (sample SAMN17057246, study PRJNA624740) | gut metagenome | biome: biome; isolation source: fecal sample | host: Bos grunniens | place: China: Xizang | collected 2019
AATATGCGTTGGGCTTTGAATAAGTTTTTCTATACACGAAATCAAAATTCTTTGCCGACTGCATACACAATTATGTTAAGAGAAAAATATTGTGACGTTAGCGGCAATTTGTTTCCGGAATATCCCTCTTTCAATCAAATACGATATTTTTCTCAAGCACAAACAAAAAGGCACTTATTGCGTGATACGCTTAAATTTGCGTACCATTCAACAAGTGCCTTTTCATTATTCAGTTGTCTTTTATGTAAAGTAGCGGTTAAGCCATAAGTTCATAATCACTACTCATGACGAGTAGTGAAGCGCAGTTACCCCAACGCATAATAAAATACCTCCTTGAATTAAGAATTGGCGCGGCTCGTCCAAGGGGGTCGGAAGATGACCGCGTAGATGTTTTTCATCTCTTTTCTTTTTTAGAATATTTTATCTCCCACGTTCATATCATATAGTGGGAGAATAAAGCTTTTTTGCCGATATAAAAAAATTATCCCCTGATCGTTTTAAGCAAGCTTTCGCCAACCTCAGTCAGAAGCTCGCTTGCATGTTCTATTGTGTAATCGCACATATTCTCTGCATACAGGCTTGAAAGCCCGTGCAAGTAAATTCCGATATGTATGTATAGCTTGTCCGTCTCCGCTTCTGTGAGCGAAAAGGTATCACGGAATGCCTTATACACCATTTTATAGTTGTCCGTAATAATCGGGTTATATTGATGCGTATCCTCTATCATATCCTTAGACATAAACAGCCAACGAAACAAATTTGGCTCGTTACGTGCAAACAACATATACTGTTTTGAAACTCCCTTAAATGCTGGAGGATCCTCCAAGCCTCGACGAACATATTCCGCAAACAATTCTTTTGCTGCTCGCTTGACCTCTGCTTGTAATTCTTCAACGTTTTCAAATGCTGAGAATATAGGGCTTTGTGTCGTGCCAAGCCTCTTTCCAAGCGTTCTTGTTGTAAGAGCACTTGTTCCATTTTCACGAACAATATCTAATGCATTTTGCAATATCTCATTCTTTGTGTATTTGAATTTAGGTGGCATTTTTTATATCTCCTTTGTTATAAATCACCTGTTATGTATCAGTTGAATGATTATACCATTTATTTCCATATCTTGTCAATGGATTCGACATTCTTCGCGGTTATAAATCGTTCGACAAAAGACGACAAAACAAGCAGTAGGCTTCTCTACTCCGTTCAGAAGCATTAAAAGAATCCTTGAAATTGTCGCACCTCATTCTTTATTTTTTTACATTATAGAGTAGGTTTTTTATTAAATTCTATTGACAAATTTCCAATTTAGGCGTATAATGTATAACAACAAATCACAAAGGAGGAGTAGCCATGTTTATGAATAAGTTTTATTATTATTACTTTGCTATGGGCTGCCCGACTTTTGTGAAATCCGAGAAGTAAGATTAGATTTTCGGAACAACAAAAATACGGTCAGTCCGCATTCGTCGTGCCATTGGGGCATAACAGAATTGCGGATTTTTTATTTTCAATAGATAAACCAAGACCAAACCGACAAAGAGAAGGAGAAAAGTCATGACTGCAAACAAGTTTTCTTATTACTTTTACTATTACAGCAAGGGCTGCCCGCAGATTGAATTCAAGAGATAAGACTTATCCTTGAATGATACAATACGGACAGTCCGCATTCGTCGTGCTTTTCAGCATACCGAGGGCGGACTTATTATTTTAAATTGAAAAATATGAAAAGAGGTAAATAAAAATGCAAATGAATTTTCACAGAAAGCTTCCGATTCCCCAGGAGGTTAAGAAAGAATACCCACTCACAGAACGTATGGAGCAGGTAAAAGCCGCTCGTGACGAGGCAATCCGCGCCGTTTTCGACGGCAGCTCCGACAAATTCCTTCTTGTGATCGGTCCTTGCTCTGCCGACCATCGTGAGCCTGTCCTTGAATACATTTCCCGCCTCCGCAAAGTTCAGGAGCAGGTAGCCGATAAGATCATCATTATCCCTCGTATCTACACGAACAAGCCGAGAACTACCGGTCAGGGCTACAAAGGAATGCTTCATCAGCCTGATCCCGAGGAAAAGCCGGATATGTACAAGGGCATCGTTGCCATCCGTGAGCTTCATATGGCGGCTCTGCGCGATTACGACTTCTCTTGTGCCGATGAAATGCTCTACCCTGAAAATCACCGCTACCTTTCGGATCTTCTTTCCTACGTTGCGGTTGGAGCGCGTTCGGTAGAGAATCAGCAGCACAGACTTACCGCAAGCGGTATCGGCATTCCTGTCGGAATGAAGAATCCCACGGGCGGTGATCTCGGTGTTATGATGAACTCGATTGTTGCGGCGCAGTCCGGACACACCTTCATTTACCGTGGTTGGGAGGTTTCCACCGACGGCAATCCGTATGCGCACGCTATCCTTCGCGGTTTCATCGACTACGCCGGAAGAAGCACATCCAACTACCATTACGAAGATCTGCTTCGCGTTGAAGAGCTTTACGCAAAGTCTAATCTTACCAATCCCTCTATAATTGTAGATACCAATCATAACAACTCGGGCAAGAAATGTCTTGAACAAGTGCGTATCGCCAAGGACATCGTACACAGCCGCAACCAGAACGGTGACATCAAGCGACTTGTTAAGGGACTTATGATCGAGAGCTACCTTGAGGACGGTGCATGCAAACCCGAGGAACACATTTTCGGAAAGTCCATCACCGATCCCTGTCTTGGTTGGGAAAAGACCGAAAAGCTCATTCTCGACCTTGCAGATAAACTTTGATGAGGTAATATTATCATGATAGTTGACGTAAGTAAAAAAATATTGATAGTTGGTCTCGGACTTCTCGGAGGAAGCTACGCAAAGGTACTTAGGCGCTTTGGTTTTCACATTAGCGCCATAACCTTGGAGCAAAGCTCGATAGACTACGCTATCAAAGAAAATATCATTGACGAAGGATCGACCGAGCTTGATGAAAGAATGATTGGCGAAGCTGATCTTGTGATATTTGCTCTCTACCCTCACGTTTTCGTAGAGTGGATCGAGAAAAACCAAAAGCTACTCAAAAGCGGTGCACTGATCACCGACGTAACGGGTGTGAAACGAAGCATCGTATATCAGATACAGGATATGCTCCGCCCTGATGTGGAATTTGTTGCAGCTCACCCGATGGCGGGGCGTGAGGTATCCGGCGTAGAAAACAGCACAGACAGAATGTTTTTCGGGGCAAACTACATTGTAACCCCTACTGAAAAGAACACCCCCGAAGCAGTTGAAACTGTAATAGAGCTTGGTAGACTTCTTGGATTTTCCAACGTAACCACGCTTTCTCCCGAGGAGCACGACGAAATGATCGGCTTTCTCTCTCAGCTTACACACTGCATTGCCATCACGCTGATGACCTGCAATGATAAGGAAAACATGGAGAAGTTCACTGGTGACTCCTTCCGAGACCTTACACGAATCGCAAGGATCAACGATCTGATGTGGAGCGAGTTGTTTGTAGCCAACAAGGACGTGCTGCTTGAACAAATGAATCTGTTTATAGATAAATTCAATAACCTTAAAACAATGCTCGAAACCGAGGATATCGATGGTATGAGGGCGATGATGCGTCATTCCACCGAGCGCAGAGCATTGTTTGATAAAAAGTAATGAGTATGCGTGTTTACACTATGCTAAAAAAGATCTGCCGAAGATTTGCTTTTTCGGTAGATCTTTTTTGTTAAGATTAACTTCAAATTATCTCTTGAATTTTCTATTTATTTGGAGTATAATATATATGCTTATGCAGAGTAGGCTACCGAGCGTCAAGTGCCATCCAAACGGGGAGTTGTTGGGTGGACGAAGGGTTTCCGCGGTTCGGTTGCCGCATCCCGCTGCCGAATCCAAGGGACCACCTCCTTGCTTCCGGAACTACGGGACAAAGGAGGTTTTTTATATGCAAAAAGCAAAAAGTCTAAAAAGTTCAAACAACATCAAGATGATCTGCCTTACAGGTGTTATGGCTGCGCTTTACGTATGCCTTGACTTCTTGGCAGTATCGGTCAGTGCTCCGTTCGGTAACAACCTGAAGATATCCGTGAGCGGTCTGCCCGTTATCATCATTTCCATCTTTTGCGGACCCTGGTGGGGTGCTGCCACGGGATTTATCGGTGCCTTCATTGGTCAGCTGATTTCTTATGGTATTGGTCCCACAACGATCCTTTGGGTGCTCCCTGCTGTTGCGCGAGGCATTACCATGGGTTACTTGTTCCGCGCATTCAAGAAAAGCACGAAACCGAAATTCTTGGCAATCGAAACCTGTATCAGCTCGTTAATTGTAACCGCGCTGAACACGGGTGCGCTCCTGATTGACCAAATGATGTACGGCTACTCATCCTACTACGCCATTTTCGTCGCAATTCCGATGAGAGTCGTTGCCGGTATTCTTACCGCACTCGTATTTTCTCTGATGCTCCCGACTATTATCAATTCCCTGCACGATCACGTAAAATTATAACCTGCAAGCCATAGGAAGCCCAATTTTTCGGGAGGCTGAGGTGGGTGCCTCCCGATTTCTTTTATCTGTGGTTTATAAAAAAAATAGGTCTGCCGAAAGATGCTTTCTTTCAGCAGACCCTTTTTCATTTAATCTTGTGTTGCGGGAAAGGTCCCGTTCTTGAGCGACTCAAGCATAATAGTTGCGCTGCTTGCATTCGTTGCAAGCGGAATCTTCTGTACGTCGCAAAGACGAAGGAGCGCGGAAACATCAGGCTCATGAGGCTGTGCAGTAAGAGGATCGCGAAGGAAAATAATCAAACCAAGCTCACCGTTTGCAAGCATAGCTCCGATCTGCTGGTCTCCGCCAAGGGGACCGCTTTTCATTCTATGTATCGGAAGTGCGGTCTCGCCCATTATAAGCGTTCCTGTGGTTCCGGTTGCGTAAAGCTCATAGTTTGCGAGAACATCCTTATACTTCTTTGCAAGCTCAATGATCTCTTCCTTTTTCTTATCGTGTGCAATCAATGCAATTTTCATCATATCGTCCTCCTTTATGCAAGTGCGTACTTGCTTGAATAGTATGTATAAAGCTCCTCAAAGTCTGCGCCTTGCTTGATTTCTCTGACAGACTCATGAAGATTCATATTGTAGTGAGCAGTGTCTATAACACAGGCTGCGATGTTCGAGCAATGGTCTGCTACTCTTTCAAGGTCAGTCAGAATATCAGCCCAAACGAAGCCTGCTTCTACTGTGCAGGTACCGTCCTTCAAACGAAGAATGTGCTGATTTCTCAAATGCTCCTTCAGATCGTCAATAACCTGTTCCAGAGGCTCAATCTTGTAGGCTGCCTCCAAGTCGTTATCAATAAATGCGGTTTTGGATAGAGCAAGAATCTCTCTTGATGCTGCGCACATTGTTTCGATTTCGTGACGTGCATCCGGCGAAAACTCAATTCCCTTTTCCGCAAGCTCCTCTGCAGCTTCAAGTAAGTTTACGCTGTGGTCTGCAATTCTTTCGTAATCTCCAATCACCTTCAAGAGACGAGAAACTGTTGCGCTGTCGTTATCCGTTATCTGATTACGGCTGAGCTTAATGAGATAGGTTCCTATTATGTCCTCATAATGGTCTGTCTTATCCTCGAGTTCACGGATAAGCTCACCTGCTTTTCCGTTTGGAGCAAACAGAATGTTAAGCCCGGTATCGAAGGATTCGGTTGCATCGATTGCCATTTTCGAAACCACTGCGTTGCAACGGTCAAGAGCGATTGCAGGGGTGATAAGCAAACGCTCGTCAAGCTCGCTCTGCTCTTCCTTTTTCTTTGCATCGGGCACAAGCTTCAAAGCCAGCTTTTCAAGCAGCGAGGACATCGGGAGCAGGAGTGCGGTACAAAGGATATTGAATATCGAGTGAGCAACAGCGATTCCAAGATAGGACGCCGAGGCATCAAGAATTGCGGGCTTCAGGATTGCAGAAAGGATGCTGAATACTGTGAGCCATACCACCGTACCGATGATATTAAAGGAAAGGTGAATGACTGCTGCACGCTTTGCATTTCTGTTAGCACCAACCGACGAGATCATCGCGGTTACACAAGTACCGATGTTCTGACCCATAATAATCGGAATAGCAGCTCCGTAGGACACCTGACCCGTTACCGTCAATGCCTGAAGGATACCGACGGATGCGGAGCTCGACTGCAAAATTGCGGTGATAAGAAGTCCTACAAGCACACCGAGGATGGGATTCTTGAACATCAGGAACAGATTCTGGAATTCTGGAACGTTTGCCAGACCTGCAACAGCATCAGACATTGCATCCATACCGAACATCAGCGTTGCAAATCCGAGTAAGATCATTCCTGTATCCTTTTTCTTGCTGGCTTTGCCGAACATCAGAAGAGCCATTCCGACCAAAGCAAGAATAGGAGTAAAGGACATTGGCTTCAAGAGCTTTATGAATACGTTGTCTCCAGAAATACCGCCAAGGCTGAGTATCCAAGCGGTTACGGTAGTACCAATATTCGCGCCCATAATAACGCCAATAGACTGCTTGAGCGTCATAATACCGGAGTTAACGAAGCCTACGACCATAACCGTGGTTGCAGATGAGCTCTGAATAACTGCGGTAACACCCAAGCCGGTTAAGAAGGCTTTGAACTTGTTTCCTGTCAGCTTGCCAAGGAGGAGCTTCAAGCCGCCTCCGGCACGTCTTTCAAGGGCATCGCCCATTACGTTCATACCAAACAGGAACAAACAAAGTCCGCCTACCAAAGCTAATATATCAAATAAATCCATTTATACTTCCTCTCTTCCACACACAATTTTACACACAAAAATAGGAGGCATCCTTGCAGATGCCTCCGAAAGTCATTTCCGATCTCCCGGCGGCGCACCGCATCAGGTTATCTTTGATTGTCAGTTTACAATCAGAACTTAAATTTGAAAGTATTGCTTCCCTGTCTCGGAATCTCAAATTCTTCGGGAAGGTCGGGACCGCAGGAATGAGATCCTACGCCGCGCATAGCAACGTCAATACAAACGTTGACAAAATCATTTTCTTCAAGCTCAAACGAGTGAAGCGTTTCTCTGAGCTGCTCCGTAGTATAGGGGTTGACCGAGCAGGAGAAGGGCTTCTCTGCCGTTACCTTGAAGAGATCCTTGACTGCAAGATACTTACAGTCGCAGTGGCTTCCGGACTCTTGAGGACGGATATACTTCATATCGTAGTTTTCCTCTGCGGAGCTTACGTAGTAGCCGTACTCGCAGGCAGCCTTCTTATCCGCATAGCTTTCGCTGGGGCCAAAGCCAACGTAAGAGAAGTTGCAGTGTCCCTTATCTACACCGAACTCAAAGCCGAATCTCGGGAAGCGTTCAATGTAATCGGCAAGCTTATAAGAAACGGAAACGGTAAGCTCGTTACCCGTAACGAGATACTCAAGCGTAAACTCTGCTGCGGGCATCAAGCAGTTTGCGGCAAGCGCACCCTCAAACTTGTAATGGTTCTTCGACTTCTCGCAGGAGAAGATATGAGGCTTGCAGCCACGGAGATTACAACGGGTGAACCAATGCGGAAGCAGGTCACGGTCGTTGTCGGTATATCTGGTAATATTGAAATGAATGGGGGTACGGAGAACCTCGTTTCCGTCTGCCTTAATCGAGGTAATCTCACCGGTGTGCTCGTTTACCTCAATGTCAATGTCAGAGGAGAACTTATAGGTGCTCTTGGGAATTTCCACGTCGGTGATCTCCGATTTGGTCTTTCCGCCGTAGACAGCCTTCATCTCAAGGGCATTAGACTTGATCTTTCTATCGGGGGTCAGAAGACCGTCTGCACAGAAGTTACCGTCGTGCTCTGGCTCTTCAAAGTCACCGCCGTAAAGGAAGCCGTCATCGGTCTTGATACCGTGGTCTGCCCATTCCCATACGAATCCACCCATCATCTGCTCGTTGTTATAGATCATATCCCAATAAGCAGCGATATCACCGCAGGAGTTACCCATAGCGTGGGTATATTCACAAAGAATGAAAGGACGGGTTTCCTCGGGATTATCGAGGACCTTTTCCTGAATGGTCTGCAAGGAAGGATACATCATGCTGACCATATCCACCATATCGGTGTAATAATACTTGGGATCGGCATACTGGAGTCCCTCGTAGTGAATAGGACGGGTACTATCGTGATTACGGATGTATTTTGCGCCCTCAAAGAAAGCTTTACCGAAGGAGCTCTCGTTACCGAGCGACCAGATAATAACACTGGTACGGTTCTTATCTCTTTCAACAAGTGCCGCGTGTCTGTCGGTAATGCCGGGTGCAAAGAACTCATTCTCCGCATACTCCATCCAAAGAGGCGTATCGTAACGTCCGTCACGGGAGCAAGCGCCATGCATTTCAAGGTCAGCCTCGTCAAGCACGTAGATTCCGAACTTGTCGCAAAGCAGGTAGAATTCGGGGCTGTTGGGATAGTGGGAGGTTCTGACTGCGTTAACGTTCAGCTCCTTCATCAGGTGAATGTCCTTAGCCATATCCTCAAGACTTACGGTTGCTGCGGTCTCGCAGTTGAAGTCGTGGCGGTTAACACCCTTGAGCTTTACTGCAACGCCGTTAACCTTGAATACCTTACCGTCGATGCTGACCTCACGGAAGCCGATCTTCTCTTCGATCTTCTCGCCGTTTGCATAGAGGTAAAGTCCGTAGAGCTTGGGATCCTCGGGAGTCCAAGGACGGATGCCCTCAACGGTGAGGGTTGCGCTCTCCCCTACTTTTGCTACTACCTCGGTCTCACCGATCACGCAACGGATATCCACGTCACTCATATTGATCACAGTGACGGTTCCGTTCTTGCCATCGATCTTGGTTTCGAGCTTATAGTCGGTGATGTGCTTTTCGGGACGGGTAAGGAGATATACGTTTCTGAAAATTCCGGAGAAACGGAATTTATCCTGACACTCAAGGTAGGTGGAAATACACCACTTCAAAACGAGTACGTCGATGGTGTTCTCACCGTTCTCGACAAGCTCGGTCACGTCAAACTCACTGGTTGCGTGAGAGATCTGGGAGTAGCCCTTGAACTGTCCATTAATGTACAGGTAAAATGCAGAATCAACACCTTCAAAGTTGATATAATACTTTTCGCCGGGGGTCTTTTTCAGATTGAAGGTGCGACGGTAATGCCAGCAGGGATTCTCGTAAGGAAGGTGCGGGAGCATAACCGGGAAAGGATATCTGATGTTGAGATACTGAATATGGTCATAGCCGTGCATCTGAACGCACGCGGGAACGGGGATTCTGTCCTCAAGCTTTTCGTTGATCTCAAAATCCTCAACGTGGTCGTGCTTCTTGATCTGCCATACACCGTCAAGAGAGGTGAAGCGGGAGCTGGATGCGCGGTCCTGAATGCCGTGCTTGGTTCTGATTACGTCCTTCTCAGCGAAAGGAATATAATAGCTTCTATGAGGGGTAGTGCCAATTCGTTCGAATCTTTCGTACTCTTTCATTTTGTGCCTCCTTATACATTTCCGTAAACGTCGGGAACTGTTTTATCTTCTCTCTCTTCTAGAAGCTTTTCGTTTGCTTTCTCAACTCTGAGAAGCGAGAGCAAAAGGAATACACCGCCGCAGATGATGATGGGAGCCCACAAATAGAGGAAGTAAAGCATTCCGGTGGTTGCAGCGTTTTGGGTAGTATTTTCTACAAATCCTGTGGAATCGAGGAGCCAACCGCAAAGAGCTGTACCGAAGGCACCGCCGATCTTGATTCCAAGAGAGGAGCAAGAGAACATCATACCGTCAATACGGTGACCGGTGGTAAGTGTTGTATACTCAGAGCAGGATGCGATCAGTGCGTTCATATCGCCCTGGAGAGGTGCGATACCAATTGTCGATAATGCGGTAAAGACAAGCATCAGCGGAACGTTTCCTGCATAGCCTGCAACCATTACACCAACTCTGCCTGCGGCTGCGATAATGTATCCGAGCAAATTAAGCTTATACATACCGCGCATTTTCTTGATAACGAACGGGAGAGCGATCAGAGCTACAACCATCGTAATATTGATTGCAAGAGACATATCGCTGAAGAGTGTCTCATCGCCGAGAATATACTTTGTGTAGTAAGTACCCATACCGATAACCGATGCATAAAGCTGAGTAAGGATATAGGTAAGGCAAATTACAACGTAATATTTGTTCTTAAGAAGAAGCTTGAAGGACTGCAAGAAGGTGAGCTTGTGCTCCTCTTCTCTCTCCTCCTCCATACCCTCGTCAGCTTCGGGAAGCTCTTTAACAGAGAATACAGAGATAGTATTAACGATAAGACCGATAATCGCATAAATGATTGCGATATTTCTCCAGCCCATTGCGCCGCCGCCAAGCCAAGTTACTGCGAAGACAGTGATTGCTTCAATAAAGATCTTCGTTCCAAATGCAAAAATAAAGCGGAAGGTTCCAAGCTGAACTCTTTCATTGGTGTTCTTGGTTACGAGTGCGGTAAGAGATGCGTATGCGATGTTGTTTGCGGTAAAGAATACTGCGTTAAGAAGTGTGTACGCGATAAAGAAGAAAATGTACTGTGCGGTGTCGCCCCAGCTCATAGGTATTGCAAAGCAAGCTACGAGACAAACAGAGCAACCGATGTAGGGCCAAAGCATCCAAGGACGAGCTTTACCCATCTTTGTGTGCGTTTTGTCGATCATTCTTCCAAAGAAGAAGTCAGATACACCGTCAAAAATCTTAGAAACAGCAATCAAGGTACTTACGATACCCATGCTAAGTCCGACCGTATCGGTCAGATAAATCATCATGAACGCCGTCAGAAGCGCATATACACAGTTTCCTGCTACGTCTCCGGATCCATAACCGACTTTATGATACCATTTTAAATACTTGCGTTCTTCCATATTAACCCCCAGCGATTATCATAAATTTTGAATTTTGGTAAGTATTTTTTATTTGGTTTCCAATGTGCTAATGAATTTGCCGAAGGCGACTGTTCCCTCTTGTGTTCTCTTGAATACGCCAGCGTCCTTCAAGACCTCAAGGAACACTTCGCCAATTTCCTGTCTGAGAATCTCCTGCGCATTCTCCGCAGAAAATTCCGGATGCCTTCCGAGAACCTCGGTTGCCCACCTTGCGTGGGATGCCATCTCGGGAAGAGCATATATGCTTTGACCGCCGACCATAAGCTTTTCAAGCATTCCGATCTCTCTTGCAAGTCTTGCCGGAAGAACGGCAAGTCCCATCACCTCGATAAGTCCTATGTTTTCTTTCTTGATGTGGTGGAGAGACGGATTGGGGTGAAATACACCCAGCGGTCTGTCCTTTGTTGTGATGTTGTTACGGAGTACCAGATCGCAAACGTACTTATTTCCGCTCTTTCTTGCGATCGGCGTTACCGTATTGTGCGGATTTCCATCCGTTTCTGCGAAGATGAGGACCGATGCATCACTGTAATCTCTCCAAGTCTCAAGCACGAGATTGCAGCACTTTGCGAGCTCG
>JAEIGA010015883.1_pt1 | contig 11461 bp, 9 predicted proteins | sample 9270691 | NCBI WGS metagenome assembly JAEIGA01 (sample SAMN17057246, study PRJNA624740) | gut metagenome | biome: biome; isolation source: fecal sample | host: Bos grunniens | place: China: Xizang | collected 2019
CAACAGAAAGTGGTCACTGATTTGTCTCAAGAGGTCACTAAAAGTGAGAAAGCATATGAGGCACAGGGCAAAGCAGTCAATCAAATGAGAATCCAGACTGCAAATGCAGAGACCACAATCAATCAGACATCACAGGCAATTGAGGATATGGGCAAGCAGACAGAGAAAGCCTCTGAGGGATTCACTGTCATGAAAGGTGTCCTTGCAAATTTAGCATCACAGGCAATCACAAGTGCTCTAAATGGTCTCAAGCAACTTGGAGCATCCTTTGTTGATGTTGGAAAGCAGGCAATTAATGGATATGCAGAGTTTGAGCAGTTAGAGGGCGGTGTCAAAAAGATTTTCGGTGATGATATGGCACAGACTGTCATGGATAATGCAAACAAAGCATTTTCAAGTGCAGGAATGAGTGCAAATGAATATATGGAGACTGTCACAGGTTTCTCAGCATCACTGATTCAATCTTTAGATGGAGACACTGCCAAAGCAACTGAAATTGCAGACAGAGCAATCAGAGATATGTCTGACAATGCCAACACATTTGGCACTGACATTGCCTCAATTCAATACACATATCAAGGCTTTGCAAAGGGCAATTATACCATGCTTGACAACCTCAAACTTGGTTATGGTGGCACAAAAGAGGAGATGCAAAGACTCATTGCTGATGCCTCAAAGATGACTGATGTCCAGAAAGAACTTGGATTCACAATTGATGCAAATGATATGTCATTTGCCAATGTTGCAAATGCAATTTCTGTTGTTCAAAAGAACATGGGCATCATGGGAACAACCTCAAAAGAGGCTAGTTCAACCATTGAGGGTTCAACAAACTCAATGAAATCAGCTTGGCAAAATATGTTGACAGGCATGGCAGATGAAAATGCAGACTTTAGCACACTTGCAAAGAATTTTGTTGGAACACTTATCACTGAGGATGGAAAAGGTGGTGTCCTTGGCACACTTATCCCAAGAATATCCACAGTAATCACAGGAATGTCTGAGGCAATCCAGACAATGTTGCCTCAATTGATTCAAGCAGTTGTTCCAATAATTCAACAGAACATTCCTGTCATTATGAATGCAGTTAGTGGAGCAATTTCAACGATTCTTTCAGTGTTACCAGAGGTTGTTGGTGTGATTAGTCAGTTGATTCCTCAAATTGTATCATCATTGATTTCACTATTGCCTCAGATTATTGAGGCAGGCATTCAGATCATTGTTGGTCTGATTCAAGGAATCACAGATGCAATCCCACAACTCATGGAAATGTTGCCTCAAATCATCACAGACATTGTGACTGCTATCACTGAAAATTTGCCTCTTATCATTGAGGCAGGTCTTGGTCTTTTAATGGCTCTCACTGATGGAATAATTGGTGCAATTCCTCAACTTGTGGCTCAATTGCCAACAATCATCACAAGCATTGTCAATTCTTTGCTTGGAATGATTCCACAGATTGTTGAGGCAGGAGTTCAACTCTTGACTGCACTTGTTCAAAATATGCCAACAATCATTGGTGGTATCGTTCAAGCACTGCCAACACTTATCACAGGACTCATCAATGGTCTCATGCAGAATTTACCTGCAATAATTGGTGCAGGAGTGCAGTTGCTTGTTGCTTTAGTCCAGAATATGCCTGCAATTATCATGGGGATAGTCCAAGCATTGCCACAGATTATCACTGCAATTGTCACAGGCATTGTTGAGGCAGTTCCACAGATGGCAGAAACAGGTTTGCAACTTGTTCAAGGTCTATGGCAGGGCATTTCTGATGCAGGAGAGTGGATTCTTGAGAAAATCAGAGGCTTTGGACAGGGAATCCTTGATGGTATCAAGGGATTCTTTGGAATATCATCTCCATCCACAGTCATGAAAGAGCAAGTTGGTGGATTCTTAGCAGAGGGCATTGGAGAGGGATTCTCTGATGAGATGAACAATGTCAATGCTCAAATGAAAAAAGAGGGTGATGATACCATCAAGACTCTTGCAAAGGGTATGGATGGCAGTTCACCATCCCTCACAAAGACTGCTCAAAAGCTTGCAAATGATATTGTAAAGACTTTCACTGCAAGCCAGAAACAATTCACTGCAATTGGCTCAAATATTACAAATATGATTGTGCAGGGCATCAATCAAACAAAACAGACAATTAACACTCTTGTGAATCAGATTATACAGAGCATTGTGTCTGTTTTCACCAATGCAAATGCTAGATTCACACAGGTTGGCAGACAAATTGTGACAAGCATCAATTCTGGAATGACATCCACAAGGGAAACACTCATTGCAACTGCAAGAGCAATTGCAAACACTCTTGTGACAACATTCCAGAGCCTTTCAAGTCAGTTTTATTCAATAGGTGCTCAACTTGTTAGTCAGTTGAACAGTGGATTTGCAAGTGGCAACAGTGCTCTTGCAGGCACATCAAGAACTATTGGTCAAACTATGATTAATGTTTTAAATGGATTTTATAATTCATTTTATTCAGTTGGCAGAAATTCTGCTGATGGTCTCAGAGATGGTTTTCTTTCTCAGCAATCATCCATTTCAAGAGATGTCAACAACATGGTTGATGCAATTGTTGCATCTGCAAGGAGAAGAATGAAAATTAGTTCTCCATCAAAGGTTTGGGCAGAAATAGGAAATTATATGGCACAAGGTCTTGATGTTGGTTTTGTGAATGAAATGAAAACTGTCACAAAGGACATCAACAATTCACTGCCAACAGGAATCACAGGAACAAGTGCCACAACCTCTCAGACAGGCAATTTTGATTCAATGGTGTCTGCCTTTAAAGAGGCACTCTATCAAGTCAAGATTGAGATGGATGATGAGGAGATGGGCAGATTTGTTGATAAAACTGTCACTAGACTTGTTTACACATAGGAGGTGGAGGCATGAATTATGTCATCCTAAATGGTGTTAAGAGCACCACAATCAAAGGATTGCTCATTCAATCCTTGCCTCCAATCTCAAAGCCTCTCATGAGGACAAGTGTTGAGGAGATTGATGGTAGGGATGGAGATATTGTGACTCAATTGGGTTATTCAGCTTATAACAAGCAGATGTCCATTGGTCTATTTGGTGATTACAATGTGGATGAGGTTATTCAGTTCTTTAGTTCTCAAGGGCAAGTGATTTTTTCCAATGAGCCAGACAAATATTATAACTATGAAATCATTGAGCAAATTGATTTTGAAAGATTAATCAGATTCAAGACTGCAACAGTCACATTTCATGTGCAACCATTCAAATATTCAGCAGTTGATGATGTTTTCACACTGTCTCAAAATGAGTTGACTGTGATAGATTACTCAGCAACAAAAAATGGAGTCACAATCACTGCTCAGAATGGAGAGATTACACTGCAAGGCACTGCCACAAGTGCAACTGAGTTTTATGTGCCTGTGAATGCCTTGACTCTTGATGCAGGAAATTACACTTTGCAAGCCTTGACAGATGGCACAGGGGAGAGTGCTTGTTCAATCCGCTTGATTGGGTCAGTTCCATCAGATGCAGACTCCTTTGGAGGCACATATCTTGCACTTTCAAACAGTGGAACTGCAACACTTTCTGCAACACTTTCTGCCTCAAAAACATTCAATTATGTGTGGTTTTACATAACAAGTGGAACTGCACTAAATTTCACACTTGATGTGCAGTGTTTGAATCTGTCCATCAATAGTTTTTCTCTAGTAAATCGAGGAAATACTATTGCAAGACCAATTATCACTCTTTATGGCTCTGGAACTGTTGAACTGAGTCTCAATGGCACACAGATTCTTGTCATTGACATAGGTGATGCAGATTATATCACTATTGATTCCGCTCAGATGAATGCATATCAAGGTGATATTTTGATGAATAGGTCTGTCATTGGGGATTATAGCAATTTAGTCTTTAATATTGGCACAAATACAGTCTCATGGACAGGAAATGTGACTCAAATTGAGGTTGAGAATTTCACGAGGTGGCTATGATGAGAAGTAATTTCAAAATGGAAAATAAAAATATCACTATGGTCAGAGGTGACACTCTTGCATTCAATGTTGAGGTCACAGATGCCAATGGTGATCTAATTGAGGTTGACTCTGCATATTTCACTTGCAAAAAGCTCTCCACAGATGATTCAAATGTCTTTAAAAAGGCTCTTGGCAGTGGCATTTCAATGCTTGATGACTGTTATGTGGTGAGGGTTGCTCCAGAGGACACAAGAAACGTGAGTGCAGGACAATATTTCTATGATATGCAGATTGGTATTGGACAGGACATTTTCACTATTCTCAAGGGTGTTCTTGAAATAGAGCAGGATGTCTCATATTAAGGAGGTTTATATGAGTAGACATGATTCAAAACAAATTGAAAGTGTCAAAGTCATGCTCTTAAAGGGTGATAATGGCTCAGATATTGAGAGCATTGAAAAGACAGGCACAGATGGTCTTGTGGACACATACACAATCACCTTGACTGATGGCTCAAAAACCACTTTTGTTGTTACAAATGGCAATTATATTGTTTCTATCCAGAAAACAAGCACAGTGGACAATATTGACACATACACAGTCACAATGGCAGATGGCACAACATCAACATTCACTGTCACAAATGGAACAAATTTTGGTGTTGAAAATCTTGCTGATGTTGCTCCAAGTTTAGTTGCTCAAAAGGATTATGAGGTCAATGAGCATCTGATTTATAACGAGGTTTATTATATTGTCACTCAAGCAGTCCAGACAGGAGAAAATCTTGTTGTTGGCACAAACATTGAGCAAAGACGAGTTGGTGATGAAATCAGCTTTATTGCAAATATAAGAGTTGAAAATGATGTTCTTATTTTGCCAAGGACAGGTGTTTCTGTCACAGACAAGCTTTTGAGCATCAATATGTTTAATTAGAAAGGAGAATGGTCATGAGTAATGTTATTGAACAAATTAAGGTGGGGTCAACAACATATAAGATTGTAGATCCTGTCACTGCTCAACTCATCTGTGACAATGTAGAGTCTGGAACTACTGCCTCAAAGACATACACAAAAGGTGAGTATGTCAGAATTAATGGCACTCTTTACAAGGTCACTGCTAACATTGCAACAGGGCAGGCAATGACAGTTGGGGTGAATATAGCCGAGACAAATGTGGGGGATGAACTTTCTCAGTTAAATACAGCTTTAACAGATGTAAATACAGCTTTGAACAATAAGTTTGAAGTTGACCCTAATGGTGAATACCATGTTGTGTGTGTTGAGGAAAAAAGTGTTACTTTCTCGGGAGCGGAAGCAATTGTTACATTAACTGGTAACGCACTGAGAATAATTAATGTATTACATAAACACTCTTATAATGAAACGGGTTATTGTATTCAATGGAGACCTAGAGGTGATAGTGTAGGACACGACCACGAGATTATCGTAGTTAGACAAGGTTGGAACAGTGGTACTCCAGCGGGTATAACTACATCTGAAACCATTACTATTCGTGTAACATATTACTATTAAAGTTATCTTTAGTTTAAAACTTTTGAGACCAAGGCACATTTTGTGTCTTTTTTATTTGCAAATGAAAGGAGTTCATTATGAATGAAAGATTTTATGTAGTTGAGGTCACAACAAATTCAACAGGAGCAGAGACAAGAAAACTCACTCCTTATGACAACAATGAAACTGCACTCAGAAAGTTTTTTGAGCCACTTGGAGGAATTGGTGCAGGTGCTCTCAAGATTTGTGTTTCCCTTTTAGATGAAAACCTCACAGAAATTAAAAGAGAGGTTTGGGTCAAGGCAGTTGAGGAGACACCAACTGAGGAATAATCAAAAAATGAGGTGAGAACATGATTAAGGTTTTCGGACAAACTGACACATCTTTCTCATCAAATGGTGATGTAGTTTTAAGACCACTCAAAGCCAAAGTTCACAAAGAGGACAATGGAGATTATTATTTGGATTTGGAAACAGGCTTGGAATATGTTGATTATCTTGTGGAGGACAACATTGTTGTTGCAAATACTCCACAAGGTGACCAAGCTTTTAGAGTTGGCAATGTTCAAAAAACAAAAAGCAAGCTGACAACTAAAGCCTATCATGTATTCTATGACTCTGAAAATTATCTCATTGCAGATTCATATGTTGTGGACAAGACTTGCAATGATGCTCTTGACCATTTGAACAGTGCCACAGAGCCTCAGAGTGAGTTCACAACCATTTCTGATGTTGGCACAGTCAATTCCTTTAGATGTGTGAGAAAATCTCTCTATGAGGCAATTATGACTGTCATAGACAGGTGGGGTGGTCATCTAGTTAGAGATAATTTTAATATTGCAATCAGAACATCAATTGGACAGGACAATGGAGTCACAGTTCAATACAAAAAAAATCTCAAGGACATCACTTGTCAAGAGAATTGGGATAATGTTGTGACTCAGCTTTTGCCTGTTGGCAAGGATGGTCTCCTTTTGAATGCTCTGGACTCAACTGCAAGCATTTATGTGACAAGCACTGTCCAATATGCTTTGCCATATACAAAAACAGTTTCATTCCCTCAGAATGACATCAATCAAGAGGATTATGCATCCCAAGAGGCATATCAACAAGCTTTGGTTGATGATCTAATGATGCAGGCAGTTGAATATGTTGAGGCAAACAGTGTGCCACAAGTGAATTACACTCTCAAAGCTAATTTGGAGAAAATCACTGACATTGGTGACACTGTTGAGGTTATTGATGACAGACTTGGCATCAATATGCTCACAAATGTCATAAAATTTGATTATGACTGCATTTTGCAGGCATACACAGAGATTGAGTTCGGCAATTTCAAACAGAGTCTTTCTGGACTTGTTTCAAATATCACTGCATCTGTTGACAAGACTGTCAGTGACCAAGTTCAAGGAATTTCTGCATCACTCAATGAGCAGTTGCAACAGGCTCAAGATACTATCATGGGAGTCATGGGAGATTCATATGTCATTTATGATGGAGACCAAATTCTTGTGGTTGATAGACTGCCAAAGGAATCAGCAGTCAATGTCATCAGAATCAACAATGGTGGCATTGGATTTTCTCAAGGTGGAATCAATGGTGGTTTCACAAGTGCTTGGACTATTGATGGCACTTTAAATATGCAAGCCATTAATGTCATCAATTTAGTTGCTGACATGATAAAAGGTGGAACACTCAAACTTGGCTCACATCTCAATGCAAGTGGTCAATTAGAGTTGTATGACAATGCAAACAATCTTGTTGGTCAAATGAACAAGGATGGACTGAAAATGTATGGTCTTGATGGGTCTTATGTTGTCATCAATGATGAGGTTGGCTTTGCAGGATATGACCGCAATGGCAATGAAATTTATTGGGTCAATGGTGATGAGTTCCACATGAAAAAGAGTGTGGTTGAGGAGGAAATCACTCTTTGCAATCAACTCAGATTCATTCCAATTCAGATCACAAGCAATGGAATTGTGGTCAATGAGGGAATTGGTCTTGTGTCAGCTAAAACATAAGGAGGACAGGACATGGCATCAATCACATTTGGTCAAAGTGGTACAAGACCATATTGCATTTTGACAGTCACAGAGCAGTCTCAGAATGTCCAAAACAACACAACCACTGTGTCATATGTTTTGACTCTTGTGAGACCATCTCCTGTGACCTCAAGTGCAACAAAGTCATGGTCTGTCACCATAAATGGAGTGACAACAAGTGGCTCTGGAACAATTGGTGGCTCTGGAAACAAGACTCTGCTTAGTGGCAACCAAGTCATTGCCCACAATTCAAATGGCACAAAGACACTTTCTTTCAGTGGCAAGTGTCAGCTTGACATCAATTGGGGTGGCACTCAGCTTGGCACAATCTCTGGAAATGGGTCAATGACACTGACTCCAATTCAAAGATATGCCACAGTGAATCAGAATCTTTCTGCAAGGACAGAGACCACTGCTACAATTAGTTGGTCATCAGATGCAGTCATTGATTATATATGGTATTCAATAAATAATGGCTCTACATGGACAGGAATTGATGTTGCAGATGGCTCAAATGGTCAATATACCATCAGCGGACTGTCTGCAAACACAACCTATCAAATAAAAACAAGGGTTAGAAGAAAGAGCAATCAGTTGGTGACAACCTCATCTGCTCTGTCTGTGACCACATATGCATTTCCATATGCAACAACCATGCCAAATTTTATAATTGGTGAAAAGGTCACAATTGGACTATATAATCCACTAAACAGGACAGTTCAAGTGTCCATGCTTGGTGCAGACAATAGTGTCATCCAGACTGACACAGTCAGTGGCACATCCATCAGTGGATGGATAATTGATGCCATTGTGACAAAGCTTTATGCATCCATTCCAAATTCAAAGAGTGGAACATATAAAGTCAAAGTTACATATGGCACAAATATCAGCACCAAGACAGGTGGCACATATTCAGTCAATGCCAATGTTTGTGCTCCAAGCATAGGAACAGTTTCCTATGAGGACACAAACTCTCAAACAGTTGCTCTGACAGGCAACAATCAAGACATTGTCCAGAACAAGTCAACTCCAAGCTATACTGCAAGCGGTCTTTCTGCCTTAAATGGGGCAACAATTAGTGCTTGCAGTGTTTTAGTCAATGGAGCAACCACAAGCCTCACTGTGAGCGGAAATTCTGCCACAGGACAAGGTGGTGTCATTGATTCTGGAACAAATATTGAGGCAGTGTTCACTGTCACAGATTCAAGAGGCTTGACTGCCACAAAAAGTGTGACTATCTCCATGCTTGATTGGACAACACCATCAGCAATTGTGACACTCCAGAGGCAAGATAATTTCTACACAGAGACAGATTTGACTGTTGATGCAAGGTTTTCATTAATCAATGGCAACAATCAAATTACAATCACCTATGAGGCTACAAAAGAGGGTGATTCCTCTGCCACAGTCACAGGCACAGTGCAGGACAATGTCACATCAGTAGTCAATCTTGATAATTCATATGCTTGGACTGTTGAAATCACTCTCACAGACTCTCTTGGGGCAACTGCCTCATATTCTGCATATATCTCAAGGGGAATGCCTATCATTTACTTTGACAGGCTCAAATCCTCTGTTGGAATCAATTGTTTTCCTCAGAATCAAAAGTCTCTTGAGATTAATGGAGAGCCACTTGATGATTTCATTGTTGACCAAGGCACAACTGCAATATGGTCATATTGGAAATATTCAAGTGGAATTGTAGTTCTTGATGGACAGGTGGAAATTGATGCATCAGACATCACATGGAATGCATACATGAGCACAGGTCTTGTCTATGGCAACACAAGAGTCTCATATCCATTTAATGTTGAAAATGCAATCATAAATGCCACATTAGACTATGCAGGAGGCTCTGTTGGATGGGTGTCAACTGCAAATGCATTAGACAACACCAAAACAAGTATTACAATGGTCAGAAATGGGCAGACAGGCACAATGAGAATCAATCTCCATGTGAAAGGCACATTGAGTTGATGGGGGATGAATTATGGAAAATATAACACTTGGAGACCTTTCTTTTGCAATAACATTCATGGTTGGATTTTTGGGTGGAGTTGCCTTTCTCTATAAATCAATCAAAAAATTTATAGAAAAAATTATCACAGAACAGATGACACCTTTCAAATCAAGCATTGATGATCTAAAGGAAAATGTTGAAAGAGTAGACATGGAATCCTGCAAGAATTACCTTGCCAGATGCCTTGGAGACTTTGAACATGGCAACAAGCTTTCTGAGGTAGAGCAAGAAAGGTTTTGGGAGGAATATGAGCACTATCTCATGATTGGTGGCAATTCCTACATCAAACACAGAGTTGAGAAACTCCAACAAGATAAGAAATTGTGATAAAATTTTAGTAGTTTGAAAAACAATTTTGTAACCTTTTTTTCATAAAAAGAGCCATCCCTTTTTGCGTGAGGGATGGCTCTTTTGCTTTATGATTCAATTCTATTTTTCTTTTGTGATTCTACAAACTCAGCAAATGTTGTTCCAATTAACAAATCTTGTTCTTTCTCAGTCAGTTCAAGAAATTCCTCTCCATGCTGATGGATTAGCATTTCTCTTATTGTGTTATATAGCTTTTTAATGATTTGGTCATTCATATAAATTCACCTCTAATGTTATGATATGATAAAAACATTGATATACCAAGCTTTTATCATTGATACCATATTGAGACAATGGATAAAACAAGTGTCCCAATATGGTATCTAATTTCAAAAAAATATAGTGATTTATTAAATCACATGAAATTCCAATATATTGTGATGTCATCATTATCAATGTCAATGTGATTGATTAGTGATGTGATGATTCCTCTGATTTCATCAAAGTTTCCTCTCTCCAGAGCCTCATCAAATGTTCCAATGATTTCAATTGCCTCATCCTCACTCATGCTTTCTGTGTCATCATCCTCAAGAGATTTCAACTCCTCATTGAGTTTGTTTTTTTGCTCCTCAAGAGGGATGATTTGCTTGTCCAACTGCTCAAATGTGAATCTGCCTTTTCCGTATAAATCCAAGAATCTTGAAATCTGATTCTCAAGATCTGCAATCTTTTCTTGAATGATTTTAGTTTTTTGAATGATTTCATCAGTCGCTTGATGTTGCGATTTAATCTCATGAATATAAGATGGGTCAAGGGCAAGTTTTTTGATTTCATCAAAGATGATGTTGTCAAGTTCATCAATTCTATATGATTTATTTTTGCAGTTTGGGTCTTTAATCATATTTTTGACCTTTTTGTGTCTTGAATAACATCCATAGTTTTCATAGATTTTGGATTGTGAATGTCCTGTCCTGCATTTGCTATATCTACCACCACAGTGCTTGCAGAATAGCAATCCTCCAAGATAGGTTGATTGATTTGCAATTCCACCTTTGATTCCACTCTCTGCAAAAACTCTTTGTCTTTCATGCAAGACCTTTCCTGCTAGTTCAAAAGTCTCCTCATCAATGATTGGCTCATGAGTGCCTTGAATCCATGTGTCTTTGTGTTTAATGAGTCCAATATATATTTTGGTGTCCAGAGTCCTCCTCATCTGTCTTGTGCTCCAATTCACACCATATTGATTTTTATAACCTTTTTCATTGAACAATCTTTCAATTGTTCTGAGGGGCATTCCCTCATTGAACAATTTGAACAATTCTTTGACCTGCATTGCAGTAAATTCATCAACAACCAATTCATCATCAATGTATTTGTAACCAATTGGACATTTGCCACCTTTCCATTTTCCCTCTTTGGCTCTTGCATCCTTGCCCATTGTCATCCTTTCCTTGATTTGTTCTCTTTCAAGTTGGGCAAACACTGCCAAAATCCCAATCATGGCTCTACCAAATGGAGTGGATGTGTCAAAGTTCTCATTCATGCTGACAAAATCGGTGTTGTTAGCAAGGAACACCTTTTCAATCAAATACAAGGTATCAAGTTGAGAACG
>JAEIGA010015884.1_pt1 | contig 11461 bp, 11 predicted proteins | sample 9270691 | NCBI WGS metagenome assembly JAEIGA01 (sample SAMN17057246, study PRJNA624740) | gut metagenome | biome: biome; isolation source: fecal sample | host: Bos grunniens | place: China: Xizang | collected 2019
AAGAAGAACGATGTCTATTACGGCAATGAGAACGATGACGATATCCAGAGTCAGCCTTACATCCTGATTCGCAAGAGAATGCCTGTTGTGAATGCTATCGAACTGGCACTGGCTGAAGGTCTGGGCAAGGAGAAAACGGACTTCATCATTGGTGACTCTGATACGTTTGAAGAGAGCGGTGAAGCAGCCAAGATTGAGCTGGATAACATGGTCACCGTTGTCTATAAGATGTACAAGAAGGAAGGTACTGTACGATTCTCCGTAGCTACCAGATGGGTGGATATCGTAGAGGATGCTGATACCGGACTGTCTCTGTATCCCATCGCCCACTTCTGTTGGGAAGAGAAGGAAGGCTGTGCAAGAGGCGAAGGTGAAGTAAGATACCTGATCCCTAACCAGATTGAGGTAAACAGAACCGAAGTCAGACGAGTCCTGACAGTTAAGTATCAGGCATGGCCCACAAGAGTTGTTGACACCTCAAGAGTCGTAAACCCTGAAGCTCTCAATAGGGTTGGTGTAACAGTAAAGACGAATGGTCAGCCAGTCGATGATGTAGCCAAGATTGTTGCCACCATTCCTCCGGCAGAGATGTCTCCTGATGTCGTTAAGCTTCAGGAGGATCTGATTCAGGTAACCAGAGACTTGGCAGGCGCCGGTGATACCGCAACTGGTCAGGTCAATCCTGAATCTGCATCCGGTAGAGCTATTCTGGCAGTACAGCAGGCTTCTCAGGCTCCTATGACAGAGCAGAAGGAAAGCTACAAGAACTTCATCGAAGACTTGGCTAGAATCTGGCTGGAATACCTTATCGTTCATTCTGTAGACGGCGTACCTATGGAAGAAGAGGTAACTGATCCTACTACCGGCGAGGAATATGTTCAGATTGTTACTGTTCCTCAGAGTGTTCTGGAACAGCTTCAGGCTACTGTTAAGATTGACATAACTCCCAAGGGTGTATATGACAAGTTTGCGCAGGAGCAGACCATTGAAAACCTGATGATGAACGGACTCTTTACCGCACAGCGAGTCAGCGAACTGGAGACTTACGTGAAGATTCTTCCTGATGATGCTGTTGCACCTAAGATGAAGATTCAGGAAGCTGTAGAAAACATCAAGGAAGAGCAGAGAAGAATCGCAATGATTGAATCTCAGGCTCAGATGATGCAGCAGAGAGCACAGCAGTTCCTGATGGGAGATCCTGATGAACAGGCTCAGCAGATTGCTGATGCACGAATGCAGTTGATGCTTCAGAAGCAGGCACAGCAGCCCAATGAGGGCGAGGGAACAGAACAGCCTATCGAAGGCGAAGAGGAAGTAAAGGCTGTCGAGAAGAAGCAGGCCAAGGAAGCAGAGAAGAAAGAAAAGAAATCCAAGAAATAAAGCACTTTGGTAAGGACAGAAATGTCCCTATCAAGGTGCTTTTTTATATGACCAAACAGAATAACGAAAGGATGATTTTGTGGCGTATATGAGAAAGCGGATTCCCAAGGGAACAAAAACAAGTAAGAGACAGTTGACCAGCAAATCTTCTAGCCCTGACCTTATGAACGTTACTGCAACTCCCCGGGTAACCGGTAACAAGACTGCAACTCCCCGGGTAACCGGTAACAAGACTGCAACTCCCCGGGTAACCGGTAACAAGACTGCAACTCCCCGGGTAACCGGTAACAAGACTGAGTACATAGCGAAACTTAAGAAGTAAAGCATCCGTAAAGGGTGCTTTTTTATATGACCAAGCCTGAAGTCGTTAAAAGCTGAGATTTGGTGAAGCAAACACCACCCAAAAAATAGAAAGGAAAACGACATGGAAAACATGGAGAACCTTGTGACCGAACAGGTTGCTGAAAACGTGGAGCAGACCACAGAACAAACACCGAAGCTCTACACCGAGGATGAACTTAATGCCAAGGTAAATGAGATTGCGGGTAAACGTGTAGCCAGAAAGGAAGCAAAGATCCGCAAGGAGTATGAGAGAAAGTACGGTGACCTTGAGGGTGTGCTTCGTGCTGGTATGGGCAAAGACAACGTGGAGGATATGACACAAGACCTCCGTCAGTTCTATGAGAAGAAGGGCATCAAGTTCCCTGAGAAGCCTACCTATTCTGACAGAGACATCGAAGTCCTGGCAAGAGCGGAAGCAGAGGACATTATCCGTTCCGGCTTTGAGGATGTCGTAGAAGAGGTTGACAGACTCACAGAGATTGGTGTAGCCAACATGACAGCCAGAGAGAAGGCTGTGTTCAAAGCACTGGCAGAGCATCGACAGAGCGCTGAGAGAGGCAGAGAGCTTGCCAAAATTGGCGTGACCGAAGATGTATATAACAGCAGAGAGTTTACTGACTTTGCTGCTATGTTCAATCCTACCACTCCTATCAGTAAGGTCTACGAAATGTATCGTAAGAACCAACCTCAGAAAGAAATCAGAACTATGGGAAGCATGAAGAACAGTGAGTCTTCCGATAGCGGAGTGAAGGATTTCTACACAAGAGATGAAGCACTCAAGTTTACCAGAAAGGATCTGGACAAGAATCCTGCACTGGTAAAGGCTATTGAAGCCTCTATGGCTAAGTGGTAATGCTTCCCTTCCGTGAAAGGAAGGATATATAATGGCAGTAACTAATTTTATTCAGACTATTTGGTCTAAGAAGATCCAGGATGACCTGCAGCTGAAGTGCAAGCTGGTTGACAATTGCCTGCGGGACTATGAGGGTGATTGCAAGTATGCTCAGTCTGTGAAGATTCTGGGTGTCGGCGAGCCTACCATCGGCGCTTATGATGGTTCTAAGGACATCACCATCGAAGAGATGTCTGACCGTGGTCAGATCCTGAGCATCGACCAGGCAAACTACTTCGCATTCTATGTGGATGATGTGAATCAGGCTCAGTCCGTTCCCGGTCTGATGGAGCGCTATCAGGAGAAGGCCGTTCATGGTCTGGCTGTGGCACGTGATACTTACGTTGCTACTCTGATTCAGGGTGCAACCAACAAGACCTCCGTTACCATGACCGAGGAAGGTTTCAAGAAGGGCGTTGATGATGCTATCGTTGCTCTGCGTGAGCGCAACTTCGATGAGGATGGTGTTATCGAGATTACCCCTGCTGCTTACAACCTGTTCAAGAACCACCTGATTACCCTGTCCACCAACAACCCTGAGTACATCAAGAAGGGCATTGTTGGCGTGTATGACGGCTTTGAAGTCATCATGTCCAACAATCTGAAGACCCCTGGCTGTGTCCGTGGCAAGAAGGCCATCGCCTTTGCTGGTCAGATCAACGAAGTCGAAGCTCTGCGTGCAGAGAAGCGCTTCAAGGATATCATCCGTGGTCTGGATACCTTTGGTGCCAAGGTTATTGACGAGAACCGCATTCAGGTTCTGACCTCTGCTTAAGAAAAGGGCGTAAACGCCTCTATATGAGGAATGCATAGCGCATAGCATAACGCCGGGAGGGGAGTCGTAAAGGCTCCCCTCTTTTCGTGAATATAGGGGTACTGTATTGACGAAAGGAAGGAGGAACACAATGAATTTTATCAGAAAACCCAGTATTGACCTCTATCCCGGCATTCGGGTAGATAAGAATACTGATTTGGAATACACCAGTGAGTATGTGGTGCAGACTGTCAAGGATCTTGTTCTGCATTCTGTTACCCATGTCTATGGGGAAGGCTATAAAAGCACCTACGACACCACCATTCAGCTTCAGGAAGGAGATATCCTTATCTTTGAATCTGAGAGTCGCGGCTATATTAAGCCTGTCGAACCCTTCACAGAGGTTCAGGAGGCTATCGAAGAATTAGAGTGCATCAAGAATTTGGGGTGAGATAATGTTTACGATCAATACTGATGATTTATCCATCTATGCAACCAGAGGCGATACTGTGTTCTTTACTGTGTCGGCAGAGGAAAATGGTATTGCGTATACGTTCAAAGCAGGCGATGTCCTTAGAATGAAGGTCTTCCAGAAGAAGAACGCAGCCAATGTGGTAATGGAGAAACTGTTCCCTGTTACTGCTGACACTGAGCGCTTTACGATTCTTTTGACCGAAGAGGACACCAAAATCGGTGAGGTTATCAGCAAGCCTGTCGATTACTGGTATGAGATCGAACTGAATCCGTTCACCAATCCTCAGACTGTTATCGGCTATGACGAGTTTGGTGCGAAGATCTTCAGGCTGTTCCCGGAAGGCAAAGACTCCGAAGATCCTGAGATTGAGCCTGAAGACATTCCTGTGATCGATGACTACCTGGACATGACCTCTCCCAGACCGGTCCGGAACAGAGCTATTGCCAGTGCCATCGTCAATCTGGAAGCTGCATATGAGGTTACCAAGCAGGAAGTGAGTGACCTCGCATCTCTGGTTTTGGAATTGAAAGAAAGTCTTAATCTTTGAAGGAAGAAAGAAGGTTTTCTTCTTTCTCTATAGAAGGGAGCGATAACATGAGTTTGCAAGGAAGCGCAGCTCCTACGAAATTACGTAAAGTCCTTAACGGCAAAATCAAAGATGCTACACCTTTTAATCTGGACGAGTCCCTTTCTCTGGAGGGTGCTGCCGCAGAAGCGAAGGCTGTTGGCGATGCCCTTAAAAACAAGGCAAGCACCAGTGATGTTAAGACCATCGTAAACGACTATCTTGCATCCAATCCTCCTGGAGCCGGTGGTGATGGCGAGGATGGCGCTACTTTTGTGCCTTCTGTCATTGGTGGATATCTGTCCTGGACGAACGATAAGGGCCTGGAGAATCCATCTCCTGTCTACATCAAAGGCGATAAGGGCGATAAGGGTGACTCTGGTGCACAGGGCGAACAGGGCATTCCTGGCGAAAAAGGTGATAAGGGCGACACTGGCGCAGATGGCTCTGATGGTGAAAAGGGAGATAAGGGTGATAAAGGCGACACTGGCAATGGAATCGCTTCTGTTGTCAGGACTGCTGGCAATGGTGCTGCCGGAACGACCGATACCTACACCATCACCTTCACTGATGGCACTACCAGTAAATTTTACGTTTACAACGGAGCCAATGGTAAAGATGGCACTGCTGGAACAGGTGGAACAGGTGTAGATGGCGAAGATGGCGCTACCTTTATTCCCGCCTTGGACTCCAGTGGCAACTTATCTTGGAGCAATGACAAAGGTCTTCCCAATCCCGAGACTGTAAATATCAAAGGTCCCAAGGGTGACACCGGCGAAAAAGGCGATACCGGTGAAAAGGGCGACAAGGGTGATACCGGAGCTGCAGGCGCTGACGGAGCCAAAGGTGACAAAGGCGACAAGGGCGACACTGGCCCAGCAGGATCTAACGGAACGAATGGCGTATCTGCGACACATTCTTGGAATGGAACGACTCTTACCATTACATCCGCTTCAGGAACTTCCTCTGCAAACCTGAAGGGAGCCAAGGGTGACAAAGGTGAGACCGGTTCCCAAGGTCCTGCCGGCACCAACGGCACCACACCTGTAAAGGGTGTAGACTATTACACCGAGACAGACAAGGCGGAAATGACCGCCGCCGTGCAGGAAGCGAGCCGCCGGAAATACGGCAAGCTGGTAGTAATGGGAGACAGTCTGGGTGAAGGCACCAATGTTCCCAATTACTACAGTTTCGTGGATGCACTCAGTGAATCCGGTGTCTTTGAAAGTGTTATCAAAGCCTGCAAAAACAGCGCCACCATCGGCCCGTATGAAGTGGGCACGGTCGCAACCGGTTACGACCTTTGTTCTCAGATTGAACGGTATGCCACCGACATTGCGGAAGCGGAAATCGTTATTTGCGAGTTTGGTCACAATGACCTGGGTGCCGTGCTTGCCGGTAACGTAGAAATGGGAAGTGTCAGTGATGCAGCTACGGCAACAACCGTCTGCGGATACACACGGAAAGCAATTAACCGGATTCAGGCGTTGAATCCTTACGCAAAAATCCATTGGGTATTCATGTGCAGTATGGATTATGAAGAACTGAAGAACTTCTATGACGACACAGACACACCAGATACTGCACTGCTTTTCTGGGCAACGGCGATGCGTGTCGCAAGAGAGTGTGGATGTTTTCTTATCAGCCCTGCTTGCAATAACCCGAATCTAGTTTCCTCAGATGGGATGCATCCCAACAGGGAAGGTCAGGAACTGCTTGCCGAAACGATTCTGCAACGCCTGTTCACCTCCGAACAAATTATGCTCCCGGAACGTCCGCTGACTTTGAGCGGAGATATCTCAACTCTGACAAACTTGTCTGTGGATTCCACATTTGTCAATGCTCTGAGACTCGCACAGGCGGGTGTAAATCTGAAGATTCAGACAACGGTGCAAGGGTTTACGCTGATAGGCTACTGTTCCATGGTAGCAGAATATGTGCTGGGATTCCATATTTTCACAACTGATAGCAACGGAGAACCTGCGCTGGTTCTGGTCAACTATGTGTATGACGGAACGATTGCTGCACTGAATCAGTCACTGGCAGGTCAGCAGTCAACTGTTGCCAGAGAATATCTGTACAAAGCCGGTGAGGAAAAGATGGGGCTGACCTACGGCACCGGTGCAAGCAACACAGGCTCGACCATTGACATTACCGCCGGTTCCGACCTGAGCCATCAGGTCACAGCCCAGGCTCCGTATAACGTGATCAGTAAAACTACAGCCCTGGTAGCTGAAATCAGTGATGTAGGCAGCACGGCGGTTGTGGTTGGCATTGCGACAGCAGGAAGCGGTGTCAAGTATTTCAGCCAGTTGGCACAATATAAGTCTACCTACAGTGCCGGAACAGTACGGCTGGATCTGAGTGATGTAACCGGACAGTATTATCCTATTATCACCACCTACAGCGGTTCCGGCACCTGCAAGATCACAAACTGGTATTTTGAGGAAGAGGTATGATCATGGATATCCGGAAAAATTGAGATCTCATGATATTGAAAGGGGTGTGTTAAGTGAGCATCACTGGAACTGCTGAACCTTATGTCTATGACGAGATTCGGGGAAAGATTTCAAGTCTGAGTCCTTACGCCTTGGATAAGACTCTTTCTGCGGAGAACTGTGCAGCTGAGGCTAATGCTGTCGGCAAGGCACTTGGAAATAAACTGAACACCTCATCTGTTGCTGATAACCTGACCACCGATTCGCCTGATAAGGTTTTGTCTGCAAAGCAGGGTAAACTGCTGAAGGAAGCTGTAGATGATTTGCGTGAAAGCACTTCTGCTTCTTTTGATGTTGCAAAATCTTCTGCTGATAAAGCACAGACCGCTGCGGATAATGCCCAGACCGCTGCGAATAATGCTCAGTCTTCGGCTGATAATGCCCAGACTACTGCCGATAAAGCATTGCTCCGGTCTGGTGGCGAAATGACTGGTAACATTTTAATGGCCGGAAACTGTATCAAAGGGCTTCCTGAACCTATTGAGGACGGAGATCCGGTCACAAAAGGATTTATGGTGAACTACATTGATACCACTTTCCTTGGGGGTGTGTGGTAATGGTTTATACCAAGATGAAAGCAATTGCCGATGGAATTCGTTCGCTCCTTGGCTTGTCTGATGGAATGGGCCTGGATGCTATGGCTACAGCCCTGACTACATGCAAGACTGCGCTGGAAAGTGCGTATTCAGCTGTCAGCAATAAGAGTGGCACTGTTCCGAGCGAGAAAACAATACAGAATCTGGCTGGAGCCATCGACACTGTCAGCACAGGTGTGACCATCCAGAAGAAGTCCGGCACCGCAAGAACAAACAGCTCAGGTTCTGTCACTGTTGACTGTGGCTTTAAGCCTGACTTCGTATTCCTTCATCACAACGAAAAAGATGCTGATGATGGCTGTCTTTACAGTGCGGCAGTATCTTTTGCCGAAGAAACCCGAACCGGCAGCAGTGGGAAGAGTCCATATCTTGCTATGTGGTCGAATTCATGTACTTACTCCATTTACGTTGAGCAGAAAGACACTGGTTTCTATCTTTGGGCTGGGAAATATGACGATGACTGGAATTCCTCTGATGCATCCAATACGACTTTCAACTATGTTGCTGTAAAGTACTCTTAATGGAGGGTTGATTATGAATCGTGCAAAAGCGGCACGGCTTAATGCCGTTATTGTAGCAGGTCGTGAGCTGGTGGATGACAAAACCGCATCCATCGCTCCGGAAATCTTTGCCAAACTGAAAGAGGATGGCTCTATGATTCCTCATGGTACACGCATCAACTGGAACGGTACCCTGAAACGTGCAGCCGTTGACCTGTGGGACACTGCAGAAAACAATCCGGACAATGCACCTAACCTGTGGGAGGATATCCTTTATCGGGCAGGTCATCGGATCATTCCTGAGGTCATTACTGTGGGTCTGGCCTTCAGCAAGGACGAATGCGGCTGGTGGGGTGACGTGCTTTATCGCTCCAAGGTTGATGCCAATGTCTATACTCCGGAGCAGTATATGGACAACTGGGAGAAAACTGAATGATGAAATGGCTGTTTCCAGAACCAAAACCCTGCCAGAACTGCGGGGAGACAAAAATCCAAAGCTGGTTCGTGGGCGGTGGATACGAAGGCTGGATTCCTTTCTGGGTACGCATGAAGTGCCCCCAGTGTAGCAGGCAAACGAAGAAAAAACTATTTCGTTCTAGGGCGGTGAGGGCATGGAATCGTATGTGATTTCTGCCGTTATCACTCTTTTTCTTTTTGTTCTTTGCGTTAGGTACGTTGATTGGTAAGGGAGTGATTATATGACTCTGCAAGAAATGAAAAAGAAAGTTTTGGGACTCATTGAAGAGTTGAATCCCCTGAGTGAGTATTTGACGGACGATCCTGACATTCAGGCGAAAATCAACGATGTCATCAACCAGATCCTCTATGAGATGGCTCGGTTTAAGAAGATTCCCAAATATGTTGAAGTTCCTGTTTCTGAGGGTGACGTTCTGGATTTCAGCGATATTGAGCGAGAATGCGGATACGAAATCTATCAGATTGATTTGGTATGCGGTGTTCGCTATGTGCCGAAAGCAAATGGTACTGTCCTGAAGATGCTTGAGTCCGGCACTGCTGAAATCGACTGCTTTGTCTACCCTGAGAGAATCACGGAAAAGACGAAAGGTAATTACGAATTTGAGTTGAGTCCTGATGCGCTTGAGATTATGCCTTATGGCATTGCGGGAGACTTACTGAAAAGTGACGTATCCACTGACTACGGCAGTGTGTATGCGGTCAGATATCAGGAAATGCTTCAGAGACTTGACCACAGATACCAGATGCCCACTGTCTACATCGAGGGGGGTGTAGATGTCTAATGGCTGATATGGTTGTCCGAAACTATTATGGCTTTCGTGGCGTTGACTTCAGGGGCGATGATATCAATCTTGCCAGAAGTCCTGACAGTCTGAATGTCTGGAAAGACTATAAAGATATCGACAGTATAAGAACACGACCGGGAATGGCTTTGCAGACGGAGTTCAGCGAGCCTGTCTACGGCGTGTTCTTTTTTGATGGAGCGCAGATCGTCCACAGCGGAACTCAGCTTTACAGAGTTTCTGGTGGCGTTAAGACTGTGCTTTTCTCCGGTGTCAATGCATCTGTAAGTGAAGGATTTATCTTTGCGGATATCTGGTATTTCAAGGATGGCAATCATTATCTGAAGTACGATGGTATCTCCGTTGAACCTGTTGAAGGCTATGTTCCTACCACCTCTATTGCTAGAAAGCCTTCTGGCGGTGGCACCATCCATGAAGATATCAATATGCTGACCGGAATGCGTATCAATACCTTTCTCGCAGATGGAGAAAGCAAAGAATTCTTCCTTGATGCCCAGAACATCGACACAGACTATCTGCCTGTTGTTAAGGTCAATGATGTTAAGGTAACAAGCTTTACTGTTGATTATTCCAAGGGAAAGATTACGTTCACGACTGCTCCTGCTGCTCCGAAAACTGACGGACAGGATAACGTGTCTGTAGAATTTCGAAAGACCGTTGATGGCTATGCCGAGAGAATCCTGAATTGCACCTTGCTTCAGGTTTTTGATAACAGAGTTTTCTTCAGCGGCAACAAGGACTTCCCCAATACTGTCTGGCACTGCAGTCTTGACGATCCTTCTTATTGCAGTGACCTGGACTACTACCACGAAGGTCAGGACACTGCAAAGGTTATGGGTATGGTCGCAGGCAATAACGCACTGTGGGTGTTCCGTGAGCCTTCTCAGGCGAACACAACGGTCTTTTACCATACTCCGACAATTGATAACGAGTACGGCAAAATCTATCCTTCTCAGCACTCCAGTGTCACCACAGGATGTGTTGGCAAGGCTATCAACTTCAATGATGACATTGTTTTCTTCAGCGAAAGAGGCATGGAAGGAATCAGCGGTGATATTACCACGGAACAGGTGGTTGCACACAGAAGCTCTCTGGTAGACCGCAAGATGATTTCTCAGGCTGATTACAAGAAGATGGTTCTTGCTGAATGGGAAGGCTACCTGATTGTATTCATCGGCAACAAAGCATTCCTTGCTGACTCCAGGTCTGGCTTTACGAATCAGGATCATACGGAGTATGAGTGGTTCTATTGGGAGCTTGAAAAGGCTGTCAACTGTGCCTGTGTAAACAATGGTGTTCTGCATCTTGGAACAGATGATGGTGTTTGCACCCTGACAGACACGGAGTGTGACATTGAAAGCTATTGGGTGACTCCGAAGGATAAATTCAAAAACCCTAACGTGCAAAAGACCACCAATAAACGAGGCTGTGTTGTTGAGGCAACAGGCGATGTATCCGTTCTGGCGAAGATTGAGAAAACAGACTTTGAGTTGATTGGCGAGTACAAGGATGTTTCTGATTACCTTGTTTGCAGAATTAAGCGGAAGAAGTTCAAGGATCTTCAGCTGAAGTTCTATTCCAAAACTAGGTTCAGCCTTGAGACTGCCACTATCGAAGTTTTCCTTGGTGGATACATCAAGCGATGAGGGGGGATATAAATGAAAGGCAATCAGGCAACTGAAGAGAAGAAGAAAGGCAGTTCCGGCAAGACTTCCAGTGGAAATGCCTATTCTGTTAATTACGATGATACGAGATTCACTGAAGTCGAAGCTGACAAGAAACAGGCTATCAGTGATATTGAGAAAACCTACAGTGGTTTAATTGAAGATTCCGATGGTTATTATCAGGCGCAGGTAGATGCCACCAAGGAATGGGAGAAGAAGCAGTCTGAGCTTCAGCAACAGCAGACTGATTTTGCCATCGACAAGATTGAACAGCAGAAGGCTCAGGCAAAGAAAGAGTATATCGATGACCAGTCCGGTGCCTATGCTGACTGGCAGAAGCAGAGCAACCAGTATGGTGCGAATGCCGAGCAGAGAGCAGCACAGGGCTTGACCAACACTGGCTTTAGCGAAAGTTCTCAGGTCAGTATGTATAACACATACCAGAACCGAGTGACTACAGCCAGAGAATCATATAACAATGCGGTTCTGAACTACAACAATGCAATCAAGGATGC
>JAEIGA010015885.1_pt1 | contig 11460 bp, 9 predicted proteins | sample 9270691 | NCBI WGS metagenome assembly JAEIGA01 (sample SAMN17057246, study PRJNA624740) | gut metagenome | biome: biome; isolation source: fecal sample | host: Bos grunniens | place: China: Xizang | collected 2019
ATATACTCCATACCGAAAGCTTGTGCCAATCCACGGATATTAGGGGTGTTTTCTGTGAGCATTTGCACATAGGTTCCGCTCAATCCCAGCAGACGAATCTGTTTAGCTCCAGTCGCTGCGTCAGAGTATGCGACGTCAACCGATGCACTCGTTTCAAAACTTTCGCTTAGATTACAACATGCCGCCATACAGAGCGCCTCACCTGTAATTGTTTCTGTTTGCAGAGGAGAGATACGTGAGCGAAGAACTGCCATCTTACGCTCAACGATATTAACCTCATCAAGAACAAGATCACTGACCAAAACAATGGTTAGAGGTTCATGAGAAGATACTTGTGTAGAATCGTTATGATAGCCCATGAAACTTGAAACTAGCAAATTAGTGGACTTGACCTCTTCAAGTGAGAATTTACCATCTAAATCAGTAGCAACTCCCACAGTAGTTCCCGCCCAATATACATTTGCTCCGACTAGAGGATACCCTTTATCATCATAAACTGTTCCCACAACACGCGCATGAGATAATACAGTAATTCCTAATAAAAGGAATATAAGATATGATTTACTCTTCATATTCATTTTCTATAAATACATTGGATGCGTTTATTTATATTGTTAACCAAGCAATGCCCCTACTTGGCATATTATAAAACTTACTATCCACGCAAGAATCATCGATTGAAAAAGGCTGAACAAAGCCCATCCATATCCTAATTCCTTACGAAGCGTTCCTATGGTTGCTACACAAGGGAAATAGAGTAAAACAAAAACCATGAAAGCATACGCCGTAATAGGGGTGAAAGCTGTTAATGCCACATCAGATGGATACAATATACCCATAGATGATACTATTGCCTCTTTGGCAGGAAGACCCGTCAATAAACATACCGACATTTTCCAATCGAATCCTAGAGGTCGCATAGCTGGTTCAAGCCAATGTCCTATAGCAGCGAGGTAACTATGCTCCATATCCAACAAGTTACCAGTAGGGAAGTATGTTAGCGCCCAAATGATAATACTAGCCCATATAATAACCGCTGGTATTTTCTGTAAGTAATCAGCCACACGCTCCCATATATGTAAACCAGTATTTCGCAAAGTAGGAGGTCTAAACGGTGGTAATTCGCTCACATAGTCATGCTTGGGTTGACGAAAAGCTGGAGTATGCTGCATGACAAAAGCAAACAAGATACTCAGTAATATTCCCAGAACATACAAGGAGAGCATCACCAATGCTTTATTTTCCTCAAAGAAAGCTCCAACGAAAAGCATATATACTGGCAGTCTTGCAGAACAACTCATAAAGGGAACCATAAGCATGGTTAAGGCTCTATCTTTCTTATTTGTAATATCACGTGCCGCCATGATTGCAGGTACATTACATCCAAATCCCATAAGCATTGGGATGAAAGAACTACCATGTAAACCTATTCGGTGCATTATCTTATCCATAGTAAAAGCAGCACGAGCCATATAGCCAGTATCTTCCATCAGACTTAGGAAGAAGAACATTATGATAATATTTGGCAGAAATGCCAAAACAGCTCCTACTCCCATCAGCACTCCATCTACTAACAAACTAGCCCACCAGGTTGCAGGTAACAATGTATGCATCCACTCAGCCAAGGTCTCTATCCCCATCGTAATCCACTGTTGTGGATATGCTCCTAGGGTAAAAGTACACTCAAATACGCCCCACAGAACTAACATCAACAAAGGTAAACCAATCCAACGATTAGTAAGAATCTTATCAATCTTGTCAGATAATGTATGCCCCGTGTCATTTTGAGCATGGGTAAGTGTTTCTTCCAGCGCTCCGTGGACAAATCCCCTACGAGCCTTTGCGATAACTTCTTTGGCTGTTAGACCATATCTAAATAATAATCTAGCACGTTGTTCCGCAGCAACACGAATCAATTCATCAGAGTGTGGCAAAAGAGCCAACATTTCGTCGGGTCGTTCCAACAAACGCACAGCCATATAGCGCTTAGAGTACCTCTCTCGCACATTGGGGAGTGTAACGATTACATTGATGATTTTATCAATTGCTTGTTCAACATCCTTTCCGTAGGACACATGAATATGCCGAAAATCAGAAGCATGACTCATCAATTGATCTTTATCTTGCACCAAACCCACTCTAACTCCCAAAAGATTACTCAACAATTCATAATCAAGAGTGTGCTGAGTAGACAGGAGTTCGTTATAATGCGTCAAAAGAACGACAAAGGGTTGGTGACGGTCGATTAATTCGGCCGTACGTACCAATTGCTGCTCCAAATAGCGTGCATCCACCTCTTGGATTTGCACACCATTTTCTATGTATTCTGTTGCATTATTTTTCACGCTGCAAAATTACTGCTATTTTTGCAAGTACACAATACCTAAACTTAGGTATTTTACTTTTCCAACCAAAAACACCGTTTGTCGGTAATATTCACAAAAAAAGCCGCTGTTGAAGCGGCTCATTTAGTTGCGGAGGAAGGAATCGAACCAACGACCTTCAGGTTATGAGCCTGACGAGCTACCACTGCTCTACTCCGCGATATATACCTCAATTAGTCAACCTAATCGAAATCGGGTGCAAAGGTACTGCTTTTTTTTGACATAACCAAATTTTTTTCAAAAAAAATGCAAAATAGATTCTTTCTGCCTAATTTCTAAAGCATTTTTTTACTCTTAAAGTTCTATATCAAACAAAGTTGGGGAGTCTTTGTCGAAGCGTTTGAGAATATTTCGCATAAGTGTTTCACGTATGAGCCTAGAGCGATTTTTCACTGTATATTGACTACAATAACGCTCCAACATACGCATCTCGCTATCGTTGAGCATAATGGTAACACGATGCTTGCGAAGTTCTGGTTTTACTTTTAATTTTTTGATTGCTTTCACTGTTTAAAATTGTATCGTTAGTTTGGAACCTATAGTAAGAAAATCAGCGCCAATATTGTTAACATACTGATTGGTGGTCTCTTTATCAGGATTAGTGATTTCTTGCAAGACATCTGTTTGTGTCTGTTGCCACTCAACATTTACACCAAGAGAGATAGATGATTTCTTCTTAAAACGATATATCCACCCTAAATCAACCCCTAGACATATACCACCTTTTGTGTTAGGGTTGGCGGAAAAGCCATAACCCACTGAAAACCCTACAGCAGGAGCATGTATGCAAGTGGTAAGCGGCATAGATAATACAACCTGCAGAGGGATAAAGGAATAAACTTGATCCGCAAAACAATTTGCTCGATACCCCAAAGACGCTCCAAGAAAAATCGGCGTGAGATTAATTTGTTTAGTGCCTAATGCTATATCTACAGCGGCTTGTCCACCCCACCCTTTCATGGGCAAATAGACAGCACCTCCGTGCAACTGGATTCGCGCAGCGAAATTATTGGCAGTGTTTGCAACAGACTCAGATGCAGGAATATCTGACTTATGTTGGTATTCCTGAATAGACAAGACCTCGCTAGCAGGATACTGAAAGCGTCGTCCATCGGTTGTCTGCAAAATCACTACTTCGTCATTTTGCATAAGGACTGTACCTTCTATAGTTTTTCCCGTGCGCAATATCACTGCCTGCGCCATCATATTTGAAGATAGCACAAACAATAGGCAAGAAAATAATATACAATATATATATCGCATTTATTCGACCAGTACAAAATCTATTAACTTTTTCTCTACGTCAACTTTAGTCACGCGCACACGCACGCTGTCAGATAAGGTATATGTCTTGCCACTTCGTGCAGCCACAAGACAATAGTTATCCTCATCAAACTGCATATAATCATTTTTCTCTATAGTACGTATAGGTACCAATCCCTCTGTAAGAGTATCCACCAATTGTACAAATAGTCCAAACTCGGTAACTCCACTAACGACAGCATCAAATTCTTCTGCTAGATTATTGCTTATCCACTTAGCGTGCATCTGCTTAATATAATCTCTTTCTGCCATCTGTGCTACTAATTCGCGATCAGAAGAGTGAACACAGGCTTGTTCTAGTTCGTCTCTATCCGTACGACAAATAGCCTTCGACTGAAGTAAATACTTGGCTACCAAACGATGAACCATCATATCTGGATATCGACGAATAGGTGAGGTAAAGTGGGTATAATATGGAAAAGCTAAACCAAAATGGCCTATGTTAGTAGTGGAATATACAGCCTTTGCCATAGAGCGAATCGCGAGCGTCTCAATAAGTGTCTGCGAAGGTAGTCCTTGACAATCATCTAATAATGCATTTATCTGCTTGTGCGTAACCCCGCTCTTGCCCGCAGTTTTCAAATTTAGTCCAAAACGCTTGATGAATGTGCTTAATTTGGCTATTTTATCAGGATCAGGGTTATCATGCACACGATAAACAAAAGGATATTTACGTGCTTGATCGTCAGCATCATCTGAACGTTTCTTTCCCATACGACCAATTTCAGTAGCCACAATGCGGTTAGCCAGTAGCATAAATTCCTCGATGAGATGATTCGTATCTAACGAACTATGGAAATATATTCCAACTGGTTCGTTATTCTCATCCAATCTAAAATGTACCTCTGGTGTTTCAAAATTAATCGCACCCTGACGAAAGCGATTAGAACGCAGTACTTTTGCTAGTTGATCAAGTATTTGTATCGCCGAAGACAAGTTTGTATTTTCTGGTGTAAGCGGTTCGAGCAAACTAAGTGGATTATTGGCATGATCCAATATTTGTTGCGCTTGGCGATAAGTGAGACGATAGTCCGATCGAATAAGTGTGCGACAAATCTTGTGGCGAATCACCTTGGCATTAGAATCCATTTCAACCACAACTGACATACAAAGTTTGTCTTCGTTGGGTCGGAGACTACACAACTCATTACTCAATCTCTCCGGCAGCATTGGGATTACTCTATCTACGAGATATATGCTTGTTCCTCGCTGATAAGCTTCGTCGTCCAAAGCTGTCATTTCCGTTACGAAATGTGTAACGTCAGCAATATGAATACCTATCTGATAATTTCCAGATTCCAAAGGAAGGAAAGATAAGGCATCATCAAAGTCCTTAGCCTCGTCAGGGTCGATGGTAAAGGTCAACACCTCACGCATATCCCTACGCCGAAGCACCTCCGCCTCCGTAATAGGATTTGACGGTAGTTGTTTTACCTCTTTGAGCACTTCAGAAGCAAAATCCTCAGGTAGAGTATCAGTGGTTTGCGCTAATGGAGAGGCAGACGCAGTCTTATCTGTCTGGTCATTATTGCGCTGTTTTCTGAGTTTTGCCTTCTCTCTGCGTTGGCGTTTGGATATTAGGTCTTTGAACTTCATTTCTTATTTTGCTTCAATGTCGCCTGCCACTTGATGGCCTTATGTGCTGCACGCTGTGTAAGACGTTTTTGCTGCTTAGTCATCTCTTTGTTTAGATACTTATTGGTAGAACATTTTCTTCCAGTCAATAGTTCTAACCACACACAGGCAGCAGTGTAACGTCCGTAGACATAGTTGAGGTGGTATCCATCTCTGCATAATGTATCACCTAGTTTTGTTTGGCGAGCAAAGGTGATTGCTTTTCCGCAAGGAATAAGCAAAAGTTGAGGATAACGCTCCAACAATGCCAAAGTAGCAGCATGGATGCTATCATCCATGACTTGTTGGTTCTTTTGATAACGAGGGAAAGCAGGATGCTTGGCATCGGCAGAATATGACCAAGTCTGCATCCAACAAAGTTGTGCATTGGACTGATAAGCACGAACAGTATCCAACAAAGTACTCAGATAGGGTTCATAACTAGACTGAATACCACTATCATGACTAGCCTGCTGAAGAGACACATAATCCCATTGCATCAGTCGCAACGCTTGACGAAGCGAATATCCTTCGATAGGAGTACGCACTCCATGTTCAATAAATCTGAAACTATAAGCTGCTGTATCCTTGAGCATAAAAGTATAGTGTTGTTCTAGAGAACACCCACCATAATACAAATTTCCAATAATGATAGGTTGATTAGCCTCTTGACACAAAGGGGCCAACTCTTGCTCTACAGCATCCCATGAAAAACTGTTACCAATACACAAGACTCGCAAGGTGTCATTTGAGGCAGCCAACGATACAGAAACACTCAATATCGCACAAACTAAAAAAGAAAAAATCTTATTCATACTTCAAACAGGGGTATTTCAACCCAATTTCATATTATTTAGGGTGCAAAGATACTGCTTTATTTTGAAATATGCAAAAAATGTTGTACTTTTGCAAAAAAATCGTAAAAATATAGTAGACTAACATGAACATCTCCTCCTTCCTTCGTCGTATTACACTAGTTGTTGTAGCAGTATTTTGCAGCCTATCTCTCGCTTACGCTCGCAAGCCATATGCAAAAATGGATCGTCTAATCAGGCAAGCAATCCTGAAAGACAGTATTATTCCTGGCGCAGTACTATGCGTACTACACGATCACCAAATATGCTATCTACAGGCATATGGTAATAGAAGTGTTTATCCCTTTGAAGAAGAAATGAGCACACAAACTATTTTTGATTTGGCTTCGCTGAGCAAACCATTGGGTGCAGGTAGTGCAGCCATCTTACTATGCCAAGCACAAGAGATGGATAGTAGTACATACGTATCAGAATGGTTAAGTGGTTATCACAACGATGTACGCATAGTAGATTTACTCACTCACCACTCAGGCCTGCCAGCTTATATGGGTGTAGCACGTTTGGATAGCATATGTTTGGCTCGCGGAATTCGAGACGAAGATCGCCCTGCCTTTCTAATTGATAGTATAGGCCGCTGTAATCGTCCGAGTATCGTAGGAGCGACATATAGATACTCATGCCTGAACTTCATTTCGCTGCAGGGAGTAATAGAGGAGATTGTTGGTATAGACTTGAATAGTTATTTGCGTGAGGGCTTATATACAGAGTTAGGCATTGAAATGGGATGGTTACCTAAAGACTCGCTCCAAGATATTATCGCTCCGACAGAATGCAACGGAGATGAGTGTCTGCGTGGCAAGGTACATGACCCGCTAGCAAGAGTAATGATGCAAGGTATATCAGGCAATGCAGGAATCTTCGCCAGTGCTGAGGATGTTGCACGTTGGGCAATATGGTTTATGCAACTGCCAATAGACGTGAGAGAAAGAGCATGTAATGCAGGATTGTGGACTGATAGCGTACGTATTAAAAAAAGCACTTTGAGGCGGATTCAACAAGGTTTACCCTATCAAAAAGAGTACATAAGATGTCGCCATACTGGTTATACAGGAACAAGTATCACCATGATACCCGAGATAGGAAGTGCTGTGATACTACTCACAAACCGGGTTCACCCCAAAGACAAGAATAGTCTAGGAAAGTTGCGAGGGAAATTAAACAAACTATTCATAAGATAGAAACTATCTCACCAATCAAATACAGGGTATAGTATAGACTGGTAAGAGTAAAGGCATCAATAGTTCATTTTCTTGAGATACTGAAGCAAAAGTTTTCCAATCTTGGGACTTTTGTATATGAACGAGCCATGATCTTCGCCAGGGACAAAAAGGACCTCTCCTGCAGGTATATTATCCGCAATCATTTGAGTATGAGCTGGGTCTATCAAGTCGAACTCACCTGCCATAATGAGAGCGGGGCATTGAATCGTCTGCATATCCTCTGGTGTCATCTGAGGTTCGAGCAACATCATCTTTGTTAGTGGAGGGATGGTGTCACGGAGTAACTCTTTCTTGAACTCTTGCCAAAAATCACTTTTTACTCCTTCTGGATAGAGATTAGCACCTGCAGTAATGATCAATCCAGCTGTATTAGGATGTAGCACTTCCATCTGCAAAGCAACATTACCACCATCACTCCAACCGAAAATAGCCGGCTTTTCTATATCTAGTTTCTCGATGAACTCGGCCAAATCATTAGCCATATCTATATAATGATATTCACTCAAAGGCTTATTGGCTCCCTGTCCTCTCGAATCTATGGCATAGACCAAATATCCGGCCGAATCTAACTGGTCAACCATCAGTGAAAAGTGGTCATGTTCTCCCGAATTTCCATGCAAAAGTATCACAGGCTTGCCATCCTCATTTCCTTTGATTTGATACAAAAGATTGACACCATTCACATCAATATCTCTGATTTCATCGTAGTTTTTAGATCTAAAAGCAGGATAAAGGCAAAGAATAATACTCACAAAAAGGAGCAAAAAAGGATACTTTGAATTAAGAAGTGATTTCATGATTAAAACCAATAATGGATTTACAAAAGTGAATCTATACACAAAAAAAGTTTGCCATCATATTAGCAAAAAGAAACTCAAAGAGACTTTCAAGCGAGCTTGAGACCTTCGAGTTTCTTTTGTGTACCGCGAGCGGGACTTGAACCCGCACAGCCATCACTGGCCAAAGGATTTTAAGTCCTTCGTGTCTACCGATTCCACCATCGCGGCCGAATTCGGGTGCAAAGGTACAACAAAAATTGCACATTTGCAAATTTTTAACAAAAAAGTTTGTTTTTTAATTCAAAAAGCGCAGAAAGAAGTGGTTATTTCTAGCATCTAGATTATAGAATGGTTACAGGGCTAAAATTGTGACTATTACACTCATGTAGAAAAGGCTATCACTTCGGTATGTGTCAAGCAAGAGTCGTCGAAAGTCAAGCAATAAAATACCTATATTTTTTTTTGTAAACATGCTCAAAATTACTGAATTCTGCGTATAAAAGCATAGGAGCAATAAAGAAATTTGCATATGTAAGGAAATTTTAGTAATTTTGCGCTCGAATTAAAGTAACAAGACATACAAAGTATATAATTAATCCTAACAATAAAGATATGAAAAATGATTTTTTAAAATTTGCCATTTCTAACGGCCTTAACTCCATGCACGTTGAAAACACCATGAATGCTTCAGCGAGTTACATCAGTCCATCCATTTTGGAAGAGCGCCAATTAAACGTAACTCAAATGGATGTTTTCTCACGCCTGATGATGGATCGAATAATATTCCTAGGCACAGAGGTGAATGACTATACCGCTAATGTAATTCAGGCGCAGTTATTATATCTAGACTCAGTAGATTCTGAGCGAGACATCAATATTTATCTAAACACTCCAGGTGGCTCCGTGCATGCCGGTTTAGGCATATACGATACCATGCAATATATTGGTTCTCGCGTAGGTACTATTTGCACAGGTATGGCAGCCAGTATGGGTGCGGTATTACTTGTAGCAGGTGAGAAAGGTATGCGTGCCGCATTGCCTCATAGCCGAGTGATGATTCACCAACCACTAGGTGGAATTCAAGGTCAAGCCTCTGACATCGAGATTACAGCACGAGAAATATTGAAGTTGAAGGACGAATTGTATCAGATTATTTCCGATCACTCCGGTCAAACGATGGATAAGATTCGTCAAGATGCTGATCGAGACTATTGGATGAGAGCTCAAGAGGCATTAGAGTATGGAATGATAGATAAGGTTTATAGTAAGAAATAGAGTAGAGTTTTAGAAAAAATAATGGGAAAGAAGAAATTGGAAAAATGTGCATTTTGCGGTCGTGAAATGGAAAATTTGTTTCGCGCCGAAATGCCAGGTGTATTTATCTGTCACGAATGTATAGAGGCGGGACACATGATGATCATGGAGATGACTCGCCATACGGAACAAAACGTAGAAATAGAAGGTTTAGAACTGTCAACATTGCCTAAGCCTGCAGAGATAAAATCATTTCTAGACCAATATGTAATAGGTCAAGATCAAGCTAAGCGCTATTTATCGGTAGCCGTATACAACCACTACAAACGCGTCCTTCAGCCCAAAGAAGACAATGGTGTAGAGATAGAGAAGAGCAATATTCTCCTAGTAGGTTCAACCGGAACAGGTAAGACCTTGTTGGCACGAACTATTGCCAAGATGCTGAAGGTTCCTTTTGCAATAGTAGATGCCACAGCATTGACTGAAGCTGGTTATGTAGGAGAGGACGTGGAATCTCTATTAGTTCGTCTGTTGCAAGACGCAGATTATGATTTACAAAAAGCTCAAAAAGGTATTGTGTTTATCGACGAGATGGACAAGATTGCCCGTAAGAGTGAGAACCCAAGTATCACACGTGACGTATCAGGCGAGGGTGTACAACAAGGTTTGCTAAAACTATTGGAGGGTTCTATAGTAAATGTACCCCCAAAAGGTGGTCGTAAGCACCCAGAGCAAGAGTTCATACATGTGGATACACGAAATATATTGTTTATTTGCGGTGGAGCGTTTGATGGTATTGAACGAAAGATAGCGCAACGCATGAATACGCAAGTAGTGGGTTTTGATGCCCAACAAAAGGCACAGAAGATAGACAAAGATAATTTACTGCAATATGTAGCCCCTCAAGATTTGAAATCATTTGGTTTGATTCCAGAAATTATTGGTCGTCTCCCAATATTGACTTATCTAGAACCTTTAGATAAAGAGGCCTTGCGCAATATCTTAACAGAGCCCAATAATGCCATTACCAAACAATATCAAAAATTATTGGAAATGGATGGTATTACCCTAACATTTGCTCCAGACATGTTAGACTATATTGTAGACAAAGCATTGGAGAACAAATTGGGCGCTCGCGGTTTACGCGGATTAATGGAAACAGTGATGATGGATGTGATGTTTGATTTGCCATCCTCCGAAGTAAGCGGAAAAACTTTTGAGGTAAGCAAAGCATACGCTCAAGCGCGGATTGAAAAAGCAGATTTATATCAATTAAAGATGCAAAATTGATTAATTGTGAATTAAAAAATTATATGAAAAAAGTATTGCTTATGATGCTGGTAGGCGCAATGACGTGTGCGTGCTGTAGCAAGAAACCACATTACGCAAATGTGGATGAGTATCCAACGAAGCAAGGTTCGTTAGAAGAAATGGTGTATTCGGCAGAGAAGAGTATGTTCTCGGTATGGAGTCCAAACGCAGATAGTGTATACCTGAATATATATGCTGACGCAACCACATTAGAACCACTAAAAACGGTTCTGATGAATCGTGAAAAAGATGGAAGTTGGACCAAAACAGTCAAGGGTGATTGGCAAGGACACTACTACACATTTAAGATAGTAGAGCCTAGTTCTCGTTGGAAACTGCACGAGACTCCAGGTATCTTCGCAAAGGCTGTAGGCGTAAATGGTAAACGTGCGGCAATCATAGATTGGAATACCACCAATCCAGAGGGTTGGGAGAATGATGTGCGTCCTGCTTTTGCAGGTGCGAAAGATGCGATCATCTATGAGATGCATCATCGCGACATGACTATTCATGCTACTTCTGGCGTGGAGAATAAGGGTAAGTTCGTTGGATGGACCGAACGTGGAACCAAAACTGCAGAGGGATTGGCGACTGGTATTGACCACCTGGTAGAGTTGGGCGTAACTCACGTACAAATCTTGCCTTCGTATGACTATGGATCAGTAGATGAGACTCGTTTGAGCGACAATAAGTATAACTG
>JAEIGA010015886.1_pt1 | contig 11460 bp, 10 predicted proteins | sample 9270691 | NCBI WGS metagenome assembly JAEIGA01 (sample SAMN17057246, study PRJNA624740) | gut metagenome | biome: biome; isolation source: fecal sample | host: Bos grunniens | place: China: Xizang | collected 2019
GATATTTGAACAGTATCACCAACCTTAATGAAAAACGGCTTGCATATTAAATCATTGCCATCTGATGAAGCCTTAAAGCGAACATCACGGTTTTGAAAGTTATTATGGGTGAACTCTCTGATGACTGATTCAATAGCCTTTAATCGTTTTTTGATAACATCATCATCCATGCCTTCACAGTCGCACTGTGTTTTGATTTCATCAACTGTCATAATCATCAGATGCACCGCCCTTCGTTACTTTTTTTCAGCAACCTCATAGCCATGCTCTTTGAACCAATCAAGAACCCAGCCTTCACGAACTTCCGCTTCGCCATTAGCAAAGTGAATTCCGGCAGCACCTACACCGCAAAAATCCTTAACAGGGGCTTTAACTATATAAACTTTATCAGCCATTTCATTTCATCCTTTCAATTAGCGAATCTTGATGTTACGAAGAACACCGGCAGACTTAACATTCTTTAAGGCTACGCAAGCAACCATTTCAACTTCACCCTTCTTAACAGCACCGGGGGTGTTGAAATCGGGCATATACTGATTGATACCGCTGTTGCCTGTAAGGGTTACACCGTGGAAACCATCAAGGGTGCTGAACTTAACAGCATAAATATCAGTGATACCAGTTTGAGAAGCACCACCAACAGTTCTGCTCTTAACACCAATTACAGGTGTTTCAACTGCAACCGCATCATCACCGTTGCCGGAAACAGTAACAACATTTTTAAGGTCAACAATACGAACCTTGCCTTCACCGATAGTGGTGATAACTCTGCCGAATGCTTCTTCAGATTCGGTCTTATAGCCAAGAATTCTGGCAACAGTCTGAATTTTGGTTTTCATATCGGCATTAACCATGATAGCCTGTGCACCTGTGGAATTGATAAGTTTAAGAAGTGCTTCATAGAACAAATCTGCATTTGCCTTTATCTTTTCCATAGTTGAAAGGTCAATCACTTCACCTGTGTTAAATTCAGTTGACTGACCAACAAGGAACTTGTCAAGACCGTCAAAAGAATTAGCATCAACGGCTGAATCACCGTTAATCATTGCATTGTGGAATGTGCCGATTGCAGACTTGATTTTTTCTTCAGTCTGCATAGCCATGTTATTATATCTGCCTTCAGCATCCTTAATAACACGGTCAATCTCGAATGCACCACCGAACACTTTAAGTTCTACATTCTTTTTCTCAACAGTTGCCTGACTGGGTACATACTCACTGTTGATAGCACGGAATGCAGTGCCGGAAGGCAACTTCTTCTGAACATAGCCATAAGTCAAAGTGCTGCCGCCTGAAGGGGCAATGCAGTTGTCAAAAGGCAACATTTCAAGGATTTCAGATTCACGAACAAAAATGTCAACTACTTGCTGACTTACTTTATCGGGCATACCGACTTTCATTTCTGCTAATGTAATAGCCATAATTTTTTACCTCTCTTTTAAATGTTTTTTTAATTATTTGATTGATATTTTTGGGCAAGGGCATCAGCCAAAGACTGCGGTTCAGCCTTGCCGCCACCTTCACCTTCGGGAAGTTTAAGTGGGTCAACCTTCAATCCACCGCCACCTGTTGTTCCTTCAAATTGCTTTGGATATTGGGTTTTTAATGCCGTGATTTTTTCATCAATTCCTTTGATTTTGCCATCTTCACCAAGTTCAAGTTGTTCACCCGAACTGTTCATCTTGAAACTGATGTAATCAATATCATCAGGATTTACACCAGCCGCCAAAAGTGCAATCTTTACTTCAGATTCAATCTGTGTCTTTTTCAACTGTTCCTGAAGTTGCGGAATTGTCTGGGTTTCATAAGTGGTGATTTTACCCTGTAATTCCTCATTGCCCTTTGTACCTTTTTTGAATTCGGCTATAAGGTTGTTTGCAGTGTCAAGTTCGGTTGTTTTTCCATCCAACAAAGCCTGTAAAGCATCATGTTTTGCCTTGCTGACATATTCACCCGAACTCAAATTCACAAGTTTAATCAAGTTGTCCTTGTTTGCTTCGTTGCCGTTGTGGGCATTGATAGCATTGACGAATTCTTCATGGGTCAATGGCTTATCACCGAAAATTGCTTTTAAAAAATCCATAACTTTCCCTTTCTTTGTCTGTGTTTTTATATCTGGTTTCACCAGTTAGACAAGATGCCTTTTATATCACTTGCATCAGGTGATTATAAGGGGCAAGTTTATATGTCATTACCTTTTTTGGACAATATGAAAAAGCACCCTTTTCAGAGTGCTTTAATCAACTGTTTTACCTATAAAGCAACACTACTCTCACAGGGATTTCGTGTTGCCTTTGTTTAACCTAACACAATAAATGTAACGTTTCTGCCGACATCGATTATTCCGTTTTCACCCTTGACATAGGGGTCAATATCTTCTTCGGAATCAATAGTCATATTTTGTGGAAGTGTTTGAAATTTATCTAAATCATAAATACCGACTTTGGCATCTAAATCTCCCGTATCAGCAACAAGAATTTCACCATTCTTTTTAACTCCATAAGCCAATACTACATGAGTATGGAAATCAAAAGGCTTTTCAAGCGGACTTGTATTTATAGAAATATATACATATTTACCCTCTTGTAAAGCCGTATATAACGCATCAATATCTTCACTACTGTACCCTCGATGTATCTCATAAGATAAATTAAGAGCATTACAAAGTTTTTCAATATGGTTTATATCACCATTGGCTATATAACTTTCCGGTGAAAAACTTTCGATTGCTTGTTTAACTAATGTGCGATTTACTCCGTTGAAATTCCACAATGCTCTTTCAAGATTCCTTGGGTCATCAAAAGTGTAATTATCTATTAAACCGCCATTCTTAACTTTCAATCCGCAATACGCACCTAATATTCCCCAAATAATACAACTATTTTTGTATATCCTATTTGGAGGTAATGCAATGTCTGCCGAATATTCTGTATTGAGTATTTCACCAAAAGGTTGCTCTGCCCATTCAGGATTGACCTGTGAAAAATCAAGTGTATACGGTAGGATAGTTTCTTTAACATTACCCTTTTGATATTTAAGCCATTGAGAATAATTACGAGTATGTTGATGATAAGGTGTAGAATAAGCATCAAATGTTATTCCTGTTGTTTTTGATAAATCTTCCCAATCTGTATTAAATCGTGAATGATTAAATGCCTTTGTTTCAAAAGTTGTTACATTTTTCAATGAAATATTAGGCATATTTTGAAGATTTCGTGTACCAAATAATGAACCTGTTAAAAGTCTGTTTACGGCATTTCCACCTTTAATAGTAGAAAGACGAGTACACCAAGCGAATACACCCCTTGACAATGCCGTAATATTACCGACATCGATGGAACGAAGATAAGTACAATCCCTAAATGCTTCTCCACCCAAAGCCGTCAATTTTGGGAACTTAATATCTTCTATTCGTGTATATCCAAATCCATAGTTTGATACACTTGTGATTTCCTGCGTGTTATACACATTTCGTAGCATTTTTGCATTATAACAGAAATACTGTGGTATTTTAGTTACGCTTTTTGGTAATACAAGCGTTTTAATTCGCTCGTTACCTAAAAACATCCCGTTAGCAAGTGCTGTTACTGTTGCACCATTTACAGTTTCGGGCAATACCAAAACTTCGGGCAATTCACTATTTTTGCTACCCACATTCCCAACACCATTGTCACTAATAGCATAAGTTTGAGTATTAAGACCACTTGGGCAAGCACCCCTGTATTCGGCTTTTAAACTTAATACTCCACTATCGGTTATATCAAAATAAGAAGGTGCAACATAACTTGCAGTCCAATAGTATGTAACTCCACCTTTGAAATACGTTGTATATTTGCTTGTCGCCCAATTATTAAAAAAGAAAGATTTTTCGCCACAACCTATATTTACACCAATAATAGAAGTATTTGAGGCGGATATCGCTGCGTTGTTTTGACCTATGGTTCCATCAACATTTGCGTTTACAAAAAAATGTCCTTTTCTACTTTGAGCGTTAGTATCAAAAGAACCATAAACGATAAATCCTGTGCCTTGTTCGGGTTTTGTCATTTGAGCAAGCCCATCATTACCTTGTATTGAAAATGCCGTTGGATTAAAAGGCAACCCATCAATGGTTATTACAGTAGTATCTTCCATCGGTGTGAATGAGCCACTAATTGAGTTGTATATTGGAACATCTAATACTTTTCGCACAATGTTATTCAATAAATCTGTATCGTCTACATTGACACCCAAAGAGGAAAGATTCAAAGCAAGGTCTTTCTTTTGTTTTATTAAATCAAGCAGATAGTTTTCAGTTTTCATTATCCTACCCCCTCAACAAGTGTTTCAAGAATGGAGTTTATATTGCCAACCGTTCCTTCGATTGCTTCCGCTACAGCAACACCACTCTGTGCGTTTAGGCTTTCGGGGTCAAAGGTTTGGTCTACGGTTACATTTCCACCCAAATCAGCCATCAATTCCGCTTTCCACTGTTCCAAAACATCAAAATGTTCTTCATAAATAACATCTGAATTATAAATTCCTGAAGAAACAGAAATGCCCGAATGAACCGCTGTATTCCATGCGTATTCAATAGTGCCATCTTCTGCAACACATGAAAAGCGAATTACAAAGTTTAAACTGCCCACAAACCTTGTGGCATTACCTGAAACAAGCCAAGAACAGATGACAACATCATCACTTTCAGGGCTGATTTGTAAATCAACAACTTCATAAATGTCAGAATGCTTTTCCTTTGTTGAAGAATCAATGTTAATAAAGTGAACCTGAACCTTATTGCAAAGGCTCATGTCATGTTCTTCAACCTTTCGGGGTATTTCAAATGTAAATCTTTCTGAATTATGGTCATGCTGTATTAAAGTGACCTTGCCTGATTCATTCTTGATTGTCCTTGTGACCGGGTTAATCGAAAAATGTATATCTGAATCATATACACTGTGAATGTGTGCCATGTCTGCACCCCTTTCATTTTTAACAAATAAAAAAGCACCGAAATCAATCAGTGCTTCTTCTTGAAATAATCTTCTATCATTTGCACAATTTCTGTTGGAACTTCTTTTGCGGTTGTTCCACCATCCATATAAGCGGCAAAGTTTTCAGCCCATGCTTCGCTTCGTTTTGGTGCACCTATTGCTGGCGAAGAACCAGCATATTGTGATATTTTCACAGACGATTTGAACAATTCCGCATCTGTTGAAAGTTTTCTTGAAAGACCTTGCCCCATGTCATAATCAACCGCATGCCCTAATTCGTGCCAAACTGTGCCACTATAAGTGGTAGTTGAATGACGGACTTTTCCTATCTTTCTTAATGCTCTTTCGTTTTCCTCTTGTTGCCGTTTTACAAAAGTTTCAATACTGCCTGTTTTCTTAAGGTGTAATGTATTTTGTTTAAAATCAAAATGTGCATAAGCCCCTTGATTTACACCACCAAATTTAATGTGTAGCCCTTCTATTGTGCCACCCATTTTCTTTTCAAATTCATCCATAACCTTAACTGTTTCCCTGATGAATTCAGTATTAGCCCCTTTGGTATCTTCAAATATTGTTTTGAGATTTTCAGAAGCATATTGTTCAAGTTGTTTTCTATCCATAGAACCAAAATCAGGTGTTTTGGCTTTCTTTTCGGCTTGTCTTTGTTTCCATGCTTCTCGCCTTGCCCTGATTCTTTGTTGTGCTTCTGTATCAGTCTTAATGGATTCAGCCACTTTCAAATACTTCTTTTTGTAATCTTCAAAGGTTTCAGCCTTATCAAGACCAAAAAAAGAAGCCCTTTCTTTTAGGACTTCTAATTCATCTTTATCTAATGCCCATTTTGCCCTTTGTAGCAAAGCACACCGACAATTCACAACTTCCGCTGCACCGCCTGAAGGGTCACCGGGGAACATAAGCCCATTTGAAAAAGGCTTGTCAAGTTCTCTGATTTCACCATCAACAGCAACATGACTTTCACGAGTTGCAGAATCCATTGTTGAATCCCACTGTTTAACAACATCAGCACCTTTTTCCTTTGCCCTGTAACAAGCATCCATTCCGGCTTGAACTTGAATTCGGTGTCCTTCGGTTCTGGCTATGGTCATTGCCCTTGCCAAAGCACCACCGGGGCTGTCATAAGTGCCTGTCATTTTGAATTGTATCTGCTGTGCAACCTGTTCAAAGGACATCCCGGAAGAAATGCCCCTTGAAACCTGTGCTGTAATGTGTTTTTTAAGCATTGAAACATCTTCACCCATTCGGGAATAAAGACCATTGCTTATTTTGCTATCAAGTTGAACCGCCCTGACCACCGCTTCTTGGTCTAAAGGCATACAAAGTGGAATGCCTTGCCCCTGAAGGTCAAACATTGTACCAACAAAGCCATCATCATAACATTCCTTCAGATAGTCAGAAATGTTGGTGTAGGCTTTTGTTTGTAAATCATCAAGGATTGTATCAACCTGACCCTTTAAGGCTTCCTGATACTGTTTTTGATAGATTTTAGACTGTATCATTGACTTGACCTTTGCCTTTTCGGGGTCATTATCATCAAGCCAATCATATTCCGCTTGCAATTTACCAATGGAAAACTGCAAATTTGCAATCTTACTGTTTATATCCTTTTGGGATTGACCATAAACTTGCTGAAGCCTTTTTAAAATGGCTTCTTCGTTATTCAGGAATTGGGTCTGTATTAGTTTCTGCCGCTGGTTCAATTATTCCACCACCATCAACAGGGGTATTGTTCAAGGCATTTTGGGCATCATTTAAACTAACACCATTTGCCTTTTCAACTTTGCTTTTTATTTCATCATAATCAACTTCAAGGACATCACAGATTGCTTTCAGTGTTTCTTCATCCCCGATATAAGCGGCAATGCTTAAAATATAGTTGATTTTGATTTGATTGGTTTCAGCCTTTGTCTTTTCGTTTTGGATGTTCTCTTGCTCGTTTACAAGGGTTTCAGGCTTGAAATTGAACTTAACATCTTTAACTGTATAACCTGTGTTTTCGGTTGCGTTGATTTCATCAACAACAACCTTAACAATCTTTTTCAAGAAGGCTTTGAACCTTGTTATTGTATTACCAGCCTTAATGCCAAGCCCGGCATAAGCCTGTTGAATTGCAAGGTTAGTGGTTGCATTTGTATCTTTCAAACCTTGTGTGTTTACACCCATGCCGAAATGATAAATGCCTTCCTTGTCAATTTCCAACTTTGCTTTTCGGGCTTCATAAGGAATATCAACGGTCTGAACATCCACACCGCCTTCAGAATCAAGCCCTATATGCTTTTTAGTCTTGATGTTCTGAATAAGTTCATCAAGGTCATCACCCGGAAAACCACGCACCGCATAAAGTGGTGTGTCAAAATCCTTCAGGTTATTAGAAAGGGAACAGGCATGAAGGTCATAATCATCAATCAAGCCCTTAATAGGCTTTAAGCCACTTATTTGCTTTCTGTTGTAATCAAAACGGAAGAAGGGAATAAATCCAAGCGAACCTTGATATTTTTTGCCCTTTTTATCCGTGTAAATCACATTAGGTCTGGGGTTTATAGGTTCACTGTCATCAAGTTCTATTTCGCCCAACACACCATCTTGAACATAGTATGTTACATCATTGGCGGTATGAACTTGAATTCGCCTGATTTCCTTCTGACCCTTTTCTATGCGGTCTGTGTACCAATAAATATAATATTCACAGTTGTCATCTGTGTCTTTGGCTCTGACCTCAACAACACCCATTGCATCAGCATATTTAAAACGCAATTTGTTTTCATCATCTTTATAGCCATAGGCATAATCAAAGCCCTTTACATAACCGCCTGTCAGAACTTCAGCCATTTCAGCCCAAAATTCTTCATCAAAGTATTCCTTTAACTGTTCCTGAAGTTTTGGGTCATCTGAATAAATGATTTCTTCTGAATTTGACAAAACAAATGGTGTTAATTGGTCTGCCAATTCCGTAAAGAATGGATGACTGATTTTTATATTGGCTCTGGTGGTGTCCTCTACAAGTTCACCATCACCATTAAAATAATAAAACTTGCAATCTTTTATATCATGGTCAGCATCATAATACCGCTGTCCAACTGCTGCAAATCTTTTCTTCTCTGAATTGATGTCATTATCAATCAGCCTTTTAATCTCTGATACTTCAAGCATTTGGCTTTATAACCCCCTTGTTAATGTAGCCACTGTCCAAGCGGCTTTGGATTTTCATATACACCAGTTAAGGCATCCGGTGCATCATCATGGGCATTTTTGCCCTCTCTTTGATACTTATTTATTGCCCTTGCAAATTCCGGGAATCGGTCTTGCCAATTCAAAGGGAAATATATATTGTTCATAACAGAAGTGCTATTCGACAATATTCGGGCTATTTTATTTTTTGACTGATGAAACCATTTGATGTTTGTGTGTTTATTGCCTAATGCTTTGCATTCTCTTTCAACATTCCTTGCGAAACCTCTACCGCCATTATTTGATTCGATAACGGCACAGCCAACATTATATTTTGTTAGCATTTTAGCAGTTTCGGGTTCGGTTATTTCCATAGCATCTTTTGTGTAATAAACATCAAGAATATAATATTCATCATTGTATATCCCATAACAAATTGAACACAAAAAATCACTGCCTTCATCAGCAGTGTCAGTGTAGTTCAATATATATTTGAATAGCGGATTGCCTTTGTCATCCTTTGGAATATCCTTATAGGTTTTAATTGTTGTGTATAGTCTGCCTTTTACATCAATCGGTTCTTGCTGATAATTGGCGGCAACAATGTCTTTGTTCATGTTCTTTGTTTTCAGTTCATAGTCCTTTTTGGATAGGATTTCAGAACATAACATTGTTCCATCTTCCTGAACTGCCTTGTAATTGATATGAACAACATTGTCATAGTTTGAAAGAACAAACCCAGCCAAATCATCATTAGCCCATCTGGTCATTATTATGATAAGTTTGAAACCGTTTTCTGTTCGGGAAAGCATTGTATCTGTGAACCAAGAAGAAAGCCTCTGTAATGTGTTTGCATTATAGGCTTCTTCGGCATTTTTGATAACATCATCTATTATCATTACATTACATCCAAAACCTGTTGCTGTACCTGTGGGGGAAGTGGCAAGATAATTTGATTGTTGACTACCTTCTAAAGCCCATTTTTGAACAGATGCTTCACCATATTTAATATTGGTGTTTGGAAATATATCATTATAGACCGTAACACCTAATGTGGGCTTTTCTGCAATGGTATCTCTGACTTGTTTTGCGAATGTGCCGGATAAGGTTTCATTATATGAACCTGTCATCACTTTTATCTTTGTGCCGTACTTACCAAAAAGCCACTGAACAAACTTTGTGGCAGTTCTTGATTTTCCGTGTCTGGGTGGCATATTTACAACCATTATCTGTTCCGGGGCATCCTCTATAAACCATTGCAATTTTTCTGATAAATCTTTTAAAAAATGCCGTTCTTCGGTGTAAAAATCAGGTGATGTGAATTTGCAGTATTCCCAAAATTCCCTTTTTGAAAGTTCTAATCTGGCATAATGCTTTAGAAGTTCTTTATTCATTACTAATCAACTTCTTTAATTCATCAGTTGAAAGCCCTTCAAATGGGTTATTTACTTTACCACTCATTTCAACTTTATCTGTAAACATTCCTAAATGTCTGCCCAACAATTCCAATGCCCTAACTTTATCATAGGGCTTAACCTCAAAACCATCCTTGCCCTTTTTAATTACCGCAAGGGCTTTTTTCTGTTCTTTGGTCAGTTCTGCTGTCAATATCGGTTCAACAGTTTTGATTTTTAAAGGGTTGCCCATTGAATCAAGCACAGGAACGGTTTCACCATCAATTCTTTGCGTAACTTCCTTTTCAATTACTTCCGCATAATCAGCGGCATTTGAAAAGGCTATAATCGCAAGTTCTTTTAATACCATGTCTTGTGTTATTTCAGTTCTTTCAACCCTGTCCGCCTTTCGCTGTTGAATATATTCTTTGATTGTAGTATTTTGTAGTAATTTATTTGCGTTTGTATGTGCGTACTTTTCAGAATACCCAGCCCGAATTGCAGCCTGTGTTGCATTCAGGTCAATCAAATATTCATCACAGAACCTTTGCTGTTTTGCTGTCATCTTTGCCATTCTGCAACACCTTCTTTCTATACAAAACAAAAAAGACACACAGGACTTTAGTGGATGTGTCAGTTTTATAGTCCTTAATGCAAAGTAGGAAGTCGAAAAACCTTTGCACATCCCACCCAAATAAAAAAGCACCTAACAAAGATTATTAAAATCTTGTTAAGTGCTTTTCAGGATAATTTGATATTTTAATAATAACACAGTTAAAAGTCAATATGTTGCGTAATATTGCGTAAGATTGTGTACATCCAAAAGAATTTGAAGGTTTTTCAGTCCTTTATTCTTTGTTTTAACAACATAACTGATTGATTTATTCAGGTTATATGCTATTTCATAGTTTCTAAACTCTAATATAAAAGATTTATATAGAATATCATATTGATTGGCTTCTAACTGTTCAAGAAGATTTTCAGACCATTCTTTTTCAGATTTCAGTGCTTCAATCTTTCTTTCAAGGTCAACATAAGAAACAACCGCAACCGCCATTGAATCACCGCCAGAAGATGACTGCACCTTTTCAACATTATGCCGTTCAATTTCGCCTGTTTTCTTATCATGAACATCAACAGACACACCGCCTGATGTTGTGTTCCTTGCTCTATCTTCCCATCTTTGCTTTTCCAGTTCGCTGTTCTCAATTATTCGGGGAAGGCTTTTCAGCCTTTCCAAGAATTTATGTGCGGTCATTCATTATCACCCCTTATGTTTTCATCAACTTTTTCTATCATTCCTCTAACCATAGACAAACCTGTGCATTTTTGAAATCTTCGGTTTTTAATTAAAATTTCTCTTGCGATAAACATATAATCGTTTGATATACTTTCAACCGTTGAATTATCAGAGGATATTTCAAAATTTTCTATTATGAATTTTTTTATATACAAAGGGTCAATATCATCAAAATCTTTAAAGAAATTACAACATATTTCTTTCACAATTTTAGCATGCTGTGCAAAACCACACTCATACACAATATTGTCAGGCTTAAAATACACATAATATGGATAATGCCTTTTATCGTACTTAACAAACAAGTCTTGTGTTTCCTTGTCTTTTAACATAAAATTTTCAATATATGAAGTTAATTTTATAAGTTCTTTTTCACCGATAGTTGCACCATTAGGAAACAATTTAATTAAGATTTCTTCAATCAAATTGTCTGTTTCATCATTATCAAAGCGTTGATGAAATACTGTTATTTCCCGTGGTGTATGTGTTTTTTCATATTGAATATTCAATAACAGGTGACAAAAGTTGCCTATTGATTTATAAGTAAAACTTACAAAGTTGCTCATTCCTTCCCACCTTCCAATCTGCCGAAGATAACACCACCGCC
>JAEIGA010015887.1_pt1 | contig 11460 bp, 6 predicted proteins | sample 9270691 | NCBI WGS metagenome assembly JAEIGA01 (sample SAMN17057246, study PRJNA624740) | gut metagenome | biome: biome; isolation source: fecal sample | host: Bos grunniens | place: China: Xizang | collected 2019
CATCTTACCACAAGAGTAGAATGGGTCTGGTCTGCCGAAATTCTATACGGAGCATTGCTCGGAATAATTTGCTACCTTTACATGAAATTTGCAAAGTGGGACAAAAATTGTGTATAAAAACTGCCTGCTATAAAAAATTAAAAGCCGAATCGTTATACCAACATAAAATTGAGTCCTATAGACTGTTTTATTTTCTTGTAACAGGGAAAAGTATAGACAATATTATGACTGCACCCACACACATTGGATAATATAGATTGCCAATTATCGCCAACGGCGATACGGCAGCAAGTCCAGAGGCCATGAGGAGCTGTGCGCCATATGGCAACATACCTTGAACAAAACATGAAGTTGTATCGAGAAGACTTGCCGAGCGACGAGGAGAAATATTGAATCGTTGCGATATATTTCTGGATATTGTACCTACCGTAAGTATAGCGATTGTATTATTGGCTGTACACACATTGGACAAAGCTACAAGCAATGCTATAGCACCCTCAGCAGCCCTGCGTGAACGGATTCGGTTTGTTATTATTCGTATGAGGAAATCGATGCCACCGTTAAGACGTACAATTTCGAGAAGACCTCCGGCCAACATAGTAACTATAATGAGCTCACACATGGAATTTATACCCGTACCGCAAGTTGTAAAGAAACCTACAATATCGAATCCACCTAATGCCAAGCCAATCACTGCAGCCACCAATGTTCCCCATATAAGTACAGCAAGCACATTCATGCCAAATAGCGCAGCAACAATGACAAAGATATATGGGATTACTTTTACAAAATCTATTAATGTAACCTGAACAGGCTCTATAACATCAATCGCAGCACCGCTAAACGCATACAACAAAAGTGCCGCAAAAGCAGCCGGCATTACAAGAAAAATATTGGTGCGAAATTTCGAACGCATGGAACATCCCTGTGTCTGTGTTGCTGCAATTGTAGTATCGGAGATGAACGACAGATTGTCGCCAAAGAAGGCACCACCAACTACAATTGCTACAAGCCATGCCACATCGCAGCCCATCTGGGCTGCAAGAGCCGTAACGACTGGAGTCAATGCAACCACTGTTCCAACAGACGTACCTATCGACATTGAGATAAAACACGAAGCCACAAATATTCCTGCCGGCAGAAAGTTACCGGGAACAAACTGAAGAGTGAAATTTACAGTAGCCGATACGGCACCCATCTCCTTCGCAGTTGCGGCAAATGCCCCTGCAAGCACAAATATCCACACCATATACATTATGCGTACATCTGCTGCACCCTTTGAGAAGTTGTCTATACGTTCGGCAAGTGAATTACCTCGGGTTATTATTATCGCATATATCGATGCCACCACAAAAGCAGCAGCAATGGGAATGCGATAGAAATCGCCTGCTATAATTGAGCCTATAAGATATATCGAAAGCAGAACTGCTATTGGCGACAATGCCATGATGCCTTTCATAATCTGTTTTCTTGCCATAAAAATATCATTTATACAATAGGAATATACATGGAATCTTTGACAGTTCGGGTACCTTGCCACGCCACTCTTTGATGGTACGCGTCTGAACAAACTCATCACTGCATGTAAGATTGGCTGCGACGCACAATTTGGTCTGTGGACGGCATGTTTTAAGAATATCCTCTATCATCTTACCATTACGGTAGGGAGTCTCTATAAAAAGTTGTGTCTCGTTCTCGTTATATATACGCTGCTCGAGCTGACGCAATTTGCGTGTACGCTCATCGGGTTTTATAGGCAAGTACCCGTGAAAGGCAAAACTCTGCCCGTTGAATCCCGAAGCCATGACTGAGAGGATAATGCTCGACGGGCCTACAAGGGGGACAACCTTGATACCTTTGCGCTGTGCTATCGCAACCACATCGGCACCGGGATCGGCAACAGCCGGACATCCGGCCTCGGATATGACACCCATAGGCTTGCCATCATAAAGCGGCTGAAGGAATGTAGATATATCTTGTGGCGAGGTATGCTTATTAAGTTCATAGAAACACGAACCGTCTATATCGAATTGAGGATCGACCTGACGCAGGAAACGACGTGCTGTACGCACATTCTCGACTATAAAATGACGAATTCCGCCTATAACATCGCTATTATACGATGGTAAAACATTACGCAAAGGAGTATCGCCCAATGTAACAGGCAAAAGATACAATGCAGTCTCCATTTATTTACAAATCTATTTTGTCATGTTTTCACAAAAGCATTAAAAGATATACAGGTTACTACACCAAGTGTCTACCTCATAAGCAGCGGTAACAATTCTGCTACCCTGTCGGTTATAGTCTGTCTCTTTTGCTTTTCAAGTTATTTAAGTTGTGTATAGTATTTACAACCACACACATAATATTTCCATAGTATTGAGAGCCGACTCGTAACGGGTGATTCTGCTGTTGTACATTCAAGATTATTCTTGCGCACATCGGCATATAGGTGTTTCATGTGACGATAGTCGGCACGAGCCTTCATAACAGCCTTGAAAGCACCACCGTCACCCGACAGCAGGAATTTAAGGGCTGCCACATAATCAAAAACGGCACGGAACAGCATCACCTTGAACAGATCTCCATCGGGAAGGTTCTTGTATAACATCAGCAGGTTGTTTCTGAAGTTAAGATATGTTTTACGAGGATTGTTGTAATTAAGCGTAGCTCCACCCACATGATATACAGTGCTCTGTGGTACACACACTACCCTGCGCGAACGGGCATGAAGACGCCAGCATAGGTCAACCTCTTCCATATGTGCAAAGAAACGACCATCAAAACCACCGGTCTTATGATAATCCTCGGAACGAATCATCAATGCAGCACCTGACGCCCAGAATATATCGCAGATTTCATCATACTGCCCAACATCCTGTTCCACTGTATCGAATATGCGTCCACGGCAATAGGGATATCCGTATCGGTCTATAAAACCTCCGGCAGCACCGGCATACTCAAAATGCTTTTTACGCTTATAGTCCAGAATCTTGGGCTGACAAGCAGCTATTGCAGCGTCGTTCTCCATTACTGACAACATCGGTTCTATCCACCCCTCAGTAACTTCAACATCGGAATTAAGAAGAACATAATAGTCTGATTTAACCTGTTGCAACGCGCGGTTATACCCTTCGGCAAAGCCCCAATTCCGTTCTAATTTTATAAGTTTTACTTCAGGGAAGAGGTTTTGCATCACCGTCACCGAGTCATCTGTAGATGCGTTATCGGCTACCACAACCTCTACCATTGCAGGTGTGTTCCGCAACAGTGTCGGCAGGAAGTTCCTTAACATCTCGGCCCCATTGTAATTGAGTATTACTACCGATATACTTTTCATTGCTCGACACCAATAACTTCGGCTACTGAGAGTGCCGACTTGTCTTCATTAAAGTTGCCCAACCGAACACGTACAAGACGATTCACATACTCTTTGCATGGTTCGCACTCTACACGTATATAGTTCTCAGTGAAACCACCCATAGGCATTGAGGGTCGTGGTTTCTCAAATAGCACAACAGCCTCTTTGCCAATGTGCCGCTCATAGAAAGCAAGACGTTTCTCTTCGCTAAGTGTTATAAGCAACTGGCTGCGACGATGTTTTTCTGCCGGTGAAACAGCGCCATCGATGCTAAGCGCTCTTGTTCCCGGCCGCTCGGAATAACTGAAGACGTGCAATTGTGAAATATCGAGCCTCTTTATGAAGTCATAGGCCTGCTGGAAAAGTTCCTCACTCTCTCCACGTGTTCCTACAATTACATCTACACCAATGAAAGCATCGGGGAACGTCTTTCGTACTGTCGCAATCTTCTGCTCAAAAAACGATGTATCGTAACGACGGTGCATGAGTTTCAGCACAGCATCACTGCCCGCCTGCAAAGGGATATGCAGATGTGGCATAAAACTGCGCGACTGCGCCATGTAGTCTATAATCTCATCTGTAATGAGATTGGGCTCGATAGATGATATACGGTAACGCTCTATTCCTTCAACTGTGTCGAGCGCCTTGACCAAAGAGATAAAACTCTCGCCTGTTGATTTTCCGAAATCTCCGATATTGACACCTGTTATGACAATCTCTTTTCCACCTTCTGCTGCAGCCGAGCGTGCCTGCTCAACCAAAGAGTCTATACTTGGATTCCTGCTGCGGCCGCGGGCAAACGGAATTGTGCAATATGTACAGAAATAATCGCATCCATCCTGTACCTTAAGGAAATAGCGCGTTCTGTCTCCACGCGAACATGAAGGCACGAATGTGCGAACATCTTTAGAAGGTTGCGCATACCATTCGCCGGCATCTTTTTTTGTGAGGTCGCCAAGATGCTGAAGGACTTCGCCTTTCCTGTCTATTCCCAGCACCACATCAACACCAAGCTCCTGTGCGAGTTTCTTGGGAGACAACTGGGCATAACATCCTGTTACCACCACATACGCTCCCGGGTGCTGACGCACCAGCTTATGTATTGCCTGACGGCATTTCTTCTCGGCTTCCTGCGTTACGGCACAACTGTTTATCACACAGATATCGGCTTGCTCGCCCCTACGCGCAGTGCGTATACCGGCCTCTTGCAAGGTGCGTTCGATTGTTGCCGTTTCCGAAAAATTGAGTTTACAACCCAATGTATAATAAACCGCTTTTTTATCTTGAAAAACTGTATTGTCTATCATTCGGCTCTACATTATAAGAATAGTTTGCGAAAATAGCATCTTTTTTCGAGAAGTGCGCTATATAATTGTATAAATCGGAATAAATAGCAGAGAGGTTACATTCATATGTAACCTCTCTGCTATTTATTTTACCTGTTGGTCAATTCCAAAAAAACCGAAGTATAGTGCCACAATCTCAGAGCCCTATAGGGACAATTGAGATTGTTAGGCATCTAAAACTTCTACGATGTACAAAAATTACTTTGCAGCCTCAGCAGGAACAACCTCAGTAGCTACCTTACCACCAGCATCGGGACCGGGAGCAGCAGCGGGAAGAACCTCAGTAGCTGCAGCGGGTACGACGTCTGTAGCAACAACCTCGTTAGCCTCTGTCTTTGTTGAACCATTACCACAAGCTGTCATTGCAAGAGCCAATACTGCAACGTAAACCATTTTTTTCATAACAACACAAAAAGTTTTAAGTCTGGCCTACTCCCTTTTTAGCGTTTCGGCAACCTCTTTTCTAAAATCGGGTGCAAAGGTAGTGTTTTTTATTAATATATTAACTATATTTTAAACTTTTTTTCAATAAAACATAGCAAATTATACCATTTATGCATCACAGATATTCCAAACGCACATAAGCATATACGATTTAATGAGAAAAGGCAGCCCGCAAGGCTGCCTTTTCTCATTAAATCGTATATGGTCAATATTTTAAATCAGGACTTTATAGAGATATTTTCCATTCTTGTCTTTTACAACAACCACATAAGAGGTGTGAGGCAATGTGCCTACATTCATAGTAATCTGAGATGTACTGGTTTTTACCATAGTAGATGTTATCTTCACACCACCCATATTGTATATAGTAATCTCGGTATTCTCTTCTATATTGCCATTGCATACGAGGGCGCCATCAGCAACTGTAAAGCTATACGAAGGAGCAACCGCTTCTACTCCATCGATATCGGTATCCACCTTTTCTACTACCGAGAAGCGCAATTTATAGGTATAATCCCCATATGAAGCAATCTTATACTTACTCAAAGTTGCAAGTGGGGAACCTCCACAGCTTCCATTACCAAGACCATTCTGCATTGCATCAAAATGCGCATACACATATTCAGGTTCAGCAAGTTCCCAAGAGTGCTTTGCGTTCTTAAGTGCGACATCGGAATAATGCAATACCGAGAATGCGACATTACCCTCTGTCTCGACTTTAATACCATGATTGGTTTCGGGATTCACAAGAAGAAGTTCGCGCAAGCCCTCGCGATTAGCCATACTCTGAGGCTTGGGATAGGGTTCGTACATATCGGCAACTGTTGAATAGTATCGTCCGATATTTGAGCCTGTTAATCGATCGACATAATTTTCCCAAGGACCTCGTGCATAGAATTCGACATCACTGAACTCCAGAGGGAAGGCCATACCTAAACCTACACGACGAAGATTTGAGTTGCGTACAGTATATTTTGCATCAAGTTCAATTACGCCATTATTATATACCTTATAAACGAAAGTATAATTACACTTTGTTCCCGTAGCAGCGGTTGCAACTGTAACATAGCTGCCATCCGACGCGGGTGTCACGTTATTAACAGTAGTGTTATTAATTCCATTATCAGTTCCATAGTTCCATGTCTCTTCTGTAGGACCATCATTCTCGACCCAACGATAATTCTCATAACAAGGAGCACTCTTGATGTGTTCGACTCCATTCACTACCCATGATGTCAATTCTCCATTTGCCGAGAACTTAACACTGCAAACACTGTTAGATATTGTATATCCGTTAGATTTAACGACATTAAGTGCTTCATCGGTAACCTCTACAGCTGCAAGATTGGCTGCACGCTCTTTTATTACATACTGCTCACTTGCAATAGAATAACCGGCCTCGGCCCATGATTCATCATTCTTAAGGACCACATCTATATTAACAAAGAGTTCACAATCCTCATCATCAACATTGTAAACGGGCAAATTAACAGTCTTGCTATTACCACCTGCAGATATAGCCGGTAGTTCTACAGTCTCTTCATATACGATATTACCATTTTTTATATAAGAGCAACGCAACTCGTACTTGTCGAGTGAGACAAAGTCGTAATCATTCTTTATCTTCACTGTCCTTGTTGACTTATCGAAATCGGAGAACTTGATATATTGATAAACCTTTTTAACCTCTGTAAGCTCGGGGCTCCATGCACGGTCGGCACTTATCAAACCATTATTAACAAAGTTACCCTGATGAGGACCCGGATAATCATATCCTGTACGATACTTATTATGCTGACCAACCTTTAAATTACCATTCTTAATATCCTCTGCCGCATATATCGACTGATCTACAAAATCCCAGATACAGCCTCCGATACCATAACGGCTACTCTCAATAATATCCCAATACTCTTTAAGGTTACCTACGCCATTACCCATTGCATGAGCATACTCACACATAAAATACGGCTGTGAGTTACGGTTGTAATTGGCATCATTCTGACAAGAGCTTATACTTGGATACATTACCGAGAAGAGATCTGAGTGCGCAGTATAGCCACGAGTTGCACCCTCATAGTGTATAATACGATTGTCAATATCTCTTACTGCAGCATATGTATGCTTGAAGTTGCTACCGCCACCGCTCTCATTACCAAGACTCCAGAATATTATTGATGGGAAGTTACGACCACGATATACCATACGCACTGTTCGGTCGACATACTGAGCTGTCCACGATGCATTATTGGTAATACCACCGTATTCGCCGCCAATTTCCCAGTTACGATGACACTCAACATCAGCCTCATCCATACAATAGAGACCAAAATAGTCGAACATAGAATACATCTTTGACTGGCGAGGATAGTGACTATTACGAATGGTGTTCATATTGGCTTGCTTCATCATCTTGACATCGGTGAGCATTGTCTCAACATCAATTGAACGTCCATGCACAGGATGTGTATCCTGTGTATTCGCTCCCTTGAAAAGCACTTTCTCGCCATTGATATATACAAGTGAATTCTTTATCTCGACATGGCGGAATCCATATTTTGTGGCAAACACACTCTCTTCATTATTATTAGCATCGGCCTGACTTACAACAACAGTATAAAGATTGGGAGTTTCAGCCGTCCATGTAAGAAGAGATGACAGACCATCGAAGTTAACATTCAAAACTTTCTCTGTTTCACCGGCCTTAAAATCAAATACAACGTTTTTCTTTGCCACCTCGTTGCCATCAGGAGCCAAGAGAGCTACCGAAACAGTTTTTTTAGCAGCCACCTCGTCGCGATTATCCATTGTAACCTCTACATTCATTGAACCGCTTGTGTATCCGCTTTTCGCATCGAGCTTACTTGTTATATAATGGTCGCGCACAAATGTCTTGGGGGTAGCAAAGAGATAAACATCGCGATGAATACCGCTCATGTGCCACATATCCTGTCCTTCAAGATAAGAGCCGTCGCTCCAGCGGAACACCTGAACAGATATATTGTTATCGCCCTTGCGTACATACTCAGTAAGATCGAATTCTGTAATATTGTTTGCACCCTGAGTATAACCTACATACCGACCGTTTACCCACACAAGCGCAGCACTGTAAATACCTTCAAAGTGTACAAAAACACGCTTGTCGCTCCAATTCTCGGGCAAAGTAAAGTTTCGACGATACGATGCTACAGATTCATCGAGTCCGCTGTTCATCATTATGAGCGGAGGATTATTTGAAAAAGGATAGTTCACATTTATATAAAGAGGAACGCCATAGCCTTTCATCTCGAGACAAGATGGAACTAAAATTGTATCCCAAGACGAAGCATCCACTTTATCGCCCCAAAAATCGTCCTCTCCCGGACGATCATTAACATCTTTCGAAAATATAAGATTCCACACACCGTTAAGGTTCAAGAATTCCGCATTTTCGGGAGTAACCCAAGGATAGTCGAAACGCTCATCTGACTTAAGCGACTCTGTTGAAGCATAAGGTATATATGAAGCGTGGCCGGGTTCTTTATTCTCGCCGAATATAGTCTCATCCTCCCACATAACGGGCATAGGCAAATCGTCAGGCTCAACCTCTGTGAAAGTAAAATATGAATTCTGAGATGTCGGAGAGTTTGTCATTATGACATCACTACCCGAAACAGCAAAATAGTAATAGTCATCCTTACTCTTCAACTGATATACACCGGCATTGCCATTCACCTCTATAATCTCAATTTTCTGATTGACATTTGTATAATCAGGATCCCAGAGCAGAGGCTTTTTATTAGCCGATTGCAAAGCCATATCAATAGCCTTGCCATCATAGGGGTTATAGAACTGATAGTAGCTGACACCTGCAGCCTCTTGACGAAGTTGCCAGATGAAATCATTATAATTATCTTTCGGGCACTTGTCGGCATAAATAAGTGCATCGTTTGAATTCTTTCCACGGTCATTGAGAGAAAGTCCCGATGTCACATGGGTAATAACATAGTGCTTAGAGACCTTGGGCAAAGCCGCATAAGAGATCTGCAACACAAAAAGCAGGACTAAAAAGAATCCATACCTCTTTAAAACATCATTCTTCATTGTGTAAAATTATTTAGTAATAGTTAATTATGCACTACTATCTCGTAATATGGCAAATATAGTGCAAATATCACAAAAAACTAATGAATAACGAATTAAATACAAACTAAAAGCATAGTCAAGTAACACAAGTCGCAATTTGCATAGTTTACATAAAACCATTATATTTGCAAGAATATATGCACACGACTAAATTTTAACATAATGAACAGAATATTAGCAACAATGGCAGCAATCATAGCAACAGGTGCCGCAATTACGGGATGCAGCGACAGCAGCGCACCCATAATAGGAAAATCGGATATCAAGATTGAGAACCGCAGAATGACTCCCGAAGCCCTGTGGGCAATGGGACGCATAGGCGAAGTAACAGTCTCTCCCGACTCAAAAAACATAGTATATAGTGTAGGTTATTACAGTGTGGAACAGAACAAGAGCCACCACACACTGCACATAATGGATGCAGAAGGCAAAAACCAAACACTGTTGACTACAACGGCTGCCAACGAGACAGGTGCCGCATGGATAAAAGGTGGTTCAAAAATTGCATTTCTTTCAAACGAAGGCGGCAGCAGCCAAGTGTGGGAGATGAACCCTGACGGCAGTGAGCGCAAACAGATTTCAAATGAGGATTGCGACATTGAAGGCTTCCTCTTTTCACCCGACGAGAGCAAAGTTGTACTTATCAAACGAGTAAAGATTAAGGATACAACAGCAGACATATATCCCGACCTGCCCCTTGCGAAAGGTTTTGTAGTCAACGACCTTATGTACAAGCACTGGGACGAATGGATAACAGATGCTCCACACCCCTTCATCGCCACATTTGACGGCAACGCAATAAGTGATGCGAAAGATATCCTCGAAGGTACTGTATACGACTGTCCCAACCGTCCTTTCGGTGGTGTAGAGCAACTCGCATGGAGCAACGACAGCAAGAAACTCGCTTACTCATGCAACAAGAAGAGCGGTCGCGACTATACAGTAAGCACCGATACAGACATCTACCTTCTGAACCTTGAAGACAACACCACACAGAACCTGTGTAAACTTGACGATGCACGTTCGAACTATGGATATGACACTGCACCTTCATTCTCACCCGACGGCAACTACCTCGCATGGCTCAGTATGAAACGCGATGGATATGAGAGCGACCAGAACCGCCTTTGCGTAATGGACCTTAGAAGCGGTGAGCAGAAATATATCAGCGAGAAGGTATTCGACAGCAATGTTGACAGCTACTGCTGGGCACACGACAGCAATAGTCTCTATTTCACAGGAGTATGGCACGGTGCATCAATGATATACAACATAAATCTTGTAGGTGACCTGAAGCAGCTGACAACAGGTGACTACGACTACACATCTGTAGCACTGCTTGGCACAAAGCTCATTACCACACGCCAGTCAATGAGCTCGGCAAACGAGATATACACAATGGCACCTATAGCAAATGCCGAGGTAGAGCAATTGACATTTGAGAACAAGCATATATACGACCAGATGGATTTCGGCAAGGTTGAGGCACGCTGGTGCAAGACAACCGACAGAAAGCAGTTGCACTCATGGGTGATATATCCTCCCAAGTTCGACCCCAACAAGAAATACCCCACCCTGCTCTTCTGCGAGGGTGGCCCGCAATCGCCAGTAAGCCAGTTTTGGAGCTTCCGCTGGAACTTCCAGATTATGGCAGCCAACGACTATATAATAATTGCCCCCAACCGTCGCGGACTCCCCGGCTTCGGCATGGAATGGAACGAGCAGATAAGCGGCGACTACGGCGGTCAATGTATGCAGGACCTTTTCGCAGCAATCGACGATATATGCAACGAGCCATATGTTGACAAAGAGCGCTTAGGCTGCGTAGGCGCAAGCTTTGGCGGATACACCACAATGTGGATGGCGGGACACCACGAGAAGCGATTCAAGGCATTCATTGCACACGACGGTTTCTTCAACATGGAGCAACAGTACTTCGAGACCGAAGAGAGCTGGTTCGCCAACTGGGATTTGGGCGGTGCACCTTACGAGAAGAGCGCACAGACACAGAAGTCATACGCAAACTCACCACATAAGTTTGTCGACAAATGGGATACACCGATACTGCTCATACACGGCGACCGCGACTACCGCATACTCTCGTCACAGTCAATGGCAGCCTTCAACGCAGCAAGGCTCAAAGGCATTCCTGCACAGCTGCTCCTCTTCCCCGACGAGAAC
>JAEIGA010015888.1_pt1 | contig 11459 bp, 9 predicted proteins | sample 9270691 | NCBI WGS metagenome assembly JAEIGA01 (sample SAMN17057246, study PRJNA624740) | gut metagenome | biome: biome; isolation source: fecal sample | host: Bos grunniens | place: China: Xizang | collected 2019
GGACCTCATCGTAAACCCACAGGTTCGCGACACATTAATCAAGAGAAGCCAGATCGTTGCCACCATGCGTGAGTATTTCAATGAAGCAGGTTGCCTTGAGGTGGAGACTCCTATCCTCCAGAGCATCCCAGGTGGTGCAACAGCACGTCCGTTCATCACTCACCACAACGCTCTTGACATTCCTCTTTATCTCCTTATCGCAAATGAGCTCTATCTGAAGAGACTCATTGTCGGAGGATATCACGGAGTATACGAGTTCGCAAAGGACTTCCGTAACGAGGGTATGGACAAGACCCATAATCCGGAGTTCACATGTATGGAGATTTATGTGGCATACAAGGACTATATCTGGATGATGGAGTTCGTGGAGAAGCTTCTCGAGAAGATCGCCCTCAAGCTTCATGGCAAGACTGAGGTAATGATCGGAGAGAATGCTGTTGACTTCAAACCTCCTTTCCGCCGTCTCCCTATTCTTGAGGCAATCAAGGAATATGCAGGAGTCGATGTTGCAGGAATGGATGAGGACCAGCTCCGCGAGACATGCAAGAAGCTCCATGTAGAGACAGATCCTTCATTCGGTAAGGGCAAGCTCATCGATGCTATCTTCGGAGAGTACTGCGAGAAGCACCTCGTTCAGCCTACATTCATCACAGACTATCCTGTGGAGATGTCACCGCTTACAAAGCGTCATCGCACAAACCCAGAGCTCACCGAGCGTTTCGAGCTCTTCGTATGCGGTAAGGAGCTTGCAAATGCATACAGCGAGTTGAACGACCCTATCGACCAGTATGAGCGTTTCCAGGACCAGCTCAAGCTGAAGGACAAGGGAGACGACGAAGCAATGTTCATCGATATGGACTTCGTACGTGCACTCGAGTATGGTATGCCTCCTACATCAGGACTCGGTATGGGAATCGACCGTCTGACCATGTTCATGACCAACTCCCCTACCATCCAGGATGTACTCTTCTTCCCTCAGATGAGACCAAAAAGCTTGTAAATAACTTTATAAAAACAGGGTGCTTCGGTACCCTGTTTTTATTTTATCCAGGCATAGTCACCTTTGGAGACAGTCCTTTCCACGGGCATACAGGTCATTCTCTTTGGCCGATCCGGCATCATGGCTTCATGTAATTTTCCTATTATCATGCAACGTTTAAAAAGGTAAATGCATCTTATTGTGGGAAACGACTAAACTAATAACGACATGAAACGGCTCATAGCACTTATATCCGTCATTATCCTGACGACGGCAGGAGCAGGAGCATCAGCCCAGGAAAACCATGCCCGTATCGGATGGGGTGGATACCCGATAATGGATAATCTTTTTTCAGGAGGATGGGGATGCATCGATATTTACTCCTTTGCAGATCTCCATAACATATACGGAGATTACATGTCCAGCACATACACTACCGGTGCCATCTATGCCGAATATGCCTGGGACATAAAGAAATGGTTTACCGCATCCGTCTCTGCCACGACAGATATCATCTGGGAGAATTACAGAAGCGCCACGACAGATCAGAAGACAGGAACAGATACAGGATTCGTCCTGCACGCCATGGGAAAAGCACGTTTCAACTGGGTGTCCCGACAGATAGTCCGCATGTATTCTTCAATCAGCCTCGGATTTATAACAGGATACCTTGATGAAGAATCCATAATATTTCCTGGAGTACAGATAAATCCGGTGGGTATCGAAATCGGAGGGAAGATATTCGGATTCTGTGAATTAGGTTTCGGAACGACATACACCGGAGCTATGGCAGGAATAGGTTTCAGATTTTAAAAGATATGACTATGAAGAAGATACTGATAATGTTGACACTCGCAGTTCTCTGCTGTTCATGCAAAATCGATGACGGACATTCACGTCACACATCTGGAAATCTGAAGGAATATTCCAGTCTCATACTCTATGATTATGTTCTGGAGCCAGTAGAGTACATAAACGCCATGCTCCAGCTTGACGATTATCTTAAGGCGTCTGAAGAAGAACGACTCTCCGAGAAATTCGACTATATCAACGACGGATTGGTGAAGCCAGGTAAAGACACATACAGACTCTACTATTATCCTGAAATCAATACTGCAGGCAAATCATTCCGTGATCCGGAAGCACAATGGCAGATGGAAAACATCCTGTTCGAAACATTGTCTGAAGACACATGGCATGTATCTGAAATAAACGGAAAGAAGACGGATGTAACCCTCAGGAACGTAGATACAGCACACGATGGAAGCTATGTTTTTGAAGTGGACGCCATTGCATCATCAACAGCCATTGTAAGCTCTTCCAATGGGCATAAGACCACAGTTACCAATATAGCCGCAACCCTCACAATGCCGGAAGGCCCGATCACCCTCGGTTCAAACAATGACTCATGGGGCGGCGGCAAGTATAATACCATCCCATACCTCAACGGAGCCGGTATGATAAGGGTCGACTTCACTTCGGACGGACATTTCCTCGATTGGGTGGAAATGAAACTTATCCCTTCAGGAAAGAATGAGATAGTCTACAAGACAAGTCTGGACTGATTTCCGTTCCGGAAACCCATAAAAATCTTTATATTTGCAAGGTCTGACGTATAATCCGTCAGGCCTTGTTTTTATGGCAATCATTAAGGAACTCAAGGGCGACATGCCCATCATAGGAGAACGTGCGTTTCTTGCGGAAACCGCGACAATAATCGGAACTGTAGAGATCGGAGATGACTGTAGCATATGGTATGGTGCGGTATTGCGCGGAGACGTGGGTGCCATCCACATCGGCGACCGCGTCAACATACAGGACAATGCAGTACTCCATGCGACATATGAACAGTCAGAATGCATAATCGGCGACGACGTGTCCATCGGACATGGTGCAAATGTGCACGGATGCATAATCGGAAATGACGTGATCATCGGAATGGGAGCCATAGTCATGGACAACACCATAGTTCCGGACGGAACCATCATCGCAGCCGGAGCTGTCGTACCGGCAAACCAGACCCTCGAGCCGGGAATATGGGCCGGAATACCTGCAAAGAAGATCAAGGACGGTTCCGAGGCCATCAGAGCGAAGGCTCACGACAATGCCGTACATTATCTGATGTACAAGAAATGGTATGAATAAGACATCATTATGAGAATAGAGAACATAACATCTGCACAGAACCCTAAGATCAAGACACTTCTGGAACTTCAGGAGAAGTCGAAGGCACGCAGGAAGGAAGGACTCTTCGTGGTTGAAGGAAGACGTGAGCTGCTTCATTGCATGGAGGCAGGATACGAGCCTTTTACCGTATTTGTCTGCCCTGAGATATTGGGCGAAGCAGATTTTGAGGAGCTGGTTTCAGCCATCAAGAATTGCAACGACGGCAGGATGTGTCAGATGATAGAGATACCACAACATCTTTACGACAAGGTGGCTTATCGCGGAGGCACAGAAGGTGTGATTGCCGAAATGCACTGCAAGGAAATGAGTCTTAGCACATTGCATCTGAAGGATAACCCGTTGGTGGTAGTGCTGGAGTCTGTAGAGAAACCAGGTAACCTCGGAGCAGTACTCAGAAGTGCTGATGCATCAGGAGTGGACGCTGTCATTGTCTGCGACCCTCTTACAGACATGTATAACCCTAATCTCATCCGTTCCAGCATTGGGGCAATCTTCACGGTCCCTGTAGCGACCGCGACTTCCGAGGACACAATCAAGTGGCTGAAAAATAATGGAATAAAGATCTATACAGCCCAGCTTCAGGATTCAGAATGGTACTATGATACTGACATGAAAGGAGGTACAGCAATCGTGATGGGCACCGAGGCGACCGGACTTACCGACTGCTGGAGGAAAGCGGCTGACGCACACATAAAGATTCCGATGCTGGGCCGTCTGGATTCGCTGAATGTTTCAGTATCTGCAGCTATCTTGATGTTCGAAGCGGTAAGACAGCGCAATTCATGAAAAAGTTCGGTCTCATAGGGCACCCGATTGCCCGCTCGCTTTCGCCAGAACTTTTCAAGGCCGCGTATGGTGGCAAATACCCTTACGAGCTCATTCAAGGCGAGGATTTCGAAACTTCTTACCAGAGGTTTCTGAAGGATTATGACGGAATCAATGTCACTGCTCCATTCAAGGAACTTGCATATGCCAAGGCAGACATCATTTCTGATGAGTGCAGGATTGCAGGAGCGACCAATCTGCTTGTAAAGACATCTGAAGGCATCAAGGCATATAATTCCGATCTTCTCGGAGTCAGACTCTGGCTTCAGGAGACCCTCGTGCATCTTTCCGGAGGTATTGAGGTCTCGAAAAGAACCCCTCCCACTTCGTGGGCCCCTCCCCCTGCGGCCAGGGGGGTAGCACGCTTTTCTCCGACCTCAACACCTCCGAAAAGCAAGACCGGGACGGTCTGCCCGGCGGAAGTACTGATTGTAGGATGCGGTGGTGCTGGTCGTGCAGCGGCAGCAGCAGCTGTATCCCTGGGACTTAAGTGCATCCTCATGAACAGGGACATAACGAGAGCTGAAAAGCTGCAGGGTGGTCTGGCAGAGATGGGGTATGTCACCGAAGTCCGACCGATAGAGGATTTCTGCAGATGTTTCAAAGAGGCAGATATCATCATCTATAACATACCGACTGTCATACCTCAACTGAATGAACTGGCTGACAGCGATTTCACATCAGGAAAGGAGAAATACATCCTTGAGGCCAACTATAAGGACCCTTCATTCAATGACACTCTCATAAACAGGATATCATCAGCAAATCCTATGGTACAGTATACGGGAGGCAGGACATGGCTGCTGTATCAGGCATTGACAGGCTATGAAATTTTTACAGGAGAAAGGCCAGATTTGGCAGGAATGTCGTCTGTTTTATAAGAAAATATCACTATCTTGCAAAGTTTTTGGGCCGGTTCGATGAACAGCCTGCAAGAAAGACACAACTTAACACACATACAATATGTCATTGAACAAAGTAATGCTGATCGGTAACGTTGGTAGAGACCCTGAGGTACGTTACCTTGATGGAAATTCAGGAAATGCAAAAGTGGCCACTTTCACACTTGCCACTACCGAGAGGTACAGGGACCGTAACGGTGAAACACGTGAAAACACAGAATGGCATAACATCGTTGCATGGAGAGGCAACGCAGATGTTGCCGAGAGATTCATCAGAAAGGGAACACAGGTATTCATCGAGGGCCGTATCCGTACAAGATCATGGGATGACCAGAGCGGAAACAAGAGGTACACAACAGAAATCATCGTAGACAACCTCCAGCTCCTCGGAAAGAAGTCAGATAATCCTGGCGTTGCACCAGGAGGCTATCAGGCTCCGGCACAGCCGTCGGCCCCGGCATACAGCCAGCCAGCAGCTCCAGTACACACACAGCCACAGGTTCCTGCACGTCCTATAGTAGACGACATGCCTGAAGATGACCTTCCGTTCTAATCCGATTAAAACAAAACTTAAGATATTTACCAACATGAAACTTGATGTTGTACTCGGTCTCCAGTGGGGAGACGAAGGAAAAGGAAAAATCGTTGACGTACTTGCAGGAAGATATCCTGTAGTAGCTCGTTTCCAGGGTGGTCCTAATGCAGGACATTCGCTTCATTTCGACGGAAAGAGCTTCGTGCTCAGATCTGTTCCTTCAGGTATCTTCAGAGAAGATGCCAAGAACATTGTAGGAAACGGTGTCGTACTCGACCCTATCACTTTCAAAGGTGAATGTGACAATATCGCTGAGAAGACAGGTATTCCTGTAAACAAGCGCATCGTCATCGCCAAGAAGGCACACCTCATCCTCCCTACACACAGACTTCTCGATGCAGCCAATGAAGCTGCCATGGGTAAAGGCAAGATCGGTTCTACTCTCAAGGGTATCGGACCGACTTACACTGACAAGATCAGCCGTTATGGTCTCAGAGTAGGAGACATACTCGCTGCAGACTTTGCTGACAGATACGCAAAACTTCAGAATCGCCACATCACTCTCCTCAACCAGATGGGTTATGAGTGCGATCCGCACGCGGAAGATGCTGCATTCATGGAAGCTGTGGAGTTCCTCAAGACATTTGAGCTTGTTGACTGCGAGTACTATGTAAACAACCTCCTCAATGACCACGAGATTCTCGCAGAGGGTGCACAGGGCTCAATGCTTGACATCGACTACGGTTCATATCCATTCGTAACTTCTTCTACCACATCATGCTCAGGAGCATGCGTAGGTCTTGGTGTAAGCCCTCAGAAGATTGGTCATGTATATGGTATCTTCAAGGCATACTGCACAAGAGTAGGTAGTGGTCCGTTCCCTACAGAGCTCTTCGATGAGACAGGAGAAGAACTCCGCAGAATCGGTCACGAATTCGGAGCTGTGACAGGTCGTCCTCGCCGTTGCGGATGGCTTGACCTTGTAGCCCTCAAATACGCTGTAATGATCAGTGGAGTAACCGACCTCATCATGATGAAGTCTGACTGCCTTGATACATTCGAGACCATCAAGGTTTGTACATCTTACGTTGTGGACGGTCAGCCTTCAGACCAGTGGCCTTTCGACACTTATGCTGATATCCAGCCTGTATACACAGAGTTCAAGGGTTGGAAATCAGACCTCACACACTGCCGTGCAGAAGACGAACTTCCACAGGAATTCCGTGACTACATCGCATTCATGGAGCAGTACCTCGGAGTGCCTATCAAGATCATTTCTGTAGGTCCTGACCGCGAGGCTACAATTATGCGATAACGCATAATTGCAGCCAACTGCTTCTTAACCCTCGGACTTTGTCCGACCCCTATTAGGGGTATCTCAGCCCTACGGGCTGGTTATGCGATAAACGCATAATTGCGATAGAGATTGCCACGTCGCTGCTCTCTTCGCAATGACGTATAGAAAGAAAATCCCCCGATAGAGAGGAAAGCATAAACCTAAATCAAAGCTTTCCGACTATCGGGGGATTTAAATATCTACCAGAGACTATTTGAAGAGCATCTGTACAAACTCATGGAGAGACTTTCTCCAAGGCTGCCACTCATGGCCACCTGGGAACGCCGAGAAGTAAATGTCAGCACCCTTCGCTCTCATATCCTCAACAGCTGCCTTAGTATGAGTGATACGTGGGTCTGTCTCGCCACATGAGATATAGAACACGTCAAGATTTGCATTGAATGCATCCGGATCAGCAAGAAGCTCAGGTGCCTCCTTAGCAAGGTCGAATGGAGCATAAGTAACACCACCGAACATACCTGACGAGAAGATACCGATATTAGAGAACACTTCAGGATGCTTCAGACCGATAGACCATGACTGGCCGCCTCCCATAGAGAGACCTGCCATAGCACGATGTCTGTTATCAGCCACAGTCCTGTACTTGCTGTCGATCATAGGAATAGTCTCGTTAAGAAGGATCTTTCCAAAATCTCCACCTGACTGGCCGAACTCCATAACGATGAGCATAGGCTTAACCTTCTTCTTCGCAAGAAGGTTATCCATGATTACATCAGTCTTACCCTGACGTACCCAACCTGTCTCATCCTCTCCACCACCATGCTGGAGATAAAGTACAGGATAACGCTTGTCTGGTTTTGCCTCATATTCTGCAGGAACATATACGTAGCATACTCTCCAGTTCTGCTCTATGTCAGACCAGTAACGCTGCATACGCACTTCACCGCGTGCTACCTTCTTATTTGGAAGATAGAAGTCGCATCCTGCCTCCGGAATATCAATTGCGCTGGATTCCATGCTGCAGCCGTAGAAAAGCTGGCTTGAAGGATCTGCTACACGTGCTCCATCAATAACGAGGAAATAATAGTGGAAACCTGGCTCCTGTGGATCAACAGTAACTACCCACTCACCTTCCTCGTTCTTAGTCATAGGATATACCTTGCTGCAGATATCTACAGCAACCTCCTTTGCCTCAGGAGCATTGACTCTGAACTCAACACTAAGGTCAGGATTGATCTTAGGATACTCACGTCCCTGAATATTGGTGGAAGCACTTACAGGTTCTGTGATCACACCTACCTGCGGACCTGCACACGCCGCCATTGCAGCAAGTGCAAAAATTGCATAAAATATACGTTTCATAGCTTTCATCATTATTTAAAGAGACGCTGTACATATTCACGAAGACATCTTCTCCATGTAAGCCACTCATGACCTGTGCGAGGAGACCTATAGAATACATTCTCGATTCCTCTCTCAGCAAGAATACCGCTCATTTCCTGGAGATGATTGCCCTCAGCCTCACCGTTAGCAATGAAGAGGAGGTTGTAATGGTCATTGAACTTCGCAGAATCGCTGAAGATTCCGTTGTAAGCTGCAGAGAGCTGCTCAGGATCACGGAAACCAGGAGTACGTGTTCTGAACTCTCCGATTACGATGATACCACTGAAACCTGCTACCCAAGAGAAGAGTTCAGGATATCCGAGTCCAAGGTCATATGCCTGCTTTGCACCCCATGAAAGACCTGCAACCGCACGATGATCAGCATCAGCGACAGTACGGAATCTCTTGTCCACAAAAGGCACAACTTCCTTAGTCATCATAGCATCGAAAGCATCGGCAGAACCGTCAGCCGTCTGTGCTACACCACTGTTCATCACGATAATCATAGGCTCAGCTTTTCCTTCTGCGATAAGGTTGTCGAGAATCACATCAGCATGACCCTGATAGATCCAGCCGGTCTCATCCTCACCACCTCCGTGCTGGAGATAAAGTACAGGATAACGCTTAGAAGGATTGAGTTCATATTCTGCAGGAGTATATACATACATGGTCCTATACTCGTCGCAGATCTCTGAATAGAAGCCTACAGAACGTACAGCACCCTGAGGAACACCCTGACGAGGAATATAATATGCAGCATCCTCAAGAGGTTCAGGAACCTCAACAGCACTTGCATAACGGCTCATACCATAATATGTATGAGTAGAAGGGTCAGCAACAGAAAGTCCGCCGGCTTTGAGGGAATAATAATGGAAACCTTCCACCTGAGGATCGGATGTAGCTGTCCACACTCCCCTCTCGTCTTTTGTCATAGGATAGTCCTTGCCAAGATTCACAGTAAGGCTTTCAGCCTCAGGAGCGCGTACACTGAATGTCACACTCATGTCATCATTCACCTTCGGATATCCTCCAGGTCTCAGGCTCTTGTCAAGGAAGCTCAAAGCAGCATACTCAGCCTTCTCCGCGCGTACCCTGTCAAGGAAGTCAACCATCTTCTTGAGGTTCTCAGGAGCATACATACCCATGCCGTGTCCGCCTCCTTCCACCATATAAAGCTCTGTATCAACACCTGCCTTATCAAGGAGCTCATAGAAATGAACACCCTGACATGGAGGAACCACATTATCCTTTGTTCCGTGGAAAATGATTACAGGAGGGTCATTACGGTCAATGTATGTAGTCGCGTTCAAGGCACGGAAAGCTTCCTCATTACCCTTGAACTCGAAGCCCATCACAGCCTCTTCCGGAGCATGATTCCATGTATCCTCAGCACGTCCGCAGCTCATATAATTGAGATCAGTAGGGCCTGACCAGCAACATGCTGCATCCACATAACTCTTCTGATCGAGGTTTCCTCCTACAGTACCCTCAAGCTGAGCCTCTCCGTAGCTTGTAGCAGCGAGAGATGCGAGATGAGCACCTGAAGAGAAGCCGGAGGTAGCCACAAATGTAGGATCGAAACCATACTTTTCAGCATTTGCACGTACGAACCTTACTACCGCCTTGATATCCTCGATCTGCGCAGGAAATTTTGCATCCTGAGAAGAACGGTGATTAGGAGTCACCACTGCATAACCTGCATCAAGCAGAGCATTCACAATGGTGCCAAGATCTGCCATACCCTTTGAATTATTGGAGTACCATGCACTACCATAGACATGGACTACAACAGGATATGAAGGCTTTTCAACCTTCGGAATGTAAATGTCCAGCTTATGATATACTTCATCATCGCCGGCATAGTCCACGTCCACATACTTCTCAGAACAGCGAACCTCCACTTGAGGCATTTGGAATCCACCAAAGCCCCCGGGAGGTTGCGCATTCAGAGAAAGCACGCAGAACAGTGAGACTGCTAAGGTCACTATTCTTTTCATACTTTCGGTATTTAGTTAAATTACTTCTTAATGAAGTTCCACTTGCAGTTGTCGTTCTCGAAGTCCCACTTGAGGAGTGAAGGAGTACTGTCAGCTACAGAAGCGAGGACATAACCTGGAGTTGACTTAGGCATGATACGGTAAGTACCGTCGATAGCCTGCTCGATTCTCCAAAGCTGTGCATCAGCACCTGTGTACTCAGCAAGTACAGTCACGTCAAGATCCTCAGTTGCAGTAAGAGTTCTCTCTGTACCCTCGATCTGGATCTTGTAGTACTGACCACCAAGATATCCGCCAGCCTCAGGAACTACTGTAAGAGTCCATCTCTGGTGAGGACGGTTCATCCAGTCACCGATGCGAGCTGCAACCTCACCCTCTGGCCATGTACCCTCAACCTCAGCGAGAGTCTGGTTAGGATGAACTACGTTTGGCTGATCATCGTTCTGTCTGCCCCAACCACCTGCGCGTGCGATGTTCTGGCGAACAAAGTCAACTGCGAGCTCGAGAGCATAACCTCTACGTACTGAATTGATCTCATATGTACCTGCCTCGAAGAGGTCACCACCTACTGGCCAATCGTTTACCCAAAGGATAGGACGGATAGCGAGTACGCTGCGTGCGCTTCTGTCAAGGTCAGCCTCCCAGTGGAAAGACATCTTCTCGATACCCTCATCCTCGATGTAACGACCGAAGTGACCAGCACCGAACTGACGGTCATCACCGTCGATAACCATCTTACCACCACCGGCAACCATGTCACGACCCATGTTGTCAAGGAAAGGACCAGTCACGTTACGTGAACGACCTACTACGATGTTGTAAGTAGAGTTAACGCCGTCGCAGCAAGTACCGTGTGTTCCGAGGAGATAGTACCAACCGTTGTTATAGATCATAGTTGTAGCCTCACAGTCGATAGCGATATTAGGGTCAACTGTACCCTCTACCTTAGCACCAGTCTTAGGATCGAGCTCTACCATACGGATGAAGCCGAAGTATGTACCATAAGTACAGAAAAGACGACCAGTTGTAGGATCGAGGAAGAGACCAGCGTCGATAGCGTCGCAGTCCTCATCGTTGAGGGAAGCAGCTACCTCGATTGCCTCTGTATACTCGAAGTCTGGAGAGTTTGGATCAAGAGTCTTGTTCCACATTGTGAGCACGCGGCCTGCGTGTCCGCCACCGAGTCCACCACCTGTTGCACTGTAGGCGATGAGATAACGGTCACCGATCTTGAGAGCATCCGGAGCAGCTCCACCACCTGGGCGTACAGCGCCGCTGAACCAGTTCCAACCGTCCTCAGAGATGAGTCCGCCACCACCGGTACCGAATGTATAATACTTGCCGTCACACTCCA
>JAEIGA010015889.1_pt1 | contig 11459 bp, 6 predicted proteins | sample 9270691 | NCBI WGS metagenome assembly JAEIGA01 (sample SAMN17057246, study PRJNA624740) | gut metagenome | biome: biome; isolation source: fecal sample | host: Bos grunniens | place: China: Xizang | collected 2019
CGGGTAACTATATTGTCTTCCCAGGTGAAACAATCGAATTAACCGTATCGGGAAATAATATAGCTGCTGATGCTACATACGTATGGAAGAAAGGTGACCAAGTAATCCCTGGACAAACCACTGCCACACTTACCATACCTAACTGCGTAGCAGCTAATGCTGGCAATTATTCTTGTACTGTGACCAACGGCACTTGCTCAGCAAGCAACAATTTCACCATCAAAATGTACCGCCTACGTGGCTTAACCGATCCAATAGACAATTGGACAACGGATTTTGTGTTCACAAAGTCAGAAGGAGAGACGGCAACTTATCTGATGGACTTGAATGGTAGCTCTTCATATCAATTCAAAGTGCATGATGGCAATGCTTATTATGGAAATACAGGCGCTAATCCTACTATGACCTCTATTAACTGCACGGGTTGGGAAATGGTGCAAAATATGGGTAGCAACGTTACATTGAATACGACTATATCTGGAAAGTACATATTTACTTTGGATTATACGGACAAAGCTAGACCTACTATCTCTGTTACTTATCCATCTAAGAAGACCATATATCTCAATCCAAATGGCATTTGGAATGCAGACAATCCCAAATATCTGATCCATGCATGGATAGATGGTATCGGAAATCAAACAAATATCCTGATGGAGAAACTAAATGATTGTAACACCAACAGAACCATATACAAGGCAGAAATTGTAGGCACTTATGATCGTATAATCTTTGTAAGATGTAAGCCAGATATTTCTGATGTCAATCAAATATGGGATAAAAAATGGAATCAGACCAATACTCTATGGTTGAATGTTGCTGAAAATCAATTTGATATTAGCAGTATCAATGGTGATTATGAAGATGAGAAGGAAGTATCTACAGGTATATGGAGTAATTTTATCCCCTACTATACCATCTCCTATGATATGGCTACCAATGAGGTGGAGCCGATGGAGAATGTGTGTCTACAGGATGCTAATGAATGGACTGCCCCTAAAAATCCAATACGACAAGGTTATACTTTTCTTGGTTGGAGACGCCCTGCTAATACGAATGATGATACCTTGTATAAAGAAGGACAATCCTTCACGCCAAAAGCGGATGAACAGCTAACTGCCCAATGGCAACTCGATGAGTTTACCGTCACTTGGAAAGTAGGTGAAAGCGACTATGCTACGGATGTAGTTAGCGTAGTGAATCCATTGATGAATAATATACCTCAAAATCCTGCAGACGATGCTCTTGGATGCTGTGCGGATAAGTTTATGGGGTGGAGTACAACCACTAATCCTAAAGAAGACGAGGTCTTTGACGCATCAATGCCTCATGAATTACCAAGTATTACTCAGAATACCACCTTTCACGCAGTCTTCGCTACGAGGACAGCAGGCGTAGGTACATCTACGCTCAACTTCGGTGATATGGGGTATGCTGACAAAGAGACTGTATCATCTATCACCTTGGGCGATGGTCAAGGATCTGGAGATGCTACTATCACTTTGGCTCGAGGTGCAAGTCTTCGCAATGACCCCAAATATTATATAATAGGTAACGCACTACGTGCATACGCGGGGAATACCATTACTATCAACGCTACTTACCCTAATACAGTTATCAGGAAGGTGACTTTCACGTTTGGTGATGGCGATGGTACAAATGAAATAACTGCAAACTCAGGTACATATGTGGATGGTATATGGACCGAAAATGTTGAAAGCCCAACAAATAATCTAATCCTCACTATCGGTGGCTCCACAGGTCATAGACGTATTGCGTCTATCGAAGTGACTGTAGGTATCAATGGCAATGAATATATCAACTATGTGACTACATGTCCAAACCTAGGAACACCAACACTTGGTGATGTTAGCATTGATAAACATCAGATTGATGTAAGATGCAATACATTATCTTCCATGAAGTCGGCTGCCAAAATCACGTTCCCAAATGCAGCTCGTCTCACATGTCCTATCACAGTGACAGCATCCGATGGCTTCCTCATCTCTACCGACCAAAACGCCTCTGCTAAATATGCTTCTTCCCTTACTATATATCCAAAGAAGTCAGTTCCTAACAAGGGAACGATAGCCAAAACGGTTTATGTACGTGCAGATGCTACGCAACAAACAGTACAGTATAGCGGTACACTCACGATTCGCAAAATTGAAGGTGAGGAAGAAACGAAGACAATTGCTATTACAGCCAATGTCAATTGTCAGCAATATGTTTTCAAGACTGTGGATCATCTCGGCAGTGCTATTTCTACTACTAACTATTATGCTGATCAGATAATAGATGAAAAACCAGCAGATCCTACTAGTGATGAGTGCTCTATAAAATACACTTTTGATGGCTGGTCACGCACTCCAATAGCATACGGAGCTCCTGTATATGACAAAGTAACATTCCCATTCGTAATGCCTGCGGAAGATGTTACCCTCTATCCGGTATATATCTGCAATAGCGACTACCACCGCGTAACCTCCGACCTCGGTGATAACAACTGGGCAGGAGACTATTTGATAGCTGCAAACGACCAGACTTTTGCTAATGGTTCAAACGGAGGTACAACTGATAAATATTGTCTTGGAGGAAATTCCTCTGTGGTCAACCCAGGTAATGACTTGGACGGAAATATTGTTAAGGAAGGTTGGGGTAATCAATATAAGGTGGCTTTCGTAAATGTTGGAGAAGGCTATTATGTACTACAAACTAGAGATGGAAAATATAATTATATAACTGATGGAGCTACATCTGCAGGATTATCAGCAACAAACGATATCAAAACAGCAAGTGTAAATAATCATCCTTTGAGTATAATATTTGATAAAACAAATAGTTCAGTAAGAATAACTAATCTTAAAAATACAGCAGATTTAGCACTTCAATGGATGAGTCAATCGAATAGTTTCCGTTTTGGTAAAACTACAACCCCTATCTACCTCTACAAGAAATATCTCTACACTTCATCGCTTATTTGCGAGGAGATAACGGCTGAAGATGCCATGGTTACCTCTACGGCAGATCAAACCATAAAGGTGAATGTAACAGCCACTATGAGCAATATGACTGTTGATAGGGAACGTGAACTAACTGTCAAGAGTGATAATATTAATTTTGATGCGACCATCGTTCCTACGACGAATGCAAATGAATACAACGTAGCGGTATGCTACAAACCAGCAGCGGAAGACATTACCGATGGTACAGAGATAGCTAATATCACTATCAAGGTGAACAACAATCCAGTTACCACTTTCCAAGTCACTGGTCGCCATTTGCCAGCCGACTTTGTCATCGCAGCTAAATGGGGCGAAAACTGGTATGCTATGCCTGCAAACATGGATAGCCAAAGTTCTACTGAAGGTTTACTCATTGAGGTGGATAATCCTGCCAACCCTACCAAAGCCATAGCTGCACCTCATACAACTAAGTATGGACTGAAATCGGTATATACCTCCAATAGTACGGGTGACCGATTCTCAGACTATGGCGAAAGACTTGTATTCGTGGAAAATATTTCAGGACAAAGCGAGACACTCTACAATGGTGGTGGAAGTGGTACGTCTAATACCAATATCCAAGTAAATGCACAATATACTGGTTATTATGACACGAACCCTGATCGCTATGAGTGGCTACCTACTACCGATGATCTACAAGACTACCTATTGACAAGTGCCAATGCTTTCTTAGATGAAAGAGCACGCACAATCAGTTTGGATGTTCATGGCGAGTTCGGTACACTGCTTAAAGATATGTCCTACAACGGCAAAGTGCGTCTGCTTCCGGTTGATAATTTCTACCAACCTATCGAATTGCAAATAGTAGAGTGGAAACAAAATAGCGTATCCGTCATGTACACAGGCGCAGGCACTCATTACAGCACGCAAGTGGGGGACAAAATAGCAAGCGGAGTATTATCCGAATCAAAAATCGACCATGCAGTGTATCGCCTCTCTACGACTGACTTGACTACCGCTACCAACCAACCACTCACCATTACTATCAAAGATGGAGAAACTATCATCGGCGCAATCACTATCACCATCCCTGCTATCGTGGTGGGTGAAAAGAATAGTACTAGTTTGGTTACAAACAATGATATTGCCAAAGCAACTAGTGTGGTGGTCTTGGATGGTGCTACCCTCACGGCAGATGCTACCAAATATACCTATGATGACATGGTTGTATATCCTGGTGGCAAACTCGTTATCAACGATGGTACGAAGTTAGGTATGTACACCCTCACACTCCGTCTCGGATCTAGTTGGGGGGCTACAGAGTACGAGTACAAGTATCCAGAATTCGTATTGAATACGACGGTTGATGGCGCCTACAGCAATACGAGCGGAAAGATCAATCTTGATTATGTAACCACCAAGGAGCAATATTACACCTTCGTAGCACCATTTGCTGTAAATACCAAAACTATAAAATACCCTGTTGATATCTACGGTAGCAATGTGAAAGCTAACAATACGGGTAGCTTCGAATTCCAATACTACGATGGCGCAGCTCGTGCAGAAGGTAATACAGGTTGGACGGTAGTTGAGGAAGATCCAACTAACGGTGCCAACCTTGTGGCTGGTCAAGGTTACACCTTCCTCGGTATGCCTAAGAAAGTGAGTGTCAACGGTGGCCCTTCTACCCGCCAAACATACGGTATCCATCGCATACCGATGAGCATAAGTGCGGCAAACGTGATGAAACATGAGAATGAAACGCAAACAGTACCTGTGGCTTCTAACCCATCAATTAAAAACAACAATTCAAGTTGGAATCTTATTGGTAATCCATATATGCAGCTGGTTAATGGTTTAGACAATGACGCTATTCAGGTGGGACAACTTGTGCACAGTATAGATGTCAATGGCAAATGGACAGGCGGATGGCATTGGGATGATCAGGTAAATGGACAACGCTTCCTTGTTTTCCCAAGCAACGATGGACTCTCTTACGAAGCTCAGCAATCCAAGAATGCTCTACTACCTGCCTTCAAGAACTTCTTTGTACAGATAGGTGTTGATAACATTAGTGCAATGAGTATTCCTGTTCCTAATGCCCAAGTTCAACCTGCTTTGCAAGCTCCTGCATATCATGATGGAGAAGCCATAGAAACAGATGTGGAAGTGGCTATAGTATTGGAGCAGGACGAGAAACATACCGACCAACTGGACTTGTTAATCAACAAGGCATACACAGCAGATTTCGATCGTGATGCAGATTTCACCAAGATGATGAATGCCACTCAGCTTAACCTCTTTGGTGTACACTGGGATAATCTCAGTTTCATAGCAATCGATCAGCAAACTGCACAACAGTCTATTCCAATTGGATATCAAATACCAGATGCAGGAGAATATACACTCCGCATGTCGGACAAACCATATCTCATGTGGGATAAGATAGAAGCCCTCTATCTAACTGACCACGAGATGGAACCAGAAGTGACTACCGACATCATGCAGCAACCTTATCTGTTCCATGTGGGAAAAGCAGAAACCAATCATACACGATTCACGCTCTCCATTATCCGAAAAGCCGAATCAGAAAATCAAACGCCTACCCACATTGACACACAAGTCGCAGAACGAAAATGGTCATGCAAGTTCATATACCAGAATAAGATTTATATCTTGCACGATGGGGTGATATATGATATGATGGGCAAACAAATAAGGACTATCAATAAATAACTGTAGTGTGTAATGTTTAATGACTAGAATTATGAAAGCAATGAAACATTTATTGATAGTAATCAGCTTGATGAGCATACTCTCGCTCAATGCTCAAACTATGGTAGAATATCCTGTAGCACAAATGCAATCCACCTCTTCTATGGTTGGGTCGGGTAGTACCTTACCTAATGCAGCGTCCTCTGGTTTTATTTCAGCGGATGATAATCTACCTAGTTCTTCTCCACGTGGCCCACGCCGCGTAATAGACGAGGACGATAAGGAAGAAGAAAAACCAGAGAGTTGGGAAGACCCATTCAAAGACCCTCTCACCGATGCTGTACCTTGTCTACTCCTCCTCGCACTGGGCTATGTCCTATACCTGAGGAGAAAAAAGAGTGTCACGACTCTAGACTCCCAAAATAAACAATAATCGGCGTTCGGACTCCCGACACCATAAATAAAAAAATAGGGCATGCGCCCTATTTTTTTTCATCCCAAAGGTATCTCATCCACTCTGCCATCTTTTGCTCTTGCGGGCTACCTTGTGCCTGCCACAACTTCGTCCCTTGTAGTGCATCGGGCATAAACTGCTGCTTCACAAAGTGATTAGGGAAATCGTGTGCGTACTGATACCCATCGCCATATCCTAACTCGTCCATCAACTTCGTTGGTGCATTGCGCAGATGCAATGGCACAGGCAGATTACCTGTCTTCTCCACCAACTCCAGCGCCTGATTAATCGCCAAATATGCTGAATTAGACTTCTGCGAAGTAGCCAAATACACCGTCGCCATCGCCAATGGAATACGCCCCTCAGGCCAACCAATCTTCTGTAGTGTATCGAAGCAGGCATTTGCTACCAACATCGCATTCGGATTCGCCAAACCAATATCCTCACTTGCCGAAATCACCAACCTACGAGCAATAAACTTAGGATCTTCACCTGCAGCTACCATTCGAGCTAACCAATATAACGCCGCATCTGGATCACTACCACGGATCGACTTGATAAACGCAGAGATAATATCATAGTGCAACTCGCCATCTTTGTCGTATGCTACAGGATTTTGCTGCAATTGCTTCGTCACTGTCTCATTGTCTATCACCTTTACTCCCGAATTGGTTACCAACTCCACGATATTCAGCAACTTACGTGCATCGCCACCCGAATAGCGGAGAATACTCTCTGTCTCCTTCAACTCAATATTCAAACTGCGGATATGCTCGTCTTTAGTCAATGCCCTATCGAGCAACTCTAGCAAGTCTGCCTTCTCTAGCGACTTCAGCACATACACCTGACAACGGCTCAACAAGGGCGTAATCACCTCAAACGAAGGATTCTCCGTAGTAGCACCAATCAGCGTAATCGTACCATCCTCCACCGCTCCCAGCAAACTATCCTGCTGCGACTTGGAGAAACGGTGAATCTCATCGATAAACAGTATCGCACGCCTTTCACCTTCTTCTTGCCTTATCGCCTCATCGCCCAATAGCTTATTGCCAAATAATCCACTATTCATCGCTGCGAATCTCTTCGCCTTATCAATGACCTCACGTACCTCTTTCACTCCGCTAGTCACAGCGGATAGGGTATAGAAGGGGCGCTCCAACTCCTGCGCAATGATACGAGCTAATGTGGTCTTACCCACACCCGGAGGACCCCACAAGATAAACGACGACAAACTGCCGCGCTCTATCATCTGGCGAAGGATCGCTCCTTCACCCACCAAATGGCGTTGCCCTATGTATTCCTTCAGCGTCTTCGGACGCAATCTTTCTGCTAATGGAAGCATCTTCTCCTGCCTTTAACCTCTAACCTTTAACCTTTAAACAATAAGCATTTTTTGTATTTCATCCTCATGCTCCTTTGGAGTCAAAGCACGGATATGGGTTTCGGTACGAACTGCCGTATCCTCTTTATACACCAGATAATGGTGTTCACCGCGGGCTGCCACTTGCGGCAGGTGGGTGATGGCTATGATCTGTCTCGCATCGGCCATCTGACGCATAATCTCACCCATCTGACTTGCAATACTGCCACTCACTCCCGTATCTATCTCATCAAAGATAATAGTTGGCAATCCATTGCTGCTAGCAATCAATGCCTTGATACATAGCATCAGTCGGCTAATCTCACCACCCGATGCCACTTCCGCTACACGACGAAGCGACTGATTTAAGTTAGCAGCGAACATAAACTGCACATTGTCTCGTCCCGTCTCCGTGAAGTCATCGGTGGGTTGGATATCCACCGCCACTTTGGCATGAGGCACACCCAACTTTACCATCGCATTTACTAAATTCAAAGCAATTTTATCACAAACACCTTGGCGTGATTGAGTCAGTTGTGTAGCAACTTCGCCTAATAGCCTTTTCGCCTCATCGCCTTCTCGCCTCAATCTTTCCAGATCCTCGTCAATATTCTCTATCCGCTGTACTTGTTGGGCAAATTCATCACGCAAGGTGATTAGTTCCTCCACAGTCTGCACATGGTGCTTCTTCATCAGTGTCTGCAACATACTGATGCGCTCTTGCACCTGCTCCAAGCGAATAGGATCTCGCTCAGTACGGTCGTATATACGTTGTATATCGGATACAATATCCTTAAGCTCTATCTCTACACTATCGAGGCGTTCTGCGAGGGTGGAGTCGGCATCGGTTAGTCGGGTAGAGTGGATCTGAGATAGCGCACCATTGTCGCTGTCAAGCAACTGCAATGCTTGTGCCAATGCGGCTTGTATCTCCTCGGCATGCGATAGACGATATTCTTCTTGCTCCAATTCTTCCATCTCACCTGCAACGAGCTGTGCTTCTGCCAATTGGTTATACTGCCATTGCAGGTAATCAGCATCGGCTTGTGCCTTTTTAGCAAGAGCTTGCGCCTCGCGCAATGCAGCTGTGGCTTGCAAATAGGCAGCATATGCCGTGGCATATGCCTCACGCTCGGAAGTATTGCCCGCGATGGCATCTACCACTTGTATCTGAAAGAGGTCGTCACCAATCAGCAGACTCTCGTGCTGCGAGTGAATATCAATGAGCTCTCGCGCCAATGCCTTTAGCTCTGCTTGAGTCACCACCTCGTCATTTACAAACGAACGCGAACGCCCATTGCTACTCAGCTCACGGCGAATAATGACCTCCTTGCCTCTCGCCTCTAACCTCTCGCCTTTAGCCTCATCGCCTCTCGCCTCTCCCCTTGTAACCTCATCACCTAAGAACGTAGCTTCAATGACACACTTGTCCTCACCCTCGGTGATGGCTTTGGTATCGGCACGTGCACCCATAACCAAGTTGAGCGCACCCAAAATGATGCTCTTGCCCGCGCCTGTCTCACCAGTCATCACAGAGAAACCCTCATGGAAATCAATATCCAAGTGGCTAATCAGCGCATAATTTCGTATGTGTAAATGCGTCAGCATTCCCCCCGCCTCTAAACACTAAACTCTAAACACTAAACACTAAACAATCATTCCTCCTCGTAATATCCCTGCTCAATACCATATTGCAATTCGCCGTCCATGATGAGTTGCAATTGTTCGCTAGTGAGTGGACGACCCAATGCCTTGGTTTGCTCAAGGAGGTAGTTCAATTGCTCGGTCTCATCAATCTCGCCCTCCAAATAGGTTACCTCGTCGGTATTATCTTCCTCTTCCAGAAGTCCTTGTGCTACAAGGTAATCATCCATCAGGTCAAGCACCATCAGCACGTCGGCTTGGGTCATGCCTTGACGATCCTCCGCTGGGATAAGATTCCAGATATACTCCAATTGTTGCTTCTCCTCAGCATCCATCAAACTGAGCTCAATATTCGAATTTGCCATAATAATGATGTGTTTTTTTGAAATTGTTTGCAAAGTTACGATTTTTTTGCTACCTTTGCAAATTATTTGATAAAAAAGATAGAAATATGAATAATTTTTTTAAGCGCACTCTCTCCGCAATTGTCTATGCGGGCTTGGTGTTAGGTAGTATATTGCTGGAGCCAGCATGTTTTGGTGGACACCCTTTGCTCTTCGGTGTGCTGATGATGATACTTAGTGCATTAGCAGTACGTGAGTTTCATGCTTTGCTGGGTTCAGATATCAAGATTACCACCTATGCGATGGTTGCTAGTGTATTGCTGTTCTGCACCTTGTATTTCCTCTTTTATGGCGATATAGTATGGCGTACACTGCTCTTGGCTTATGTGGCTGTGCTACTAATGGCGATGATTGTGCATCTCTTCCGTGCAGAGGTGAATCCTATAGCATCTTGGGGTAACCTATGTGCTGGTCAGCTCATGGTGGCGCTTCCTTTTGCACTGATGAATGGCGTGATGATGCATAGCAAGTGGATGATGTTGGCGGTGTTCATCTTGCTATGGGTGAACGATAGTGGTGCGTATATAGTAGGCAGTCTGACCGCCAAACGCAAGAATGGTAATCATAAAATGTTCCCGCGCGTGAGCCCTGCTAAGTCATGGGAAGGTTTGATAGGTGGATTTGTCTTTGATCTGGTAGCTGGATATGTGTTCTTCCGCATAGGTTGGATGGGCGATATGAGTCTGGTAAATAGTTTGGTGTTCGCTTTGGCAGCAGGCGGTTTCGGTACATTAGGCGACCTGATGGAGAGCCTCTTCAAGCGCAGCTTGGGTGTCAAAGATTCGGGTAAGTTTATGCCAGGCCATGGTGGTGTGTTGGATAGATTTGATAGCTTGCTCTTGGCAGTACCAGTAGTATATTTCTTCTTTATCTATCTACCAACTATTCTCTAAACACTAAACTGTAGCGCAGCGTTCACTAAACACTAAACAGTAGCGCAGCGTCCACTAAACACAAAATGCTCTTATTAATCCGTATATTCAGTTTGTTACCGCTGTCCGTCTTGTATTGCTTGGCGGATGGGGTAATATACCCTTTGGTGCGCTATGTGGTACGTTATCGTCTGAAAATAGTGCGAAAGAATATTCGATTATCCTTCCCAGAGAAGTCGGAGAAAGAGCAGAATGCTATTATCAACGCCTTTTACCACCACTTTGCTGATTTGCTAGTTGAAATCATCTACGGCTATCGCATGAGCGATGAGGAAATGCGCGAAAGGTTTGTTTTTGAGAATATATCTCTAGTGGAGGAGTTGGCCCAGAAGAATAAAGGCGTATTTTTTATGCTAGGTCACTTTGGCAATTGGGAATGGGTGGCCGATATAGGTAAGCGCTATTCTGACCCTCGGATTAAGGAATATAATGTCTATCGCCGTCTTAAGAATCCTTCTGCTGACAAAGCAATGTTGACCTTGCGCCTGAAGCGTGGCGGTGGGGGCTGTATAGAGAAGGGACAACTGCTCCGTCAATTGGTGGCGATGCGTCATACAAGTGAATTACTTACAATTGGCTTGATTTCCGATCAAAAACCATCTCCCCGCAATGCCCATGTATGGACTGACTTCCTAAATCAGGATACAGCTTTTCTGGATGGCGGAGAAGTGTTGGCTCGCAAGTTTGGTTATGCTGTGACCTATGTACATATCACAAGCCCTAAACGTGGATATTATTGTGCCCGCTTTGAACTGATTACTGATGATCCTGCATCTACTGCCCCTAGTGAGATTACGCTTCGCTATGCCCAACTACTTGAAGATAATATCCGTCAACAACCCGAATTGTGGCTCTGGTCACATAACCGATGGAAGTATAGTAAAGAGGATAACAAATAAAAAAACAACCAAGCGGTTGTTTTTTTTTGTATGATAGAATAGAAAATGGCACAGTTTTTGTAGTAAATAATGTGATAAAAGAATA